>Ga0105046_10008861_pt1 | contig 15801 bp, 9 predicted proteins | sample MAT03_FD_78385 | JGI IMG/M metagenome (GOLD analysis project Ga0105046, IMG submission 78385) | Freshwater microbial communities from Lake Fryxell liftoff mats and glacier meltwater in Antarctica - MAT-03 (megahit assembly) | ecosystem: Environmental > Aquatic > Freshwater > Ice > Liftoff...
ATAGCCTTGCTCGTTGTATTGCTTGATCTGTGTACGACTAAGAGTCTTTGGGTTCTCATTCACCGACGGAAAGAATCCCATCTTCCGAGGCAGTTCAGCCAGCTGGGATGGTGAAGGATTTGGAATCTCATCAACTTTGCTCATGTTGGTTCGTTCTGTTTTGAAGGGTCGAAGGGGAGTTGGGAGTTATCGGCTTGAAATTCGGCACAGTATTCCCACAGAGAACTCTAACTTCCAGAACATACGATGGAATCATGCAGTGATCGTTTCTCACCGATTGAGCCGCTGGATGTCTCTGTAGTGCGTCAATGGTATGCTCTTTGCAATATGAACCGCACATTATTCATTCTGGTTACTTCGCTTGTTGCACTGGTTGCGATGGCATTGATGCTGCGCGAGCCGAAGCAGGAAAGTCCAACTGGCAGGTCGATCACAGTCTTTTGTGCGGCGAGCAATCGAGCGGTGATAGAAGTCATGCGTGCCGACGATGAAAAGGAGTTCGGAGGTTCTGTGCAGGTACAATATGGAGCATCGCAGACGTTGCTTTCATCCCTTGAAGTCAGCCGGACGGGCGACTTGTATCTTCCCGCAGACGACAGTTTTCTGACGATGGCGCGGGAGAAGCATCCGATTGTCGAACAAATTCCACTGGCAACGATGTATGCTGTTGTCGCTGTGTCGAAGGGAAATCCCAAACAGATCACGTCGCTTGCCGATCTGTTGAAATCTGACGTGCGATTGGTTCAGGCCAATCCCGATGCTGCGGCCATTGGTAAATTTACGCGAGCAACACCGCAACAAATCGGGCAATGGGAAGCACTCGACAAAGCGACAACTGCCTATCGTACGACCGTCAACGACGTCGCGAATGATCTTGTTGTCGGCGCGGCAGATGCCGGGATCGTTTATGACGCCGTATTGCACACCTATCCGCAGTTGGAAGCGATTCACCTCATTGAACTTGAAGCTGCGGTATCAAAAGTTGCGATTGGCGTGATTGCGTCTTCAAGTCAGCCGGCAACAGCTTTGCACTTCGCTCGTTATGTTGGGGCCAACGATCGAGGTCTGAAGCATTATCGGGAGCACGGATTTCAGGTCACGACAGGTGATACCTGGACCGATGTCCCGGAGATTTCCCTCTTCGCCGGTTCCATGCTGCGAACGGCAATTGAGTGCTCGATCGTGACACAGTCGTTTGCTGTGTCGAAGGAAACGCGATTCCCACAATTAACCGAGCGACTGTTTGAACAACTGCGTTCTGAGGAATCGCGAGAATCTCGCCTCGGCGAGCGGCATGCGTCAGCTTGCCGGTACAATGCGATTCCCTTGAGCATCCCTGAGTTAAGCCGTCGGCGCTAGCCTCGGGCTGTATTTTTTAACGTTTTAGAAACATGGCCCGCGGCTAGTGCCGTCGGCTCACAACAAATCATATACCGGTGGGCTGACGCCACACCGCTCGCCGTTGTTGAAAGTCTTTCATGTCTCAACCGTACTCGCCGTCAGACAATGCGAATCCGGGCGTGCGCATGCAGCGGCGGGGAAAGTCGGACTTTGCCGTTCTTTCTGATCATGGGCGGATTGTCGGCCAGCTTTGTATCGTTGATTGTGTTGCTGCTCGCTGCAGATTTGATGTTCACGTCCTTCGCTGATTTTCGCGACGCACTGCTGAAGCCGGAGATTCGTGCGGCGTTTCGACTTACGCTGCTGTCCTGCTCCGTGGCCGCAATGATGTCGTTGTGGGTCGGGACTCCGCTGGGCTATCTGGTGTCCCGATACAAGGTTCCTGGCCGCTGGCTGGTTGACACATTGGTCGATATTCCCGTCGTTCTGCCGCCGCTGGTGCTTGGTCTGAGTCTCCTGATATTATTTCATTTGCCGATCGGTGGCGAAAAAGGCTGGCAGCTGGAATCATGGCTGCGCGAAGACGTTGGTTTTCCCGTCACGTATCGTTGGCCAGCCGTCATCCCTGCACAGTTTTCCGTTGCGTGCGCATTTGCTGTACGAACCATGCGAGTCACGTTTGACCAAATCAATCCGCGCGCGGAAGATGTGGCTCGGACGTTGGGTTGTACGCGAGACCAGGCGTTTCTGCAGATCGCGTTGCCACAAGCCTGGCGTGGAATAATTGCGGCAGGCACGATAGCATGGGCAAGGACACTTGGCGAATTCGGGCCAATTCTTGTGTTTGCCGGCGCGACTCGTATGAAGACTGAAGTGCTATCGATGTCTGTGTTTCTGGAACTCAGCATTGGCAATCTGGATGCCGCTGTCGCAGTGTCGTTGTTGATTCTTCCGGCCGTTGGCATGGGGCTGACGGCATAATCGAACTGCGCGACGATGTCCTTTCGAGGAAATAGAGTTATGTCAGCCGCTGATCCAGATTTTCTGATTCAAGTTCAGTTGGCTCAGACGGACAAAAACGTATGGAGTCAGATTCTGGCAGAACAACGGCAGCGTTTGCGCAATATGATCGACACTCGAATGGACCTTCAGGTCAGAGGTCGAGTTGACGCTTCGGACATCATTCAGGAGGCATGTCTTGAAGCAACACAACGGCTTCCCGAGTATCTTGCGAACCCCGGAGTTCCGTTCTACATCTGGTTACGATCGTTAACGGCGCAGCGGCTGGCGTTGGTCCATCGCCATCATCTTGGAACAAAAGCAAGAGATGCTCGACGAGAAGACCACGAGGTCCGTCGGCCTACGCCTGGCGAAACTTCTGTGGTGATGCTGGCAGCGTTGATGGGCCAATGTTCTTCTCCAAGTTCCGTCGCTGTCCGGCAGGAAGAAAAACAGATTCTTGAAGCCGCACTCACTGAACTGGAACCGATCGATCACGAGATTCTGGTGCTGCGGCATTTTGAGGAACTGACAAATTCAGAAGTCGCGGCAGCATTGGGAATCAAACCTTCTGCGGCGGCAAACCGTTACCTTCGAGCCCCTGAACGACTCCGAACAGCTCTCGCGAAGTGGTCCGGGAGTCTGTAGGAATCCTGCAACGAATGCAAAATTTGCTATTCTACAGGACTTACGCTGGATGGTTCACTGTTCAGATTTCTCGCAATCTCAGATTGCCGAAGAAACCGTCGATGTCAGCAGACAGCAGCCGGTTGTCGTTGTGGGCTCCTGGGAAGATTGGCACGACGTCTCCGTTGATCGTCAGGACGCCGATGTTTTCCGCGACGATGCCGAAGTGATCGGCAGTGCCGTCCGAGCCAATCACCTGACCACCGATCGTGACATTGCTGATGCGAGATAAAACGTTTGGCAGGTTTTTCACACCAGGGCCGCTCATCCTGACATCGTCCTGAGTCCCGAATAATCCATCGGCGCCCGTGTCCGCGCCCGCGACGAGGCTGCTTGCGATCCAGTCGCCTCCGACCGTGACACGAGTGATCTGGGCATCGGCGTTGTTGTGACCTAGACCATAGGAGTCCCGACCGGCGATGATCAGTGCGCGTTCGACTCGGCCAGTCACACTGATCGATCCGATTGCAATATCGGAACCAGCTGGTGGCTGTAACTTTCCTCGGGCTGAAATCAAGGCCACCGCAGTGTCGTTTCCGATAATGCTGCCGCCGATGATAACCGCGCCAATATCATCGTTCGCAATGATTGCAGCGTTGTTTTCATACGCGCCGGTCGTCCTGTCGGTCCCCGCAATCAATGAACCGCCCACCGTGACACGTTGAATCGCGGCATAGGACACGATGCTGCCGGAGTCACTCAGCGATAGATTGCCCGCCTGACTTCCGCCTTGAATATTCCCCTTCACAGACACCAGACCGATACTGCGACCCGCCTTAATCGAGGCCGTGTTGTCGGCCGATCCGCCGATCAAAGAACCACCAACCGTGATACTTGTGATGCCGCCATGGGGCGTAAAAACAGACCCCGATCTTCCCGTTTTTCCGCCGATAATACTGCCCCCAATCGTGACGGCGCCAATGTTCGAGGTGCTGAAGATTCCACCACTTGCTTCACCGTTGCCACCACGAATCGTGCCGCCGATCTTCACCGTTCCCAACGAGGAACCGTTCATCACACGACCGGAAAATGGGCCATCCCCTCCGACAAGATCGCGTCCAATCTGCAGAGACCCAATCGTCGATTGGGCATCAATGGAACCGCTCGTGTCGCCCTTTCCGCCCTGCAAAGTGCCGACGATGACAACGCTGGCAATGGTGCCGGAGAGAAAGCCCCGATTTCGCGATTCAATTTCTGCACTCTTTGCTCCCCTGCCCCCGACAACATCGCCGCCAATCCAAACGGCTCCCAGATCCACCGCACAATAAATCTGAGCAGAACGATCCCCCACTCCGCCCAGCAATGATCCGCCAATTGTGACAGCACCAAGACTGCCGGATTCAGAGATCACGGAACCGGCTCCCAGCCTGGTTCCGCCAATGATATCTCCCGTGATTGTGACCGTGCCGATGTTGGCCCCGACTTCGCCCTGCGGCCCGCCGCCCAGGAAGTCGGTCAGAATTCCGCCGGAGTACGTGTTCTCGCCACCGATGATTGAACCACTGACGAACACTTCTGCGATATTGCTGAACGACGTGATGATGCCCGTGTGCGAACCAGCGCCGCCGTGCAAATCGCCGACAACACGAACTTTGCCCATCGTCCCGGTCGAGTGAACCCGGCCAGAGTCTTTCAGAGTCCCGCCGATGATAGAACCACCAACGGCGACGTTGCTGATTCTTCCATCGACGCCCTTGACTCCTCCAATGACTTCGACAAACGCTCCTTTGATGTCAGTCTTCACGGACAGCAGATCCACCGGCCCCACAATCTGACTGTGCAGGTCGGCCGCGCCGGTTGTTTTTCCGAATCGCCCCATGGACTGTACGATCAACTGACCGATGCCAAAGGAATCCGTCACAGCGTTTCCTGCGAGAACCCGCCCCAGATCTCCGTCGATCGTGACCATCCCAAGATCACGCTGTCGCGCATTGATTTCGCCAACCGCGGCGAAACCATCGCCGCCAACAACGGATCGCGTTGCGACTGTCGTGATATCCGTCCCATCGGCAGAAGCAAAAGGAGCCAGGTTGATCCGCCGCAACTGCTGCTTCAGAGCGTTGTTTCCGTTTACCGTCCCTGTGTTGAATTTGAAGATCGTATTGACGTTCGTTTGCGTCAGGATGTTACTGGAAAACGTCACCGTGACGTTATCGCCGTCGACGTCCTGATATGTCAACTCTGTGGGGCTTGTCATCGTGGCTGGCAGAATCCTCTCTTCCAGCGGCTGGCAGACGAACGATCGCGGCTGAGTATTTCTTCTTCGTCTTGATGAGGACCATCGGCCCAACATGCGGCTGAGTGTATTCACAGGAACCTCCGATTACTGAAAAGTGAATTCGAAAAACAGAATTTTGTCAGCAACTGACGCGTGTCCATGCCGCTGGGTTGGTGCATGAATCCGTACCGTCACCGCCATCGACGCTGCCGAGTTGTGTGAAGGTGAGGTCAATTGCGATCAGGTCGTCGCCGCCCAGTGCGGAGATGAGGAACTCATCGGAGGCGTCCATCGTGATCGAGTCCAGTTCCAGAACACTGGTCAGGCCACGAGGCTTGCGACGGAACGAAGCACTGGTGGCACTGGCTCGCAACAAGGCAAGATCTTCGGCATTGCCGGTCCCCTGGAGACTGTAAATGTCAACCCCTAATCCGCCGCTGTATGTGTCATTGTCAGCGCCGCCGGACAGCAGGTCGTTGCCATCGCCGCCGTTCAGGATGTCATTTCCCGTGTCGCCGAAAAGACGATCATCGTTGGCAGCTCCGAGCAGCGTATCGTCACCATTGCCGCCCTGAAGCACATCGTTTCCAGCGTCACCCGTCATCCAGTCGTTGTCATCTCCTCCCCAGATCTGATCGTTGCCTGTGGACCCGTAAAGAGTGTCCTCTCCGGCTTCTCCCCAGAGCTGATCATTACCGTCCTGACCGTACAGAATGTCGTCGCCGCCACCGCCGAACAGCCGATCGTTGCCCGTTCCGCCGAAGAGAGTGTCGTTACCGGAGCCGCCTCGCAGCAGATCATTATTGGCGCCGCCGTCCAGCGTCGCGTCACCGCTGAAGAGCGCCGTACTGAGCACGTTTCGGGATGCGCCTCCTGTGATCGAAGCCTTTTCGATTTCATCGATCAAAATTCCGCCACCAGCACCACTCACCAAACGAGAATCATTCAGGTCCCAGTTTGTGTCTCCGATTGCGATGAGTCGATCACTTCCTGAGCCGCCAAGAAACCAGAAACGTGCGTCTGCGATCGCCAGGCCGATGTCAGGACCATTCACAGTGAGCGTGTCATCGCCTTTTCCCGTTCGAACAAAGACGTTTCTCAGGCCCTGTGCTTCATAACCTCCGGCAGCGAACGTAACTGTGTCGATGGATTGGGCGACGAGCCTGTCTTTCGCGCCCGTGTCGATGGTCAGGTCACGAACGTTGTCGAAGGTAATCGCCGGAAACGCTGCGGAACTGCTCGATCCGGAAATCGTTGCAGCGATGTCGCCTCGAAAGCCCGTCGCACCGCTGACGGCTACGACATCGTTGGAACCCTGAGTTTCGATTGCCAGGGCCTGCGTCCCGGTTACGAAGACCTGCGCCGCTCCCGAGAATGCCACCTCGCCACCATATGTCAGAAATTTTCCACTGCCAGCAGCGAACACAGAGGGAGCGTAGGTGAAGCCTTCATTGCCGACGCCGATCAGGCGAACAGTATCACCGTTGTTTCCGACACCCGTGAAAATCACGCCGCCCGGCACGGTAAAGCTGCCGCCAGCTGAATAATCCAGCGTCAGCGAATTGCTGTTGGAATTGTCCCGGAGTCGAACAGAGCGGATTTCAGAAAGTCGATGTCGTTCCCGCAGCGAATAGGATCCTCCGGTAGGTGCGAAATAAAGTTCCAACCACGGCCCATTCTTCTTCAGCAGCAGATCACCTTTCAGGCCGTTGCCGAGTGTAAACAGGAAGTCAGGTGATAACTTTGACACGAAAATGTCAAATCCAACGCCTGTGAGTGTTGTTACTGCTGAGCCCGGATCAAAATCGACCGTGCTACTGTACCGGCCGGTTGTCAGGATGTTGCCCGAATTGTCAACCACTATGTCAAGTGCGAAATCGCTTCCGGTACCACCAAATCGACGCGCCCATTCCAGTGTTCCGGACGTATCCAGTTTCGTCACAAAGGCGTCGTAGTCACCGGCACTCGAAAGGCTGAATGCTCCGGCACTCGGATCGAAGTCCACGAGACCAAAGAAATTGCCGGTCAGATAGATGCTGCTCGACGCATCCACGGCGACTCCCTGAATGTCGTCACTGGCCAATCCGCCGAGGCTGGTTCCCCAGAGCAATCCCCCAGCGCTGTCAAGTTTCGTAACAAATATGTCACTCGCGCCGTTACTCGTTCGATTTGCGATCCCGACAGACGGATCCAGATCAATTGTGCCGCTAAAATTGCCGACTGTCACAATGTTGTCGTCGGAATCTGTGGCGACGCTGAGTTCTGAGGGAAAGCCGTTCAGGGCACGAGCCCAGACGAAGTTGCCGCCGGTTTCCAGTTTCATGACAAACGCCCCCACTCCCTGCAACTGCAGTCCGCTGGCCGCATCAAATGTCGCGGGCTGGGAATAACTCCCAGAAACAATCACGTTGCTCGCCGAATCCAAAGCCAGGCTTGACGCGAAGTCAAACCCATCACCCCCGGCGCTCCGTCCCCATTTGAGAATTCCCGCGTTCGAAAGCTGAACGACATAAGCATCGAAATTTCCTGCACTCGTCTTGTTCAGAACACCGGCACCCGGATCAAGATCAATTGTCCCGTGATAAGATCCGGAGACGACAACATTGCCTGCGGCGTCAATTGCAATATCGGACACGTCATTTTCGTCGGTTCCACCCAGACTCCTGGCCCAGACGAAATCTCCTGTAGAAGTTAGCTTCACGACAAATGCATCACGGCCACCCGCAGCACTCAGAAACGAAACACCATTTCCGGGGTCAGCATCCATCGTGTCCGCAAATGTGCCTGTGACGTACACATTTCCCGCGCCATCCAAAGCAATTTTCTCACCACTATCGGATTGCGACCCGCCGATCCTTTTCGCCCAGACAAAATTCCCCGCCGGGTCAACCTTGGAAATGAAAACATCGGAAGAATTTGGGAACGCCGTCAGATTTGACACTACTGAGTAACTGGGATCAAAATCCGCCGTGCCGAAGAAGGAGCCCGTCGTGTAAACATTCCCGCCAGCATCAACAGCAATTCCGTTCCCCAGATCATTACCAGTCCCTCCCATGCTGACGGCGAAATCCAGATCGGCCGTCAACAACCGCCGCACTTCCAGGGACTCAGTACCGATCGCTTGAGTGCGACGTCGAGTTCTTTGAACGGGAAGACTTGTCGAAGTCATTTGGTGGAGAAGACGACTGAATGTCCGAATTGTCTGACGCATGATGTTTGTCCGTATTGGAGATTTGATCAGCAAGTCGCCGGGCATTGGATCGGGTGCTGCTGCCCGATACCACAAAAGGCGCGACGTCTCAGCAGCGAGAAGTGCTAAAACGCTGCCATAGGTCTGGTTCTGCGCGCAGGCATGTATCGTTCACTGGAAATTTCGCAAATTTCTTTGCTCGCCCGAAAACACTGCGGATTGCACAAGCTGCCGTTCGTCGATACCGTCATACAAAGTAAGGAGAATTCGGGGTTGCAGTGCATAGGCGAGCGGCTGGGCGTCAGCCCTCCGAGCATGTTTTCCCGATCCAACACTGGTAAGAACACCAATGCAGAGACTCCGTAGGCTGACGCCGTGTCGCTCGCAGACTTTGAGAGATTGAATGTCGATCAGCACAGACGACGAACTGATTGTGCAATTATTGGACGAACTCGTCGCCTGTGTTCGTTCCGGCAGACCCGCGCCAATCGACGACATGTGTGCTCAGCATCCAGAGTTGGCATCAAGGCTGCGGGATTTGTTTGCTGCCATGTGCATGATGGAACAGCACAAGCCGCCGAAATCAACAGACGCACCGATACACAGTGAAGTGCCACTCAGGCCGATCGGTGACTACGAACTGTTGCGGGAAATAGGTCGCGGTGGCATGGGTGTTGTCTACGAAGCCAGACAAGAGTCACTGGGACGCAAAGTTGCTCTGAAGATTATGTCACCGGGACTGATCGCGAGTCCCTCTGCCGTTGAACGATTTCGTCGGGAAGCGCGCGCGGCGGCTCAGTTGCATCACACCAATATCGTGCCAGTGTTCGATGTTGGTGACGACAACGGCACGCACTACTACACGATGCAGTTCATTGACGGCCACGGGCTCGATCGCTTGATGTCGGAATTGCGATTGCTGCGTATGGAAGCTGATTCCGGCGTGACCTCTGGAACAGGCTCGTCGTCATCGTTGACTAAATCTTCACGATATCGCGAAGTGGCTCGCACCGGACTCCAACTCGCAGAAGCCCTCCATCACGCGCATGAACACGGGACGATTCATCGCGATATCAAGCCGTCAAATATCCTCATTGATGACAGCGGAACGGCATGGATCACCGATTTCGGACTTGCCCGTTCTGACGATCAATCGAGCGACTCCAATGAAGGATCACTCACGCTGACCGGCCAAATTGTCGGCACACTCCGTTATCTGGCACCGGAACGCCTGAACGGCCAGCACACCGCTTCGGGTGATGTCTACAGTCTCGGTGCGACATTATATGAAATGTTGGCGCTGCAGCCCCTGTTCGAAGAATCAGACCGAATTCAGATCCTCGACCGGATTCGTCACGGTCAGCACCCTTCACTTAAAAAACTGGTTCCGGGAGTTCCTCGCGACCTGGAAACCATCATCGACAAAGCGACGATGGCGGATTCGTCGCTGAGATATAAAGACGCACGATATCTGGCGGACGACCTGCGACTGTTTCTCCTCGACCGACCCATTCGAGCACGTCGAGCCTGGTTCTTTGAAAAAGTTATCCGTTGGTGCCAACGCAACCGATCTTTGGCAGCCGCACTGGCAATTGTCGTCAGTTTGTTGCTTGTGTTGGTGGTTGGTCGCCTGATTTATCCGGAACTTTCTGAGAGGCATGAACGAACTGTAGCGTTGCTTGAACGTACAGAAGCAGCGGAGCAGGAATCCCGGGCCTTTGCGCGGCTGCGTGCGGTGTCGCGATACCGACAAACTGGACTTGCGGGACTTAAGGACCATTTGCAGTTGATCGAACTGGATCCATCATCTCTGAACTTGCCTGCAAGGCAGGAATTGCGAAATGAGTGGCTGTCGTGTCTGGCAAGAACAGACTGGTCCTTCACCAGGTCAATCCCCTGCGGGTCTGAGATCGCAACGCTTGACCAATCGGGCCTTCTGCTCGCAGAAGTCCTCGACAATCAGCAGCTTCGCATTCGCTCCGTTTCTGGTAATCATCAAGACTGGATTTCGAACCCGCTTGGCCTGAATATCAAGTCACTTTGGTTCAGTCGGGGCGGAAAGTACGTATTGCTGACGAACAATTTGGACTATTGGCAGATCGTTAGTGCAGAGGGACGTGTCATCTTTCCTCATCCACAGGCTGCGCTGGGATGTGATATCAGTGACGCGACAGACCAGGCGGCATTCTTTCACAATTTACCAATCATTCACATGGCTTCATTGAAGGCCGAGCATTACGGTCAGAACTCGACCGTTCTTGAAGTTGCTGCGCCGTCAAAGAACGTGCGATACAGTCAGGATGGATCTTCAATCGCGGTGCTGGACTCAAATCCTGCACGAAAACTTTCGATCTACAACTGTATCGACGGTCGATTGTCTGGCCAATGTTCGGCAGTCGGAGCGTCCACATTGGCGTGGAGTCCCAACGGCGAACTGTTGGCGTTGCCGGACGATTCTGGTGCGATCAATATTCGTGAAACCAAAAACTTCTCAGTCGTCACGACTCTGCGTGGCAGCGACGTGATTACACTAATGGACTGGCATCCCGATGGCAACACGCTTCTTTCGACAGGATGGAGTGGGCAGACAACTCTGTGGTCCGCCTGGACCGGGAAGAAACTTGTACGAAGCAACGATCGCTTCGAAGCGATCAGCTTCAGCCGCGACGGCGTGCGCATAGGATGGCGGAGACAGCCGGGGCATATTCAGATCGCCGAGTTATCGAGAGGCTGTGTGAAGGATCTCCCCTGGGATTCACTGAAGCAGACCAATCTTCCCGGCACAGTCATCATTCACCCCAACGGTCGACTTGCGGCTGGCTGCTCACAACGTGGGTTACAACTTTTCGATCTTGAAAGCTTGTCGGCCCTTGGTAGCATCAAGGTCGAAGGTGCATTGACAGCCGCTTTTTCGGAATCCGGCGATACGCTCACGATAATTTCGGCGACGTCGGCAATTCGCTGGCTGGTAACCTCCTCTACAAACGGGCAGGCAACGGAAGTTCAGCTTGAAGAATTGTCGCGAATTGAGATTCCACCGATCTGGAACGGTATCCTCCGTGATAATGGTCTGACAGCAATCGTTCGGACAATGGCAGCTGGAAATCGACTCACGGAAATCCAACTCACGGACGGCAGGATAATTCGTCAATTCGGCGATTCGGCTGGTGACATGGATATCTACCGCCCCGGTCAAAGTCGATTTGTCCTGCGACGAAGCTGGCACTCAAACATGGTTGAAATTTTCGATATAGACTCGTGCGAAAAACTGGGTTCCGTCAATGCCGGTGTGAATTCCACGCCGTCTGCTTCCAGCGACTCCCGGAATTTTCTGACGTCCGTAAGTCAGCAATTGCAGTTCTGGAATACGGATACATGGAAAACTGAAGGCGTGATTCAGCTCGACACACCTGTGGTCGGGGCTGTAGGAACGTTTCATCCGACCGAACCACTGCTTGCCATACAGTTGATGCCGGGGCGTTTGGGTTTGATAAATCCAGAGGCTCGTGAAATCGTTGCTCGTATCGATGACGGCGACGAAATGTGGGTCAACGGATCGCAGTTCTCGCGGGATGGCAGATTCCTGATCGAAATGATTAAGCAGCCAGGATCTCTGAGAGTCTGGGATTTTGCAGCAATGCGTAGAGAGTTGTCGAAGCGAGGACTGTCATGGGACGCTGACCCGATGCGGCCGGAAACCGTGCCGCCGGTCGAACGCGACGTTCCACTAAAAATGGTTGTGACGGGAATTGCTGACGTGAAAGTTGAGATATCTTTGGAACAGCAAATCACGGCGGCCCGATCCGTGTTGGCTGCTTCGCCCAACGATTCTCGCGCACAGAATGCACTCGCATGGCAACTTCTAATGGCCCCGGCCGAATTTCGCAGTGATGCTGAGGCGCTGGAACTGGCCCGCAAAAGCGCAGCGTCAGATCCAAACAATGCCGCGGTCCGAAACACACTGGGACTGGCTTGCTTTCGGGCCGGACTCTTTGCTGAGGCCGAACAGGAACTGCTGAAAAACCTGGACACCTCGGAAAAGTCTCAGTTGACGCTGGACTTGATCATCTTGTCGATGTCAGCATTACAGCGAGAGCAGCCTTCCGATTCGCAATCATTTTACGTCTGGGCTCAGCAGAATCTTGTCGATCATCCTCCGCAGTACATTCCACTTTCACAGGAAATCCTCAAGCTCTTTGAGGAACATCGGGAACTCGCGCGTACAATGAGAATTCCTTGATGGCCGTAGCGGAATCTCAAGTTGAAAACTCGCAGGGGTTCAATGGTCGTTCAAACCTGTTTTTTTCACTCACCGTCAGTGAATTCGCATCGCTCTGAAAACTGTGTTCGATGTCTCAAACATTTATGCCGTCAGACAACGCTGTCGCCGTGTCGCTGTCGATGGTCTTGATGGCGGTTTTCGTATTGCTGATTATTCGGGATGTTGGCTTGAGATTGACAGCATGATCGAACTGCGCGATGTCACAATCAAAGTCGGCAAGTTTGTTCTGGAACGAATTTCGTTTCGGATCAAATCGGGTGCGTTTGCAGCGTTGATGGGCCGAACAGGGCAGGGCAAAACGACAATTCTGGAATCCATCTGTGGGTTAAAACCAATTGTCTCAGGACAAATCAGGGTCCGCGATGCAGACGTTTCAAAATGGTCAACCGGCGAACGCGGAATTGGATATGTGCCGCAGGATCTAACGCTGTTTCCGACGTTGACGGTAAAACAACATCTGGAGTTTGCATTAGGGCTGCGAAAGGCAGATTGCGGAACGCGTTGCAGAGTTATCAGATGTGCTCGGCATTTCGAAACTGCAGCAGCGTCGAGTACAGGGCCTCAGCGGCGGCGAATCTCAGCGTGTGGAGTTGGGGCGAGCGTTGTCGTTTCGTCCGTCGGTGCTGCTGCTTGATGAACTTCTCAGCGCACTTGACGAAGCGACTCGACGAGAGATACACGCACTGCTGCTGCGAGTGAGAGATTCAACTGGTGTAACGACGTTGCACGTGACTCATAGTGAAAGCGATGCCGAGGCGCTGGCGGATCAGAGGTTAGTGCTGAGTGACGGCAAAATTGTGGATAGTATGTGATGGAAATCACGGTTCAGTTCGAAGCACAACTGCGTCACGTGGCGGGTGTCGGTCTGGCATCCGTGAATCTGCCCGATGGCAGCAGCGTAGAAGACGCATTGCACGAGGTTACTTCTAAGTTCGGCTCGGCGCTCGGTGAACGAATGATTGCCGCAGACGGCACGACGCTGCGCAGCATATTGTTGTTCGTGAACGACAAGCCAGTTGTTCACGCTGCGGTGGCGGAACAACGCCTTAAATCCGGCGACGTGCTGTTGCTGTATCCGCCGATTTCGGGCGGATGAAGGGAATTAGTTGTAGCTGAACTCGTAGGAGTTCAGAACGCCGCAATTCTATTTCGGCAAGCCTTCATTCAGAGGTTGTAGATCAGCAGGCAGAAAGAAGCCATCACGACGAATGACTTCGCCGTCGAATGAGATTTCTCCGCCGCCGTAGTCTGCACGTTGGACTAGCACAAGATCCCAGTGGACTCGACTGCGATTGCCGTTGTCCGCTTCGTCGTAGGCGTTGCCGGGAGTGAAGTGGAACGAGCCGCCGATTTTTTCGTCGAACAGCGTATCGAGCATCGGATGCAGGATGCGATTGTTGGTGCCAAAGGACCATTCACCAATGTAACGCGCGCCTTCGTCGGAATCGAGGACTTGATTCAATCGCTCCGATGCGTTCCGACATGTGGCATTGATGATCTTGCCGTCCTTCAGTTCGAAACGAATGCCATCAAAGACAGTGCCTTGATACCGTGACGATGTGTTGAACTGAATCGTGCCGTTGACACTGTCTTTGACGGGTGCCGTAAAGCATTCCCCGTCCGGAATATTGCATTCGCCAGCACACGGGATAACGGGAATATCTTTAATCGAAAACGTCAGGTCAGTGCCGGGCGCTGTGATGTGGACCCGATCGGCGGCTTCCATGCGGGCTTTCAATGGCTTCAGGTCTTCGGCCATCTTTGCATAGTCTGCAGTGCAGACGTCAAAGTAGAAGTTTTCGAACTGTTCACAACTCTTGCCAGCGGCTTGAGCAAACGAAGGAGTCGGATATCGCAGGACGACCCATCGCGTTTTAGGCACACGAATTTGTACATGCACCGGCTGCCACCAGTGCTGCTGGTACAGATCCATGCGATCTCCAGAAACATCTGCAAACTCGCTGGAATTTGCAGACCCTCGCACGCCGATATAGGCATCCATTTCGCGCATCACCGCCGCTTCGAATTTCCCTGCCAGCTTCATGCTGTCTTCCGTCGCGCCACGGTACAGGCTTCTGAGCACGGCGTTGTTCTTGATGTTGACGACTGGAATGGCACCGATGCGGCTGGCTTCGTCCACAAGACGGCAAATCAGATTGGGCTCCGGGAGGTCGAAGGCTTCGATCAGCACCCGTTGGCCGGACTTTAAGCGGCAACTGTGGTGAATGAGGACATTGGCCAACTTGTCGATACGAGGATCCTGCATGACAGTTTGTGCTTTCAGCGGGTTTCAGGTTGCGGTTGCTTGGTTTTGTGGATGTGTACCGCATTCACTCACCAATTTCACCCCATGCGAGCCGACATTCTCGAACCAAGCTATCGCCAAGTGGCTCACGAATTTGTGGCAAAGTTGAGTGACGATCTTGAACGAGCCGACAGCCTTCTCTTGTGGTGGAGGTCTGCATAATATGTTTGGTTGAAGCGAGGAAGAAGAGCGCGAAACGCCCCGAATTAATCTCGAAAACTTCGAAAGAATTCTGGCTGTGGGGGACTATACGAAATGCCTGCCCGAGGGTAAATTTACTTTGTTACGTCAGGTAGATGTTTGCCACCCATAATCAGGAGTTCCGGATGATTCCAGTCCCTCTTCGGTTGTTTGTTCAGCGGCATTTGGGATCTTCCTGTCGGCAGCAACGGCGGAGGCTGAGTGGGGGGGGGCGTGTGGCGTGTGGCGAGTCTGGAGAGACTCGAAATTCGCGTACTGCTCACGGAGACCGGCAATTCGATTGCCAGTATGGCTGATCAACTTACGCAGAATGCCTCGGCGTCGGCTGCAGCAGGATCGACGGGTGTCAATCAGCAACAGGCGACACTTACGAATAGTTACAGCGGTTTTGTCGCACAAACGTCGGGTATGTCTTCGTAACCAGACTACAACGCCGTTGTTCAGAATAGCCCTATCGCCGGATTGATCGCTCCGTTTCAACAGCAAATGCAAAGTGCCTCGACGCAGAGTCAGGACTGGAACCAGCAATCTCAGCAGCAGGCATCAAGCGGGCAACAGCAAGCGACAAATGTTGTACA
>Ga0105046_10008862_pt1 | contig 15801 bp, 8 predicted proteins | sample MAT03_FD_78385 | JGI IMG/M metagenome (GOLD analysis project Ga0105046, IMG submission 78385) | Freshwater microbial communities from Lake Fryxell liftoff mats and glacier meltwater in Antarctica - MAT-03 (megahit assembly) | ecosystem: Environmental > Aquatic > Freshwater > Ice > Liftoff...
TCGATAATCGGCAGCCGATCCAGCTCGGCAAACACAAGTCCGATGACGAAGCCAACGTACAGGCTGTTGCGCATCATCAAAAAGAGAATAGCAAGGACCGCTGCTCTTTGAATGGCTTTTAGATGAGTTCGCGACAGGAGATACAAGAATACGATGTACGAACCCTTGAGTTCTTTTAGAATGGTCCACATTGGCGGATTATAAGACTCGCTGGTCGAGAACAATCTCAAAGCAAAATCGTTGGCAAACTGGGAAAGGGAAACCGGATCGGACCAAAAACCGCTGAACCAGGGATGCGATCCGGTGAGCTCGGAAACCTTCCAATTGTAAAAGCATCCACAGGTCAGCAAAACGAAGCCAACAAGGACGCTGAATGCGACCATTCCTCCCAATCGAATCGGGCGTTTGATCATCGCCTTGAACAACTTCGACCGTGGCTGGGTCTGCATATGACCGTTAGTCAATACGAATCCGCTCAGAACAAAGAACAAGCAAACGGCGAAGTTCCCGGCTACCACAAGCGAAAAGGGAGGATAGTGGAACAGCGATTCAAGCGACGATTGTTGAGGATAGTTGCCACCAAATACGGCGTGGGGATAAAACGCTTCCAAGAAATGCGTGCAGACGACGACTATCGCCGCAATACCTCGTAGGGAGTCTAGATAAGGTCGCTTGGGTTCCTTGGGTTGATCGCCATAGCCACTTTCGCGAGAGGTTTGGCTCTCGATGGTGAAAGAACCTCGATTCATGACACGACGAACCAATCAGATTGAAATTCAGTTGCATTTCCCGGAGGCTACACCTAACAAAAAGCTAGATAGAAGAACAACCCCAAATACGTTCTGGGCTTTGCTGGCGTTTCTAACTTTTGATCGAGGAGAGCGGCTAAAGCCTGAACACCAGCGCTGGAGTAAAGCCTTCAAGCGCTCCACCTGATGCATTAACTGATATTACGCCAAACCCATTGATCAACGCCCTCGTCCTGAACATTTTTCTTTTTGGTGCTTTATTCATTGCAATAAACACCCAAAGCGATCTAATCACACCTTACGTGAAATTAAATGAATTCGTTTGCGAATCTTTAGGTCTATTTTGGAGATGATTCAATGCGATCGTATTCTCGTTTTCGTGGCTTCACTTTGGTAGAGTTGCTTGTCGTCATTGCCATTATTGGAATTCTCGTAGGTTTGCTCCTTCCGGCTGTTCAGGCCGCTCGGGAGGCCGCTCGGAGAATGCAATGTTCAAACAATCTAAAGCAGCAGGCTTTGGCATTGCATAACGCTCACGACACGCACCTGCGTTTTCCCCCTCAAGGCGGGAACTATGGAGGTGCATGGTATGCGCCCCTTTATTTCCATATGATCCCTTTTATCGAGCAATCGGCCGTCTTTAATATGGCGGGAAACTGCGACCTTTCCGCCGCAGTTGGCCAAGCAGCCCCAACTACGTGGACAAACTTAGGTTATGTTTGGCCGACCTGGGGCTCCGTCAACACGGGTTCTAAAACTTGGTTGCGTCAAACGCGAATGTCGGCTTATCAATGCCCAAGTGATAGCACGCTCGGCAACGGTCTCGACTGGTCCCCTGGAGACTCGTCTTACGGAGGCAATTTCTTAGTCTTTGGGGGCGAGAACAATCGAACGGTTACCTGTGGTAGCGCGAGCAATCCATGGGAAACATGTTGGGATGGTAAGGCCAAATTCAGTACAATTTTGGATGGATCCTCCAATACGATCGTGTTTGCGGAAAAAATCTCACGTTGCAACGGGACGGGTGATCCAGGAGGCACTTGGTGGATGCGAGGCGTGTTTCGCATCGGCAGCGGAAGTGGCGGCAACCCGAGTTCAGGTGTACCGTCAGACAGCTATCCGGGCGATCGGCTATCAGCCGTCTTTGGGGGCGGGCGTGGACGCGATGGAGTGATTTTCACGTATGGAATTGCCTCCAAGTTTCAAGTTCAACCTCGCTTGCCTTTGTCCAGGGCCGCAAACGGTGGTCAGTGCGATCGTCGACTTGCATCAACCATGCACTCCGTAATGCAAATCGCACTCGCAGACGGAAGTGTAAGGGCCATTTCTGGAAGCATTAGCTCGCAGACTTGGTTCGCGCTTTTAACGCCAGCAAATGCCGAAGTCACCGGCTCAGATTTCGAATAGTACTCGCATACTTAGGCCATATCTATGAAACCCTTGTTTTGTCTTTGTTGGGTTGTTTCGTTCGCCGTCGGTTGCGGTCCTCGTTTCGGCGAGGTCTCTGGCGAAGTTACTTACCAAGGAAAACCCATCCCCGGCGGGATGGTAACATTTCGCCCACAGGAGGAATCAATGAACTCGGTGACGTTCGTTTTGGAACGCGACGGCAAATTCAAAGTCCAACTTCCTGTGGGAAATGTCAAAGTCTGTTTAGATAATCGAGAGTTTGAACCACGGCCTGCAACCATGCCTGCAATGGCGCCAGGCCTTAATTTGCCACCAGAAGTCGCCAAATCCATGCAAGCGAGCAGCAAAGAGTCGAACAGGGTCTCCGATCGTTGGGTGAAAATCCCGTTGAAGTACTATGAACTGGAATCGACCGACCTCGAGTTCAAGGTCAAGGGTGGTCAGCAGTCTGAAAAGTTCGAACTCAAAGACTGAAACTGCCCGAAGCTCAAGCGAGTAAACCTCACCAAAATGCAATGATCCTCCCGCTTGCGCGGCGGGCATGTAAGGAGGTTATTCCGGCCTGGGTAAACGTAGAGTGGCCTTGGCAGCTTAGTTAGCCCTGAGTAACTTGGTTTGACATCCAGAACGTTCGACTCTGGACCACTATTCTTGGCTTGAACCGACTTCACCCAGGCCGGCGCTGATCATTGCAGCAAGTACCGGCATCGACGTGCTCTGCGAAAGAAAACGCACGCTCCCATCACATAGGACGACTTGCGAACCGCCGGTGTGAAATGAATAGAGTTCGTTGTTGTTATTGCAGTTCATGGCGCATGGTCCGAGCGAGGTAACTCCGTCCGTCGTGAATCCGTCAACCCAAAACTCAGAGTCCGGATCTGCCCAACCTGATCCACTTGCTCGTTGCGTTGGAAAAACCGTTCTACCTCGATACTGGGCTTGCCTCCCAGAATCTTCGCACCAAGCGATGGTGTTCGAGGTGCCATCGGTAATCGATGCAATCCTGCTTTTAGCTCGGCGATTGTAAAATGGTGGATTCATCCCTGTAGTAAACGAGGATATCGTACTCATCGGTAAGATGGCTCCGACATATTGAGTCGCGTCGGTGCTGGGGGTGCCCAGGATGAACCCTGGAATCGGTGGAACAAGGTTGAACGGAGCAAGTCCCAGTCTGCCGTTGATACCGTTCGCAATCGAGTAGTCTGAGGGAGACGAAAACCAACGATTGGCGGCGGTACTACCAGGATTGTTTCCGGTATCTAGTCGTGAGGCGTCCTGGGCTGACGAAGGACAAATGAACGTTGGAACCTGAGTCCTGATCGCGATCGCGTTTGCTGCGCTAAACCACGTCTGTCGAAAGTCATAGAGCTGGTACAAATTGCCCTGCTCAATATACGGAAGCAAAAACACTCCGGGACCATGTGCGATACTTCCTGTTGCCGGAGCAGGAACTCCGAATTCGACCACCGGAAACCCAACGGTCGCATCCACGCGAGCGGCTTGCACAGCGGGCAACAACAAGCCCACCAAAATACCAATGATTGCGATGACGACCAAGAGCTCTACAAGCGTAAAGCCACGTCGACTCGGATTTCGTTTGGACATAATAACCTCGATTACATAAAGAAAAAATAGCAATAGTGATGACTACTTGGAGGACAGCTCAAACGTCGGAATCACGGTGGCCTTTGCACTCACGGTCGCAGTTATCCCGGACGTCTTGGCGTCTGCAAATTTTATAGGAAGTTTAGCTGCGCTTGCATCCCACTTGACTTGATCTCCGCCCTCTTCTTCCGGTGCTTGTAGCAGCGCTATGCCCACGGTGTAGTCGCCCGCCGGAGCTCCATCACGTGCAGAATACGTGAACAGAGAAAACTTCCCCTCTGCATCCGTCGTACCTTGGGGAAGCTCTTGCCATTTGAACTTTGATTTATCAACGGCGTGAAAGACAACGGTGGCACCTTTAAGGGGTTTTCCATTGAGCTTCACTTCGCCTTTCGCAGGAAAGGTTGGCTGTTGAATGTTGCCTTCGCCACAACCAATCCACGTGGGTATGATCGAAAGGCAAAGGATCAATGGAAATTTTCCACGAATCATGATTTCGATTACTTTACAGGGAGATTTCAAAGAAAAAAGACTGGTCCTCCCAGCGCGAATGGAATTGTATCGGGACGATTTATCGTTTCGTTAAGCAAGCGTTAAGCGAGCGTTAATATTTCGTGAATGTGTGCGGAAGACAGGCCCCATGTTTGAATCACAAAAGAATCAACTTCGGCAACCGATTATTCCGATAGTGACAGGTAAAGTTAGGTCCGAAATCGTAAATGAGCGAGGTCGCTGCCCATTCGCAAGCTTTTTTCATGCCTATCTCGATTATTGGACACGAAGCGGAAATGAAGAAGTGCACGCCTTCATTCAACTCCGCTACGACCACTCAGCGATTCGATTCAGCAAAACTGCTTTGCTTGCTATTGGTTGCTTGCGTTGCTTTTCTTTGTAGTTGCTCTCGTTCTCAGTATCGGGCGTCCGCCGACAAGAAGTCTTACTCGCTGATTGCAAGCAGACTGGTTGATCCGAGGTGGACACTTCCGACTCGGACCGTTGAGCCGGTGCAGCAATCGCGCTTGGGGCTTGCCTCCAACTTGGATTGCGCTCCCAAGCCGCCGGATGATCCTGCTGCCTCGCCGTTGATGAACTTTCCGGACGGGCACCGCAATACCAAGTACTGGTCCAAAATACCAACGGCCAACCAAATTGAATCACCCGCTTGGCTTGACCATTTGCCGCGTCGTGACGACGGCCAAATCAACTTGACGCAAGAGCTCGCATTGGACTTGGCACTGCTCCATTCACGTGACTATCAGACCCAGTTTGAATCGGTTTATTTGAGCGCACTCACACTTACGGGCAATGAATTCGAATTCGCGACGCAATGGAGCGGCGGTTCGGGAGCTCAGTACACCGCCACAGGCTCCGATCTCGGGGGAAACCGTTTGTTGCAGGTATCCGATCGCTTGGGATTCGGACGAAGGCTCGCAGGCGGCGGGCAGTTCGCGACCAACGTTCTCAACTCATTCTTCTGGGACTTCGGCACCAACTCTGCAGGCAGCAATGGCATATTCGTAACCTCGTTCACACAACCGCTATTGCGAGGCGCATTTCGACATGTTCGGCTTGAGACGCTAACACAGGCTGAACGCAACTTGCTCTACGATGTTCGAGACTTCGCCCGCTTTCGACGCCAATTTTATCTCGATACTTGTAGCAACTATCTTAGCCTTCTCACGCAAGTGCAATCAATTCGCAATGCGAAGGTCAACATTGCGAGCCTGCAACTGAATTTGCTTGAAAACCAAGAGTTGCGAGAAATGAGAATGGTGTCGCAAATCCAAGTGGACCAAATCTTTCAAGAGTATCAGAACGGGCGACTCGCACTTTTGGCTGCCGAGCAAAACTTGGCCGCCTCCCTGGACCAATTCAAATTTCAGCTAGGGCTTCCGTCCTGGATGCCATTCGAAATCGACGAATCCCTGCTCGGGCAATTCGAATTAGTCGACCCAAGATTGGTTGAGGTGCAAGACGAAACGCAACGCCTCTACGAGAGGCTGCTTCGGTTTACACCGACGGAGAATACCCGCTCTGCGGTCCCCCCCTATCAAGTGCTTGTGGATGCATATGAAGCTTATCTAAAATTGCAGGAGCAAGCAGTCGAGTTCCTTCCTGACATCAAAAAGGATTTGCTAAAATGGCAAACAAGACTCGATGCAACAGACCCGGAAAGGCTCTCGCAAAGCGATCAAATCGACCATAGGCAGCAAGCCGACCTCGCAGCTCGAATCGCATCGACCCTCTCAGCGCTTGAGACAGGCTTTGAAAAGCGTGAGCAATTTAATCGAGAGTTGAAGAAAAGCATCGAGAAGTACCATGATAAGCCTAGTCTTGTGGATCTCGTCCAGGACGAGAAAGATGAGGGAAATCGAGAAGCAAATCGCCCCGAAATAATTGCTTGGCGTATCTTATACAAAGCTATCGGCGGCCCGCTTCGCGGTGAGATTTCAAACCTTTACATTGCTCAAACCCAAATTCGTTTGTTCTTGATCGACATCGACAAAATCGAGATCGATCAGAAAGCAGCAGTGACTTTTGCCCATCAAAACCGGCTCGACCAGATGAATCGGGAAGCGCAAGTGATGGATGCGTTTCGCAAGATCGAGGTGGCAGCCAATGCGTTACAAAGTGAACTGAACGTCACCGGTCAACTCGGGCTCGGCACGGACCCGTCCAAGAACAACGCCTTTCGATTGGATTCGTCCGCCAATACCTATCGAGTCGGCGTCCAGTTCGACGGCCCGCTTAATCGACTCAACGAACGAAACGTCTATCGCGCGACACAGATCGCATATCAGCAAGCGACCCGAAACTACGTGGCGGGAAAGGATACGATTGCCAATGAAGTTCGTTCGTCTCTCCGACAGATCGAATTGCGCCGTCTCAATTTTCAAATTGCACGGCAACAGCTTGTCGCCGCAACCCGCCAGGTAGACCAAGCACAAATAGCGCTTCGGAACTCGTTTGAAGCCAACACGAACTTGACACGAGACTTACTCCAATCGCTCCAAGTCCTGCTGAACGCGAAAAACAACCTGATCTTCAATTGGATTGACTACAAAATTGCAAAAATCCGAATCTTTACCGTCCTCGAACTGTTGTACCTAGATGATAATGGAACTTGGATCAATGAGGATTTCTCGTTGGCACAACTAAAGGAAATGGTCTTCAAGGAAAACTACTTCCCGCCAGAATTGCCGACGATCCCCGCTGAATCGACAGCTTCCTCTGAGTCTCCCAAGTCGGATGAACAGGCTTCGGAACAGCCTGCCCCAACGGATGCTCGAATACCAAAAGAAGCCTCTGCGCCCAATTAAGTCCAATGAGTATTCATCCAACCATGGAACCGCCTGAAACGACTCAATCTGCAGCTAACCGAAAGCCCTCGGGGAGCACTCGCTTGCTTGGGGCTCTCTTCCGGTTTGCGATCATCGGGGTTGTGATCGCTTCACTAGGATTTGGTTTCTTTCAGCTTTACAAAAGCCTGGGGCCAGCCATGGGTTCGGAGTCGGAGCTTTTGCTGCATGTCGTACAACGGCGTACGTTAGATGATACGGTTATCGAGCGAGGAACGATTGAAAGTCAAAATACGGTCTTCGGCAAATGCGAATTGCCTGGCAATGAAAGCAGTATTGTCTTTATCGTTCCCGAGGGGACTGTCGTCGCCAAAGGTGATGTCATCGTCAGGTTGGAGTCCGCCAAAATCGACCAACAGATCGCCCTCAAGAAGATCGCACTGAACGAAGCCGAGGGCAAGCTCAAAGAAGCGAAACAGAACCTCATCGCCAAAACGAACGAAGGAGAAGGGAAAATTGTCACTGCTACGCGAGAGTTGCAAATTGCAGAGATCGAAGTGATCAAGTACCGAGATGGGGACTTCATTGCAGAGGAATCGGAACTGCAAAGGTTGATCGCCGATGGCAAAGCGCAATTAGAGAAGTACTTAGAGGATCGCCGAAAAATCGAAGAACTGGTCAAGAAAGGCTATCGCTCGCCTGAGCAATTGGATGAATCGCAATTGCGGGTCAGGAGTTTCGAGAAAGCGGTCCAGCGGGATGAACAGAAACTCAATAATCTTCGGCAGTACGACAGAAAACTCAAGATGACCACGTTTGAGGGGAAAGCAACCGACGCCAAAAAGAAGGTAGAACGTGAAGAGTCTACGGCAGCGGCCGAGATCGAGAGAACCGAATCGACCATCAAGAGCGCAAACAATTTAGTCGAATTGCTTGAATCGGAATTGAAGGATCTAGTTGCCGTGTTGGCCAAGTGCGAGATGAAGGCGCCGCAGGATGGGACTGTAGCGTATGCGAACCAACCTTGGTTCGATGCCTCGGAAAAAATCCGAGCGGGATCGAAGGTTTTTCAGCAACGCGATATCTTTTTTCTTCCCGACATGAACAACATGCAAGTCAAGCTTGGGATCCACGAATCGATTATAAACCGAATCAAGAAAGATCAATCGGTTTCGATCCGGTTGGATGCATTTCCCGATCTCAAACTGCAAGGGAGCATCTCATACGTCGCGGAACTGGCTGCAAGCAGTTTTGACAACACCAAAAACTACGATGCCAACGTTCTCATTAAGCAGATCCCTGAGAGCATTTCATTGAAGCCTGGAATGACAGCCGAGGTTGAGATCTTGGTTGGAACCTATGAAGATATCTTGGCCATCCCAGTAGGGGCCGTAACGGAGCACTTCCAGTTATCCTATGTGTATGCGGCCAATGGATCCGAATTCAGTCGCATAGTGGTAAAAACGGGCCGGACGACTCACTCATTTGTTGAGATACTCGAGGGACTCGAACCTAGCGATTCCGTCGCAATGGACGCTTATCGTCGCGGCACTAACGACTTTGCATCCGCAGAGCGAAAGGCCGGAGCCAATCAGCCGGCAAACACTCCAAAGGCTGACTCGGCAGCAAGTTCCAAGCCATGAGCCGGCGATCTTGGTTGCATTGGGGTGGCATGTTCTCCACCGCTCTTCGTAGCGTGCTCATGCACAAGCTGCGATCCTTTTTGACTATTCTGGGGCTCGTCTTTGGCGTCGCGAGCGTCATCGTCATGCTCGCCGTTGCCGAAGGCGCCAGCCAAACCGCTCAGCGCCAGATCGCTTCGCTGGGAATCAACAATATTATCGTTCGAACGGTTAAACCGGTTGTGGATGCCCCATTCAATTTCCGTTCCTTCATCCAAGAGTATGGCCTCAAGTACGACGATCTTCGCCGCATCAAAGAAACACTTGACACGGTCGTTCGGATAACCCCGCTGCGTGAGTTTGTTCATGAAGCCAGATACGAAGACAAGACGATCGATGCGAGGCTGGTCGGAGTCGATCCGAGTTATTTCGAAGTGAACCGCTTGCAATTGGCTCGAGGTCGATTTTTGGAGCCGAGCGATTTGGAAACGCAAAGTAATGTCTGCGTCATTGGCGAAGAAGTTGCGCAAAAAATCTATCCAGGTCATTCGGCAATCGACAAGTCCATCCAAGTCAACAATGAGCATTTTTTTCGGATCGTCGGAGTAATGATGTACCGGACTCCGTCTGCCGGTATCGGATCCAGTTTGGCGGCGCAGGACTTGAACAAAGACATCGTAGTTCCTCTCACCACCGATCGAAGTCGTATCGGTGAAGTCCTATCGAAGCGACAGCAAGGCAGCTTTTCCCGGCAACGATTAGAGCTCAGCCAGATCACTATCGAAGTCGCAGATCGCTTTCAGGTGAAGGCCACCGCAAACGCACTTGATGGTCTTTTGGCCAAGTACCATCCAAACAAAGATTATGCGATTACCGTGCCTCTAGATTTGATTGAACAAGCTCAAGCGACTCAACGGATATTCAATTTCGTCTTAGGTGCAACCGCAGCTATATCGCTTTTGGTCGGTGGTATTGGAATCATGAATATCATGTTAGCCAGCGTTAGCGAACGAACGCGAGAAATCGGGATACGACGCGCTCTCGGCGCTCGTCAATCGGATATTGTTTTGCAGTTTTTGATCGAGACCGCGTTTCTTTCATCGGTCGGTACGTTGATTGGTCTCGCGTTTGGCGTTGTCTCCCCGCCATTAGTCTCTTACTTTTCCGGCATGACGACCATCGTTTCACCTTGGTCACTTTTAGTCGCATCGGCGGTATCGCTCTTTGTTGGTATTGCATCAGGCATATACCCAGCACGGCAAGCCGCCAAACTTGATCCGATCGAAGCGTTAAGGCACAGCTAAAACAATTGTTTCCGTGCTATGATTCCCAACGTAAGATGAAATAACATGGTTCGGTACAACCGCCATCCTCTTAGTCGATAAGCAAATAGATCTCGAAGCGCAATCGAATGTGTTTGGTTTTTTGAGTTATAGGGAAGCAATCGCTCCCGAGCAACATCCAGTTCTAGTCGATATCGAAACCGCCTGAGCAACGTCAGCACGAGCACATAGATCAACATCACGGAGAATAGTCCGCTTGCAACATGAATTAATACCCTTTCGTCCACATCGGCAGGCAAGATATTCGTCAGCCCTAAGGTGATTCCGAAGAGCAGAAGCAACGGCTGGAAGCGAAGCGACCAACGCGTCCTACCAAAAACCAGCCAAGAGACGGACACAAGTATCCAAGCAGCGAAAAGCCCAAAACACATGAATAAGTCCGAAGGGTAATGGTTAGCATAATATGCGACCACCAGCCCTGAACAAACGGCTAAAGCTAGCCAACCATGCGGATGCAACTTTGCCAAGCGTGCGCATTTCAACTCAACTTTTTACTTCAGTTTTCCAGCAGGGCTTTGAAATCTTCGCGATCCGACAACCTTTCGAAGAGCTTGTCTTTTTGGAGTGATTGGCGATTTTCCCATCCGGCGGCGATGGCATTTCGTAGAACCTCGATTGCGGATTTTGAGTACGACTCGATCAGCGGTCGCTTCTGATCTTCGCTCAATGCCGCTGTGGAATCGACTGCTGAAATACATCGCATCAAATCCTTGGCGATTCCCGCCATCTTGCCTGGTTCTTTCCGACAGAATTTCTTGCGTTCCAAGCAGAGTATTGACGCATTTGCATAATCACCTTGTTTCAAGAAAAGCTTGGTTTGTAGCGCCATGGCGTAGTTGGTTGCGAAGGACCGTTCGTCTTTTGGAGATTTTTTCGCAAGTGCAAGAGAACGATCCAAAAGTTCACCGGCTGCAGCCGAGTCTCGTTCGAGAATCGATTCGGCTAAATCACAATTTAAATACATCCACTCGATAGGATGTTTGGTTTTCAATTCAGGATGTTCCTCGAAGATAGTAATCGCTTTATACGCAACTTTCTCGGCCTTAGCGAATTCCCTTTTCTTGTTGCAAAGAATTGCCGTGTGCTCACAATGGCAAAGAGCACGTAACCAGTCCTTGAGCTCAAACTCTAAATCGATCAGTCCTATTTCGATTTTCTTGTAGTTATCGATTGCTTCGTCATGCTTGCCGATGCTGGAAAGGTATGCCGTCTGACTAACCATTGCTTCGTAATAAAAGTAATGATTTTCCCCAAATCGCTTCTTTTGCGCCGCCAGAAACTCTTCCCAAAGCTCTTCGCCTTGCTTCGTCTTTCCTCCATTTTTAAGTTGATTTGTATAGACTTTGATCAAGGCACGGAATCGAGGATGCTGCAGTTGCATCGTCTCTCTCGCAATTCTTAAGCAGAACTCATAGTGCGGCATAGCCTCGTCGTTACGTCCAAGCAGTTCGAGATTATGCCCAAGCTCAAATCTAGCCAAGGCCGTATAGAGATTATCTGGACCAAGCTCTAGATTGGCCAGTCGGTACGCTTCTTTGAAGCCCTCGTGCGAGACCATCGGGCCCAATGTTTTTTGGGCAACCAACGCGGCAGCGAACGTGGTTAAAGCGGTCGTTATATTTTGGTTGTCGTCAACGCTTGCCAGTTTCGACTGCGCCCAAACAAGTTTATTTACGGCTTCAATCCATCTATCTTCCTGAATTAGGCAGAATGCAATGCCGACATGGCTGAAAACGTAATCTCGATTGTTGAACCCGAAAAGCTTTTCTCGAATATTCGCAGCCTCCAAAAGAGTCGTCCTTGCTTCCGCAAAGTTCATTTCACTAGCCGCCATCCAACCCAAGTCATTCAGCGTACTAGCCAACTGCTCTAGCCCTTTTTCGCCCGGCAGGTTGCGACGAATTTCTAACGCTTGGGAATAGCAATTACGTCCTTTGACGAAGTCACCGACTTCGTTGTAAAAAGTACCGAGATCATGAAAGCAGGCACCGATTTCTGAATGCCCCTCTGGCCTATATAACTGCCTTAGTCGAAGCGATTCTTCCAACAATGGCTTGGCATCATCGAAAAGACCTAATTGTCGATAGACATCTCCAATGGTTCCAGCGATCGTTGCCCGCGTAAGTGGAACATCATTGAGTTCGTTGTCATTTAACTTCTTGGCTCCTCGGTCTAACAAATCGCGTGCAGTCAGATTCACGGATGAGGGCTTGCCAACAAAAACGCCTTTTCCTTGACGGACTGGGTCGGATGCTTCAAAGAGTCCTAACAGAAACGAGGAAAGCCTATTGGCTTTATCGGCTTCAGCTGACTTTTCTAGTGCAAGCTCTTTCGATTCGCTCTCTGCCCTAACGGCATGCTCTTTGGCAGCCTGCTCCGCGACCAATGCAAGTTCTGCATTTCTTCTCGCTTGATTTGCCTGTTCTTTTGCCAATTCCGCTTCACTCCTAGCAGTAATTAGTCGCTGGTTAGTCGATATCAGAACATTTTTCTGCTCGTCAAGTTCCGAATTTTTTCCTGCCAGCAAACTCGAAAAAAGTCCGAGTCCAACCAACGTCAAGATCAATGCTACCGAGGATGTACTTACCGCGACCGGATGCCGGCGCAACCAACGGCGCGTGCGTAACGACAACGGCTCGCGATAGGCCGATACTGGCTGGTCGGCTAACCAGGCATCTAAGTCCGTCGTCATAGCTTTGGCCGAGGGATAACGGTCTCGCAACTCCAAGGCCATCGCCTTTTGACAGATCGCTTCTAACGGTCGAGGCGTTTTCGATTGGATGCTTCGCGGTGCCGGTACGTCTCCCTTGCGCAGACGAGTAAGCAGCTCGGCTAAACCAAAACTTCTCAGCGGTGCCTCACCAGTTAAGATCGAATAGAGTGTTGCTCCGAGACTATACACGTCGCTGGTTGGCCCCAACAAGTCAAGCTTGCCTTCCGATTGTTCGGGACTCATGAATCCGTACGTTCCCATCGCTTGGCCATGTTGGGTGGCATCGATCTGGCTTCCTGAAAGAGGAACAAATGGCCGTTCGCTGGTATTGGAAACACCCGCGGGTTGTTCAATGCCCGCTTTGGCTAACCCCCAGTCAACTACCAACGTCTCACCATATTGGCCCAGCATAATATTGTCTGGCTTAAGATCGCGATGAAGCACACCGCGATCGTGCGCATACTGAATCGCATTGCAGACATCAATGAGCCGTTTCACCATATCCCGAAAAGGTAGACTGCTAGCAAAGTCATATGTCGATGTTGCCATCGAGCGTCCTGAGTCATCCTTTCGATGGAATCTGCGAACCGCTTCGAGCAAGCTATCGCCACGTATAAACCGCATGGCATAAAACGGGCGTCCGTCCGGGAAATGTCCAAGACCATAGACCGGTACGATGCCGGGATGCTCTAAACCGCCCGTGATCTCCGCTTCAATCTTGAATCGATCGCGCGCATCTTTGCTGCTCACTCGGTCTTGGCGAATCTCTTTGAACGCAACTTCCCGGTTCAACTCTTGGTCGAGGGCGACATAGATACGACCAAGCCCGCCTTCGGCATGAGGGCGAAGCACTAGATAGCGCAACTGCGGCTCATTGGACTCGTTCAGTTGTGTTTTATAGGAAGCCTCCGAGGCTGATTCAGATGAGGGCGATTCCTGAACATGAATCGGAGCAGCCGATGACAGCGCTCCGGCTTGGAACAACGCTTGTTTCGGCAAGGCAGCGATGCTAGCACGGATTTCAACGTCATCGATCCGATTTAGATCGTGTCCAAGACCCGCATCAGAACTGAGTGCGGCCAGACTCTTGCGCGCGTCCCCACCATGTTGCTTGATATGGGCTTCGACAAGCGGATCGAGTAAAGAGCGGTTGGCGGCGACCAAGGCACCGCGTTCGACAAGGATTTCACCAAGCGTTCGGGATTTATCTAACAACCACGCCTGCATCCCTTCGATCAACGCGGTACGCGAAATGAAATCCATTTGCAGGGCGAGCATTCCAAACAATAGATTACGATCCGAACCGGCGGGCATGTTGCATCTCAAATAAAGAACTAGACAGCGAACAAAACCCAGGATTGTAAACAAATCGATGAGTGTATGGTGAAACGGATTTGAGTTTTGTTGAGAAATAGACCGAGCACTTTGTCCAGATTAAATTTTGGGGTTGGAAGGGCGAAGCCATCGCTGTAAACAACTTGCGCTCATTGGCTGCTATAAGTAACAGGGTAACAGGGGCTACTTCAAGCAACCGATAGGTGTCTATGCTCTCCTCTGATTTCATTTCAGGCTTGGTCATAAAGCTTGCGCTCGTACTACACGACCATTGCCTGCTCCCAAGCCGTTTGTCGGCGAGTTCTATTAGCGTACGATCAGTGCCGCAGCTTGCTCCAGGGGGTCCAAGCCCAGGGCGGCCTGCAACGCCGCTAGCGCCGTAAAGAAATCGCGTTCGGCTTCCAACAACTTGATTTCGCTGTCGTTTACCTTAATCTCTTGTGTCAACAAAAAGAACAAGTCGGTTCGACCGGCTTCGACAGATCTGCGGAAGATATCCAGTGTAATATTGGCTTGCTTGAGCAATTCTTTCGCTGCTATAACATTCAGCTGTGAAACGTCCAAAGCGTTGCGAGCGGTTTGCAATTCCATGGCAATCTTGTTGCGTTGGAATTCAAGTTTCTGGGACAGTTGCATCAGCTTGGCATCCGTGTTCTGTATCTTGCCAGCCGCCTTGCGTCTCTGGATCGGAACTCCGCCGGTGACACCCGCTTCCACTTGGAAGTCTCCCTTGTCATTGATCGAACTCGTTGCTGCACCGACGTCCTGCGTCGTTTGAAGAGCAAAATCGACATTTGGCAGAAGCTGGTTGCGGGCTAGCGTCACATCCCACCGCAGTGACTGCCGATCCAGTTCGATCAAAACAAGCTCGGGTCTCGCCGTCAGGGCCGCTTGGAAATCCGCCCCAAAGTCGCCAGCGGGTACCGTTCCGACTTCCGGAAAATCGCTAGGCAACCACTCGGGGGGAACCAGCATCGGAATCCCGGACTCGGCTCGCAAAAAAAGCGAAAGCTTAATTGCGGTGTCGCGAAACTTCTGACGTGTTTCGTTCCTCTTGAGGACGCGTTCATAAATCTGTTGAGCGTTCAGCGAGACTTCTAAATTCGAGGCTGCCTCTGCCGCTCTGGTTCGTTCGAGTTGTTCACCACGCTTAACAGCAATATCCAGCAATCGTTCCTGCGCTTTGAGAACGTTTCCGACTTCCACCCAACTCCAATAGGCCCTGGCTGCATCCTGGCCAGCCATCAGAATTTGACTTTGGATCTCGGGACCAACGGCTTGTCGCCGCAGATTGGATTGAAAAAGTTCCACTCGGGACGGATCGATAGCGCGACCTTGCAACAGCGGTTGAATCAAAGCGATTTTGAATTCGCCTCCGTCATTCGTCTCTCGCTCTTTGTACCAAGGTTCGAAACTCCCGCGTCCGTTGTTATATCCGGCGCTGGCATACCCACCCCACCATAATTGGCGAGCCACACCGATACCGTTGCGATAGGTTTCATAGAATCCAACGGGCTGATTAAGGGAATAGTATTCGAGTTTCAAGTCGTAGGCACCCAGGGCCGATAGCTGTTGTCCGCCCGCGACGCCAGCCTGAAGACGCGCAATCTCCAAAAGCGGAAAGGCCCGGTAGGTGGATGCAATCACATCCGACAACTGGAGAAGCTGGCCCATCGCCTTCGAATCGGATTCCGGTGTCGGCAGTGCCTCTCTCACAGCCGGCAA
>Ga0105046_10008863_pt1 | contig 15800 bp, 25 predicted proteins | sample MAT03_FD_78385 | JGI IMG/M metagenome (GOLD analysis project Ga0105046, IMG submission 78385) | Freshwater microbial communities from Lake Fryxell liftoff mats and glacier meltwater in Antarctica - MAT-03 (megahit assembly) | ecosystem: Environmental > Aquatic > Freshwater > Ice > Liftoff...
CGAATCCGTGAACGATCCGCGATTCCAGTGACCGAAGCCTCGCCTACAACGGCCGGCCGTTCCGGTGCACGAATTTCAACGCCGCCCACGTCTCGTCGATCGCGCACACCTTGACGTCGATCAGGCCCGCGGCCAGGCCCATGCGGCGGACGGCTTCATCGGACAGGTCGGTGACCACACCCGACGTCTTCTTCGGCCACGCCAGCCACAACATGCCGCCGGAAGCGAACTTCGTCAGCACGCGCGCGAGATGCGTTTCCTGGGCACGCACGGTGGTGGCAAACAATACTGCGGCATCGAAGGCGGCCACGCGCGACGTGCGCACGATGCCGCCGGGGGCACCCGCCAGCAGCAGATCGAAGTCCTTCGGTGCGTCGAGCAACAGGAGCCGCTGGCCAGGCTTCAGGCCAAGCTTCTGCCAGAGGGGCGCGGCAGGGCCGGCCAAGGCGTCCATCAGCCGACCCGGGCACCTGGCCGGTAGAAGAGGTAGACGGCAAAGCCCAGCGTGTCGCGGCCCCATTTCAAATAGGCGTCACGCCACTTGCGGATGCGCTCGAGCATCGCCGGCACGTCCGGGTCTTCCGGCTGTTCGCGGGCGTAGCGCTCAATGCCGCGACAATACTTCCATTCGTATTCGTCCCACTCATCCATCGAGGCCGCGGTGGCATGCATCGGGATCAATCCGGCATCGATTCCCGCCTGGACGTTGCCGCGATGGTCGAGGTACTCGCCGTGCTCGGCGCCCAGCGCGGCGAGGTAATCGGGGTGCGCCCGCGTGCGCCAAAAGCCTTCGCCGATCAGGATGTAGCCGCCTGCGCGCGTCCAGGTCTTCAACTGGTTGCAGATGCCGGGCATGCCGCCCGCGATGCCGCCGGCACCCAGCATTACGCTCAGGTGAAAGGTCTCGGGGTCGGCACGAAAATCGCGGATATCGACGTCATCAAGATGCAGCTTGCCCAGCGCGCCTGTCCACTCGGCGCGTTCGCGCGCCTGGTCGAGCATGAGTGACGAGCGGTCCACCGCCACCACGGTGGAGCCGAAGCGTTCGATGATCCGCAGCGCCAGCTCGGCGCGCCCGCAGCCGAGGTCGAGCACGCGCGACATGTCGTCGAGCGGCAGCAGGTCCAGCAAGCGCTCCATCTTGGCGGCCGCGATCGGATTGCAATAGTCGTGGTCTCGATGTGCGATGGCGCTGAATTTATAGGGATTCATGGGCGTGGTTCCTTCCCGGCGCGATCATGCCAGGGAGCTACACGCAAGAGTAATGCCATCCCCGGCACGGCCAGCAAGGTACACAGCAGGTAGAAATCGAACCAGCCGAGTTGCGCCACGATCCAGCCGGTGGTGGCGTTGACCACCGTCCGCGGCACGGCGGCCAGGCTCGTGAACAACGCAAACTGCGTGGCGGTGTACCGCGGGTCGGTGGCGCGCGCAATGTAGGCCACGAAGGCGACGGTGCCAAGGCCCACGCCCAGCGCCTCGAAGGCGATCACCACCCCCAGCGCCATGACGCTGGGAGCGGTCAGTTGCGCCAGCCACGCGAAGCCCAGGATCGGCACCATCTGCGCGAACCCGAAGATCCACAGGCCGCGGTTGATGCCGATCTTCACCATCCACAGGCCGCCCAGCATGCCGCCGATCACGCTGGCCCAGAGCCCCGCATTCTTGGCCACCACGCCGATCTGCGTACGGGTGAAGCCCATGTCGAGATAGAACGGCGTGGCCAGTGCGGTGGCCATGCTGTCGCCCAGCTTGTAGAGAAAGATGAACGCCAGCACCAGCATGGCCTGCTTCCAGCCCGAGCGCTGCATGAACTCGCGGAAGGGCTCGATCACTGCTGCGCGCAGCGTGCGCGGAGGCGGCACGTTGGCGTCCGGCTCGCGCACCAGCAGCGTCATCGCGAGTCCTGGCAGCATGAAGAGCGCCGTGATGGCGAAGACGGCGGACCAGGTGAGGTGATCGGAGAGGATCAACGCCAGGGACCCGGGCACGAGGCTGGCAATCCGGTAGGCGTTGACGTGGATTGAATTGCCGAGGCCCAGTTCGATGTCGGGCAGCAGTTCGCGCCGGAAGGCGTCGAGCACGATGTCGAGACTGGCGGAGAAAAACGCGACTGCCGCGGCGAGGTACGCGATGGTCCAGATGTCGTCCTTGGGACTGAGGAACCCCAGCGCGGGAATCGATACCAGCAGCGCAATGTGGAACAGCGCCATCCAGCCGCGCCGCCGGCCGAGCGGCAGCGCGAAGCGGTCGAGCAGCGGCGACCACAGGAACTTCCACGTGTAGGGCAGTCCGATCAATGCAAAAAGCCCGATGGCCTTCAGATCCACGCCTTCGGAGCGCAGCCAGGCGGGCAGCAGGTTGATCAGCAGGTAGAGCGGCAGGCCGGAGGAGAATCCGGTGAAGACGCAGATCAGCATCCGCCGGTTGAACAGCGCCTCGCGCCAGGTTGCCTGGTGAGGAGCGGCGATGGCGTCGTCGGTCATGGGGCGATTGTACGGTGCGACAAACGGCCCGCAGGCGAGGCTTCAGCCTCACGAGCATGGTGCGGCGTATTAGCTGTAGGCGAGGCTTCAGCCTCGCGGGTTCAGGGTGACAACATGCCTGCGAGGCTGAAGCCTCGCCTACAAATGTGTCGCCTGCGGTGGATGCTTGAATTCGCGCGCCAGCAACCCGTAGACCACCGTATCGCAGACTTCACCACCGACGATCCAGCGTTCGCGCAGCAAGCCTTCGTACCTGAACCCCAGTCGTTCGAGTGTGCGCGCCGACGCCGCGTTGCGCGGATCGGCATCGGCCTCCACCCGATGCAGGTCAAGCGTCGTCAGTCCGTAGGTGAGGAGGGCACCCAGGGCCTCGTGCATGTAGCCGTGGCCCCATTGTGCACTGGCCAGCGCGTAGCCCGTTTCCGCGCGCCGGTTGCTGCGATCAATCTTGAACAGCGTGCAGACGCCGATCAGCGCGGACTCGGAAGCAAGCGTGATGCCCAGCCGGAGCGCGTTGCCATCATGGTAGTCGCGCAATGTGTTCGCCACATTTTCTTCAGCCTGTGCCGGCGTCTTCCACGGGGGCGTGGCCCAGTAGCGCGTCACCACCGGGTCGGAAAAAATCGCGAACATCGCCGGAACATCACTGCCGTCTACGAACCGCAATTTCAACCGTGGCGTATGTATTTCGAACGGCGTGAACGGCGGCGCGACGGTGCCGGTCATGAGCCCAGTTCGCCGATCTCGAGCGCGCACCACTGCTGCTCGTCCGCGGGCACCACGGCATAGCTCGCGAGGGCGTTTGCACGTGATGCTGCGTAACCTGCAGTGTCGCCCGATGCACGGAGCGCCAGCGCCAGCACGGCATGGCCGAAGAAGCGTTCGAATTCCGGTGCATCGTTGCGAGCGCAGACGTCGAGGCACTGCTGCGCGCTGGCAATGGCATCGACGGGGCGTCCGGCTTGCAGCAGGCTGCGCGTCAGTCGATACAAAGCACGCTCCTCCTCCAGCCACGTGCCCGATTGCCGCCAGTACTGAACACCGGCTTCCGCCGCGCGGATCATTGCCATCGTTTCCACCGGAGTGCGGTCCGCCTTTTCCTCGAATGCCGCGGCGAGATTGTTGCCCCCGATGGCGAGTGCACGCACGGCGGGCGATCCCGCGGGCAGGCCTGCGCGGGCTTGCTCCAGCGCAGCGTCGAAGGCTGCGGCAGCGGCGGCATGGTTCTTCTGCCCAAGCATCGCGGACGACACCGTGGCCAGCACGGAGGTACGATCGTCGACGCCCAGCGGGGTCAGCGCGCCGGTATCGCCGCTGCAGTACCGCAGCACGGCGACCCCGCGCGCGATCGCACCTGCGGCCTCGGCATTGCCCTCGGTGCCGCTGACGCTGCGCAATGATTGCAACAGCGCGACACCACGCGGCCATTGCGCCAGATGCTCGCCATACAAATGGGTGACCAACCCCGCATACCGCGAGACCTGGCTGGCATTCTCGATGACATGCTGCGATTCGGCCAGGCGTGCCGCCACCTGATCGGCGTGATCCGCGTGGTCGTTCCACGCGGTCTTCATGAAGTCGTCGAAATTCATTGTTTCCCCCGACCAATGCGTTGCGCCGCCCCCCCGGTGGGGCGATCGCCTTGGGGCGGCCCGGCGGCGCTCACTGTTGATCTCCGTTGGGGGCGGAAGCCGTGCGTGCTGTCACCTCGATCTCGATGCGCATTCGCGGATCGGCGAGCCCCACGCTGATCATCGTGGCTGCCGGACGGATGGCGTCGAAAGCCGCGCGCAACACGGGCCAGCAGGCGGGAAACTCGGTCGCATCGGGCAGCATGTAGGTGACCCTGACGACGTCGCGCAACGAGGCGCCCGCCTGCGTCAGCGCGGACTCGATATTCCGCAAACATTGTTCCGTCTGCGCCACCACGCCGCCGGCGATCGTCATCGTGGTGTAGTCGAAGCCGGTGGTGCCGGAAACGAAGATCCAGTCGCCGTCGATCACGGCGCGCGAGTAACCGATGTCACGCTCGAAAGTGGAGCCGGAACTGATCAAGGTGCGGGTCATCAAGGATTTCCCAAAAGAGGCCTCATGGAGATGATGGCATGGTCTGCAGCGCGATGTCGCGCGCCAGCAACAAGTCGTTCTGCGGGTCGGGGCCAACCATGAAGACGTGGCTGCCCACGGGGACGAAGCCGATCTTGCGATAGAACGCGAGTGCGCGATGGTTGCTCTCCCATACGCCGAGCCACAACCGGTCCGCGCCGCCGGCCATGGCAGCGTCGACCATGTGCGCGGTGAGTGCCTGCGCGATGCCGTGGCCATGCCACGGTGCATCGACGTACAGGCGCCCAATCTCGGCCGGATGCACGCCCGTGACGCATGCGGGTGCCTCCGTCCAGCGCAACTGTCCATACCCGGTCAGACAGCCCGCATGTTCGGCCACCAGCGTGACGATTTGCGGCGCGGCGATTTCGCCAGCGAAGATATCCGGCGCGTAGTTGCCGCGGCAATGCGCATCCATGTCTGCTGGCGCGTTGTATGCGGCAAAGGTGACCCGAAACGTGCGCTCGGCCAGCGCGGACAGCGCCGCGGCATCCCCGGGGCGCGCCTGCCGGATCGTATGCACGGCCTTCACGAGTCGTTCCGCGACGTGCGCGGACTAGCCCTGCTTCGCCCGCTGGATGAGCTGCGCTGCGCGCCAGATGCGGTAGCGCACCTCGACGTCGTTGGGCACGTATACGACCGGCGGCCACTGGCTGTTGTAGCGCAGCAGTTGCGGGTCGCCGCGCAGCGTGATGAAACGATCGACCTGCGGCGCCTTCGGATCCGGGGCCATCAGCGTGCCACCCATCGGGCCCAGTTCGCGCAGGATGTGCCGGTCGAAGCCCCAGCCGTCGATGGTTTTGGTCTCAAGCGTGCCGCTGAAAAGGGCGGCATGCGCGGTGAAACTTACGGCAAGCGCGCAAAGAAGGGGGGCAACGAGATGACGGATGGCAGTCATGGTCACGGGGCGGAAGGGTTGCGCGGGAGCATTCCTGCATAGATGCCGGGGGTCGACCCGGCGATGTCGACGGCGCCCACGGCGCGGGCATAGAACGCCGCAGGCCCGACGCCGCCGATGATCGCATACGCGTAACCTTGGGCGCGCTGCGCATGCAGCGTGGCCAGCAACAGCGCGCGTCCGATGCCTTGTCCACGGGCATCCGGGGCCACGCCTTCCGGGCCGAAGAAATTGGGTGCGGTGGCGTCGTGGCAGGCGAAACCCACGATCTGCCGCGCGCATTCCGCGATGAAGCAGGTCACCGGCAGCCGGCTGAAGGCGATTTCCACTTCCGCCGCTGCGCCGGGAAAGTGCTGGCGAACAAAGGCGACTACGTTGGATTGTTCGGGAACCAGAGCGCGCCGGATCGTCACGCCGTTCGCCACACAATGCGCCAGCGCCGGATCGAGGTCCGGCAGCGCGTAGAGCCGCACCAGCATGTCGTGCATCGTGGTCATGGTGTTGCCACCCGGCGCGGTACCAGATGCATGGTCGATGGCCCCCGCATCTACGCCGGGCGGAGCGACCAGACCCGCTGGATCAGGCTGTCGGCCACCTCGTAGATCACGACCATCTCCAAGGGCGCAGGTTGCACCCCCGAGATGCGCTCGTGGTCGATCACCTTGTTGCCCAACACGATACGGTTGACGATCTCGGCATGCAGCTGCGGCAGGTTGAAGCGCTGCGTGGCGTAGAACTCCGCGAACCGGATCTTGCCGACGATCGCAGGCTCGGCCGCCGGCAACCGGCAGACAGTGATCGTGTCGCTGTACTCGGCGACGAAACGATCGAGATCCCGGGCGTTGTAAGCCTCGAGCTGACGATCCACGACGTTCACAGGGGTCATCGCTACGGCTGCCCGAGAGTGACCGGTACTTGACCGGATACGACGATGGCGTTGGGCCGTGGCAGGTCAGGTTGCGACTGGATCGGCGTCGGGGGCCGGCTCAGCGCCATCCTCTGCCGTGGGTTCGGCAGGTTCGCCGGACTCGAGCTTCTTCTTGCGCTTTTCTTCTTTCTTCTGCTTCTTGGCGAGATCGCGCTGGCGTTTCGCAAATTCGTAGTTAGGTTTTGCCAATGGACTTCTCCTTGAGGGCTACTGGGGACAGGCCATAGGTTAAGGCATTTCACCCCGGCAAGCAGCAACGGGCTTCGCCAGCCGGCAAATTCACGATTCCGGGCCGGTGACATTGTGCTCCCACAGCCTGGCTGCGCCTGATATCCCCGCCGTCGCGGAATCGGGCTTGCCAGGATTCGAGACCGGGTCGTTCCAGGGCTGGCGCACTCGCGTTGGCTTTCACGCGGCTTCTGCGCAAACGTCGGCCTGCCGAGATCCTCACTCGCAGCGATACTGACCTGTAGGCAGGGTAATGGGCATGATGGCGCTCCGTGGTTATCGGCCTGCAAGGCGAGCCCTTGCGGTCACCGTGGCAAGCACGAAAGCGACGCGTTGCGCCACGGACAGCTGCGGCAGGTCGACGATGTCATAGCCAAGGTGATGATACGTGGGCACCAGCGTGTCGTACTCGGTCACGGCTTCATCGAAATCATGCCGGCGCAGGGCGTCCGTCGCGAAGAGCGCCTTCCACGGCGCCGACATGAATACCGTCGTCGCATAGCGCTTCGTGGCCAGCGCGTGCGTCAGGATGGCCGGCGCCCGCAACCCGGACCGGCCCACGGCCGCCGCCACGTCGATCAGGCTGCGATCGAAGAATGTCCGCCGTGGCTGCGCCGCATGCTGCTCGTAATCGACATTGGCCTGCAGTGCACATCGATCGATGAAGCGTTGGGCGTTGCGCCACGGCAGCGCGTCTCCGCCGGCCGCGAGTTCCTCCTGCACGATCCGGCGGCCGGGTTCTGGCGCGACCGACTCTCCGTGCGCGGCCAACGCGGCGATCAGCGTCGACTTGCCGGAACCTGAGCACCCCGACACGACGAAGAGATGCGTGCCATGCACCAAGGCACTCACGGCGCGATCGGCTCCACCAGGTGCGCGCGATTGGCGGGGGCGGGAAAGGGCTGCGGCCAGAACTGTACGATGCGCACGATCTTGCTCGCTCACGCGCTGTCCGTGTCCCCGGGCTCCTGCCCGATGCGCCACAGCACCCCACTGGGATCGACGAGCGTGAAGTCACGCATCCCCCACGGCTGGTCGGTGGGTTCACTCGCCTTGACGCCGAAGCGCGCCTCGACATCGCTGGCGCGCACGTGTGCGTGCCAATCGTCGACGTTCTCCACCTGCAGGTGCATCATGAAATTCTCGGCGTGCTCGCGCACGAAGAACGCCTGCAGCAGGAAGCTGGCGTGGCCGTACCGGAGATAGGCAAGGTCATCCGAGGACCATGGCATGGCGAAACCGAGCGCCTGGTAGAACGCCTTCGACTCATTGAAATCGAAAGCCGGCACGAAGGCCTTGATCTCGACCGGTGCGAGATTCACGCGGGGCTCGCGTCGTTGACGGCGGGAACGTCCTCTGTGGTGAATCCCGCCGGCAGCACGATTTCCAGCATCTCGATGTCGTCGCTGTGGCCCAGTTCGCGGTGGCGAATGCCGGGCGGCTGGTGCACGCACGACCCCGCTTCAAGTCGCACCACGCCCTGGCCTTCGTACTCGAAATCGATCCAGCCCTGCAGCACATACACGAGCTGGAACTGCGTATGGTGCAGATGGGGCTGGCTCGAGAACGCGCTGCCGGCCGCCGCGCGGATGACATGGGCCGCGACGCGCCCATCCGTGGCCGCGCGGATGCCAAGGTCGCGGTACTCGAAGAAGGAGCGCAGTCCGCGCGTGAACGCGGCATCCTTGGCGTGCGTTGCGACAAAACCGTTGGTGGACATCCTGTCTCCCGGTTGGTGACGCTGCTGTACTAAGGCAGTCGGGGCGCGCCCGCGTCGGCCATCGATGCGCCGTGGACCATCGACGTCACCCGGGCCCAGTACGCGGCTGCCTCGCACATCGGGCACGCACGCGATGTTCCGTACATGTCGCATCCGGCCAGGTCGCGGGTGCCAAGCCGGCGCGCCGCATCGCGGATTGCCTGCATTTCGGCATGCGCCGTCGGGTCGTTATTGGTGATGACGGCGCTCACCCCTTCACCGACGATCACGCTGCCTTTCACGATGACCGCGCCGTAGGGCTGATCCCCGCGCTCGATCGAAATGCGGCGCATTTCAAACGCTCGATCCATGAAAGATTGTCGCGGCGATGCAGCCGGTTGGGTGACAGAAGGTGCAAATGGTTGCGCGCGGACCGGCAAAGCGCAGCAGGCCGCCAACGCGACGGCGCGACGAAGCGCCACGCGGCGTGTGGCATTGATGGTGCACTGGTGATGCGCGCCCTGCGCTGGGGCGGGGGCGGGGTCGGTGGGGAGCATGGTGACCGATTCTATCCCTGCGGCCGGCGTCAACGCGACTCGCGCACCTGGAAGATGTTGCCCTCGGGATCGTAGCCGTTGCGTGCCGCGAACCCCGGCCCAACGTACTCAGGGCCGAACACGGCGCCGCCCAGCCCGCTGGCCACGGCTGCGGCATCGGCGAGGCGGGTCACCGTGAAGTACAGCTTGATGGCCTGCTCCTCCCGCGGCTCAGGTGGCGTGGTGATGGTGAAGGTGGCCGCGATGGGCGGCGGAATGGCATGGATGATGAGCTCCATGTCCGCCGACCCGATCACGTGATGATCGGCCTCCGCATGGAGCTGCCGCATCGACAGCAGCTTCTGGTAGAACCGCGAAAGGCGGTCGAGATCCATCGCATAGATGAGGGCGCCTGCGCGCGCGGGACCGGGCATGAATGCTCCTTGGTGGAGGTTCGTGTTGAGGGTGGCGCCGGCGCGATGCGCAGCCCCGTCTACAGCCGCAACGTCATGAATACGCTGAATGGATCCTCGACATAATCACCGAAGGGGCCGCACAGCGTAAAGCCGAAGCTTTCATAGAGCGTCTGCGCAGGCTTGAAGGCCGCTGGCGAACCGGTTTCGAGGCTGAGGCGTTCGTAGGACCGCGACCTGGCGCCTTCGATGATGTGGCTGAGGATGGCCCTTCCGACGCCTTCGCGGCGCCGCGCGTCGGGCGTGCGCATGGATTTGATTTCGCCTTCGGTCGGGCTCAATGCCTTGAGTGCGCCGCAGCCGACCAGCACCGGCCCGTCCCAGGCCGTCCAGAACGTGATGTCCGGCTTCCGCAGCTTGTCGAGATCGAGCGCATGCACGCTCTTCGCAGGTGAAAGTTCGTACATGCTTTGCAGGTGCTCCTTCAGCAACGCATGCACCGCGGGGCGAGTGAGATCGTCGACTTCGATGTTCATGGGCATGGGCGATGCATCAGCGGGGCCAGGGCCAACACGCAATCGGCGGGGTCGGATCGATCGCGGCTTTGCGCCGTGGCCTGCGCAATGAAGGCGGCAAGGGAAGTTGAGGTCATGAGTGGCGAAAGCGTTCGGCGCACACCGGGAATGGCAACGGTCGGGATGGCCTGACATGCAACCTGAATGATGCCTCGCCGTGCCGCCGACGCCAAGCGGTCACGCCAGCCGGGAAGCGGCGGCGCTGAGCAACGCCCGGGAATAGAGCTTGTGCAAGCCCAGCAACAATTGAAACGCGGGGCCGAGTGCTGGTGCATCCGCATTCGCCTTGCCGCCCCGGGCGGGCACCACCGCGGAGCCGAAGTACAGTCGCGTGCCTGCCGGTGCGGCGTCTGGCATGTATTGCACCATCAACCACGACCGCGTGCGGCCCTGGAAGTCGGCGAGCAGCAGCTGGTCTGGACTTCGCGCCTCGACATTCCACGCGGCAAAGGTGTCGCGCGTCCCGGCCGCGAGCTGCTTCGCTTCGGCATCGGTGGAGGGCTTGGCCGCGAGCCACGACAGCAGCAGGCGTTCCGTCCTGAACAGCGTGGTGGTATAGAACGCTTCGACGTACTCGGCATGAGCGACGCGCCGCGCGATCGTCGCGGCGTAGCAGTCCGCGTACGCACCGGCGTACTGATATCGGGACAAGAGCGCGTCGGCCGGGAGAACGCAGCGGTGGATCGTGGGCATGTCAGCAGTTGTGCTTTACTGTTCCACCGGCGGCGGCGCACTACTTCCAGTAGTCAAACTCGGCCTCGTAGCGAGCACCACTCAAGTCGGCTGCCTTTTCCGCAATATACGCCTGCGCATCGGCGATGGCCTGGTTGTAGATGCTGGGCCGCGGCGGAGTCAAGTCCGTTCGCAAAGGAAATTATTTCCGACGCAGAACGAGATGCCGAGGGTGCTTGCCCTCATCCCACTGCAGCAATGTGCCGTCGACGGTGCGTGCGATGGTCGAGGTATCACCGGCCGCGACAACTGCGATGTGCTCGTGCAGCTTCGTGGGTACGACGCCGAAGCCACCCCCCCACACCCACAGGCTGCCGTCCGCCCGGATCGCCGCCGAGTGGCGCGAGCCGGTGGCGATGGTCACAGCGCGGTCGAATACGGGCCCCCAGCGGTCTGCCTTGTCACCAAGGCCATGCGTCCCCAGCGGTCCGTAGCGATTGCCGCCGGTGCCCAACACCACGCCATCGCGGCGCAGGTGCATGGCATGCCCGGTGTGGGCCTTGACCGCCAGTGCGTCGCGCGCTGTCGTGACGAATACCGTGGTGGCGGTCAGCTTGCCGTCGCCATACTGTCCGCGGTGCGCGAGACCCTTCACCCACAGCGCGCCGTCGCGTGTGATGTAGTAGTCCGCGCCGTCGCCGATGCATGCCGCCACCACGTCGTCCGCAATGCGCTGCGGTGGCAGGGCGCCCGACCCGCGCCACAGCACGCCAGCGGTATCGATGCCGAACCAACCCGAATGGCCGGCCGCGAAACTGTGCACGCCACGCATCAGTGTCGCGGGCGCGCCGTCGAGCGCGTTCCAGGCGTGCAACGTGCCGTCATCGAGAAGCGCGTACCAGGTGTCCTTGCCGACGCCCACCTGCCGCACACCGGAACGCAGTTCGCGCGGAACGCCATTGGCGGTCCAACCATAAGCCACGCCGTCGGCAATCGCCATGTGTTGTTCGTAGTACGACGCCAGCTCGGGACCGGAGGCGTCGGCTGCTGCCTGTGGACTGGCAATGAGTGTCATCAGGGTGAGCACCGCATAAAGCAGCAGGCGCGACATCGAAGTTACCGTGCGCCCTGCAGCAGATATTCGTGGACGAAGGCGATGGGCATGCTGCCTTCGCCCAGGGCGGAGGCGACGCGCTTCACCGGACTCAAGCGCACATCGCCACAGGCGAAGATTCCCGGCGCGCTCGACTCGAGGAGAAATGGGTCGCGACTCTGCGACCAGCGCCCGGCTTTCACCACGTCGTCTCCGGTCAGGACATAGCCGGGCACCACGCTGATGGAAAGCTGCTGCGCAAACGCCGTCAACGGAATCTGGTTCGCCCAAGGGCTTCATCTCGACGGTGCATGTTCCGTTGGCGATTGCGGGCATACGGGTCCGTCCTTGAGAGGGGGCAGGGACAGTGCACGCCGCTTTCGCCCCCAAGCTTGTCTCCCGCGTCCGTTGCCACGATACTAGCGCTTGCTTTCCCTTGAAACGACGAGGCGCTTGCTTGCCTTAATGCGCCGGTTCCATTTTCAATCCGAGATCACTCCAATGACAACCAAGATACTGGTAATCGGAATTGCGGCGACCTTGTTGGCAACGGGCTGTGCCACCCGCGAGCCCAAGCCGTTCGCGGCCGGAAAGGATTGCTTCTATCCGGCTTGCACAATCAGTGTCGAAGTCGTCGACGACGGCAATGGCGGCAAGAAGCTCAAGGTCGAGGACGACGGCAACATCATCATGGGCACACGCCACAGGCTCGTTGCCATCGTCTGGAACCTGCGGACGCCCGGCTACGAGTTTCGCGGAGACAGCATTCGCCCCCACGTTGGCCGATTGGGTGAAAACAAACCTGCGACCAACCAGGGCGATTGGGACCAGCAAATCATTCCGCACGCCAACTGGTACGACTCCTATTCGGTGACGAACCACAATTCCGACCGGTCTACACTCTCCTACGACATCACGGTCTACCCGAGCCATGGAACGACCGGGCCACCGCTGTCGCTCAACCCGGTGATCGCCAACGATGCGTTTCAAGGTCGTGATCACGGCTTTCTGATGATGAAGTAACCAACCAATGGTTGCAGCGGGATGGCTAGAACCAGAGGTCCCGGATGCATCGTCCGTCCCGAGGCAGATCTTCCCATCGATTCAGTCCCTCGAAGTGGTCGATCGGGAGGTGCGCGATGGGCTCGAACTCCGTCAGGCGCAAGTTCACCGCAATTCGGCGACGGCCTTCCTTGTTCGGCTCCAATGCGCGCCAGTAGGCGATGCAGCCGCATTCGGGGCAAAAGTGAAACCCCAGCGAATCTCCGCGGACGTAGCCCTTGGTTTCGCCGGAGACGTCGATTCCTTCGCCCTCGTAGTCGTACGCCCACAGCGCGCCGTAGCGGCGGCATGCCGTGCAATTGCATGCGGTTGCCGACTCCGGCATTCCCTGAAACTGCCATTGAACCGAACCGCAGTGACATGAACCCTTTAGCATCTTCGATTCTCGCTTGAGGTTGCCGATGCTGCGAGCAGCTAAATAAGACTGGTTTGGCCGAACCGGAATTCATTGCCCTTCAGGTGGCTGCCAGAGCTCAACCTTAATGCCTTCCGGGTCCACGACCCAACCAAACTTGCCGTACTCGGAGTCATCCGACTTCTCGAGTACGTTGCAGCCCTCTTCGCGTAGTGCATGAAGCAGGGCGACCAGGTCTTCAACGCGGTAGTTGGCTCATTTCCAGAAGCTCGCGCTGGAAACAGATCGGCTTAACCGTAGGACCTTCGTCGGTGCGGCCAAGGTCGTGTGAAGGCGCATACCGGCACGTCCGGTTTCACGGTCGGGTCAGGCGTCACTGTTTGAAACTCAGTGTGTGTGAATAGATGTGGCAAAGACCAAGATCGTCGTTGAGTTCGCGTTCGTACGACATACCTACTTTCTCTGCGACTCGGACGGACGCCGCGTTTCCTGGAGTTATCAGGCAGATCAGCCGCTCCAAGTTCAAGTCAGTCCGCGCATAGCTCACGATGGCTGATGCTGCCTCAGTCGCAAAACCTTCGCCCCAGCGGTTCTTGTCGATGAGAAAGGCGAGTTCGACTTCGTGTTTTCCTTCAATCTCCCAGGGTAGAAGACCGCACCTTCCCAGGAAGGCGCCGGACGCGCACTCCACGGTGGCCCACAGGCCAAGTTGCGGGAACCCGGGATGGCCGTGAAGGAACCACTCAAGCTCCTGTTTCGTTTCTTCATGGGTCCGCGTTCCATCCGGGAAGTACTGTCGAATCGCAGGATCGCGGTACAGAGCAAACAGCGCGTCCAGGTCTTGCGGCTCCAGATGGCGGAGAACAATCCGGGGAGTTTGCAGGATCACCATGTGCTTGCGGCGCTCTACGCGTTGCGGGTGGCTGCAATGACGATGGCCTGAATCTTCCCGGTGACTTGGCCCACACCAAAGCGCTGGCCGATTGCGGAAGTGGCGATATCTGTCGCCTCTGCCAAGAGTGAGTCGTCGCGTGACACGATCTCGTTGCGCAGCGGTGTACCCTGACAATACGCGATCGCGACAATCCGAGGCGAGTCGGCCCGACTCTGCGCAGTGACGGTCTCGAAGACGTTGGTACCCGTGAAGCCGCCGTCGAAGAGGGCGGTGGCGATCTCCCTTTGGTCGTAGTGGCCGTGCGGCAGCCTTGCCAGGAATCGGGGCGGATCCATCGGGAACAGGCCTGCCATCGCCTGGGTCACGCAGTCAGCGAAATCGTTGTCTTCTATTCGATCCCAGACGTTGAACAGGAATGTCCCGCCTGGACGAAGAACCCGCCGTGCCTCTGCAAAGGCCGCTGCCTTGTCCGGGAAGAACATGGCACCGAACTGGCACACCACGGCATCGAACGTGCCATCGTCAAACGGAAGGTGCATCGCATCGGCCTGCCGCCAGGTCACTGAACGACTCGTGCCGATGCTTATGGCGTGGTCGAGCATTGGTTGATTCAGGTCGGTCGCTACGATGGATACATAGTCGGGCAACTGAGCCGCCATGTAACGCGTGACCACGCCAGTCCCTGCCGCGACCTCCAACACAGTCGACGGCTGAAGCGACGGTAATCGGCCTGCCAAGTCTCTTGCATACGGATCGAAGATCAGGGGCACCAAGTACTGTTCATACAACTGCGCAATGGATCCGGAGAAGAGTCGATCGCCATTGGAGGTGTTCATGATGTTCGACTCCGAAAGCGCTGTTGATGCGGCCTGACAATACCGGGTTCACCGCACGGTTAGGTGGCAAGCTTCTCAAGCTCATCTGTGACCTTACGATACTCTGTTCCCACCAAGCCGAGTTTAGAGTGATACCGGAGGCCGGAACTCGTTTTTGCGGCCGCCTCCAGCGCCACGGCAGCGCACTCTTTCACATCGACTGACCCAGGCGCGCGGTCGGCCAAGATTAGCGCCTTCGCAGCATTCCAGCGGAATAGTTCGACGGGAAAAGTGAGACGGCCTTTGTATTCTTCCAGCACCCTAAGCGCTCGATCGTAAGATGCCTCGAGACGCCGCGTAGCGACCAGCCAAGGAAGATTCAGATACGCTTGGGTGATCACGATTGGAGGGATTCGCTCCTGCACCAGAACGAACTCGTACGCGGCGAGAGCTTCCGCGAGACAACCCTTCGCAATATAGGCCGTGGCTTGATCCACATGCGCCTGTGCAGTGTCGAAGCGCGAGGATGACGCGTCCAGCCCGCGAACATATTGTTGATGCAGGTCTTCGATGGATTCAACTGCTCCCCACCACTCAGCGATGTGAGGACGCAGCAGCCAGGTGCGCAGCATGGCCCCATCTTGCGTGCGTATCAGATTGAATTCAAATGTGCTCGACGGCATGGTGCGCATGCTTGTGTGGCCTGCGAACGATGCAGTGAATGAATCGAGGTCCACCGGCCCGGGCGGTGCTCACTTCGCTTCACAAACCCGCTCGTCGGCGTCGTCGAGGCGATCCTGGACGATCACCGGAACAGGGCCACCACCAGCCTCAACCGAAATCTGCAGAATCTGCTTCAATGCCGACACAGCTTCAGCGAGTGCAGCACAGGCGCTACGAGTTTTATGCGCAGGCAGCACCAGCATTTCGTCGGGAATATCATCCGTGCACTTGAGGTCCGCTCCAAGCACGGTCAGTGAGTCGAGAATCTTGCAAACCTCGATCGATGCTTCTTTGGTGGGTTGCATTGGTGTCGGAC
>Ga0105046_10008864_pt1 | contig 15800 bp, 11 predicted proteins | sample MAT03_FD_78385 | JGI IMG/M metagenome (GOLD analysis project Ga0105046, IMG submission 78385) | Freshwater microbial communities from Lake Fryxell liftoff mats and glacier meltwater in Antarctica - MAT-03 (megahit assembly) | ecosystem: Environmental > Aquatic > Freshwater > Ice > Liftoff...
ATTGGCTCCGGCTGTCAAAAGTTGAGTCTCGGAAAAGCCCTTGAAGTTGATCCCATCGTTTGGTTCTCGAATGTTACTCCAACGGCGATAAGCGTAGGACAACTGGGGCATGAGAAGCTTCAACGAGGTCAGTCTTCGTCCTCCATGGAGCTGATGCCGATCTACTTGCGAGGGAGCGCTGCCGAGGAGAAAAAATCAGCGATGGCCCGAGTGACTTCTTAAGCTGTTAAGAAAGTTATCCCATCGAAACGGTTTCCCAACAACGATGTCCGCTCCCAACTCCAAAGCCTGCCGAGTTTTACTCCATTCTGGAAACCCCCAAGCAACAGCAAGAGTTGCCTGGGGGTAGCGCCTGCGAAGCCGTGCAACCAGACTCGAACAATCTTCCGTGGTGTCGCCATCGACAATGATGTAACGAAAAATGGCTTCCGGTAGATACAAAGTATCCGTTAGACCAACTACCTGAATCGCGTCTTTGGGTAGCAACTCGCTCCACATTTTGCGTAGATCAGGATTGCTCGATACGACTAATGCTGATTCGGCTTGCGAAGTTGGTTTCGCCAACACGCCCATTTCTTTCAGCAATCCATCGTACAAACCGTGCCAATAATAAGATCGATTTCGTTGCGGCAATGGAGCGGTTCGTTTGTGTCCTGCCCACCACTGGCCAAGAATGAATTGGTATTCGCTTTCGGGGAGCAGGTTGTGAACTCCGCTAGCAAAAGAGGCAATTGCATCGCTTCGGTTACCCGACGCGATATAAAGGTGATGCTTGGCATGGTCCGAATCGCATTGAAGATTTTTAACAACTTCCGTCACACCTGATTGCCAGTTGCTAATCTGAATCACATGAAGCTCAACATGCTTTCGAATAACCTCTCGAACCCAATCTAGCTCAGAAGGACTGATGTTCAAATCAGGAATAATTTCGATCCAGACCAATGCTATCAAGGGATTCTCTATGGCTGTGGGAGCGATTGAATCAGTCCGATTCAGCGTCAATCCCTCCATTTCGGGTTTGTTCGCGGTCGTGTTTATACCGGTTCGGGGTCCTTTTTTACTAGCTTTTTTCATGATGATATCAGACTAACGGAGTACAAAGTAAAGCCTCAAAACTCCAAAATGGGACGCATTCAAACTGGTCTACCGCGTAAATCTCCGTTCTAAAACCCCCACAATTGGTGTGGCATGTTGTACTTTTCTGAAGAATGTGCTGCCTGTAAATTGAGCATGACATAATCGGAATCCTTCTCAGGTTCTTCCACTGGAGCGACAAAACCACCCTAAAAGGGGGCGTTTCTTTGCCGCTTCGGAAGTTTGGCTCTTCCGTCAAAAGCACTGGCTATTTCGTAAGTTGGAGCGATTCGGGAGTTCCAATCGGCGCTTAATGCTTGCAATCTTGGTCGACATTTTGGCTTATCTGTTCAAAAACCGGCAACTACGGCTAATTGCTAGCAATCCCGCCAAGTTCGAGTTGTGTATCGATTTTCGACCCATATACTCCTCCCTGCCTTTTAGTTCTACCCAATCGCTACAGCTTACCCAAGCCGTAGCGGCAAGACTTTTCTTCCTGATGTACACCTCGGGGTAGAGCTAAGTGGCAATGTGAAAGCGCTCGAGTGCGCGTCGCGCAAGGATGCGGTTGTGACGAATTGAAAGGAGGCAGAGCATAGAGTGGAAACATAACTTGTCCCAATGGAAAGGTGTCCAAAGATGTTGCAGTTGGCCTCAGTTTTATTTTTAGCGGTCATAACTTCCGCAGGTGCGGAGCGTCCCAGTTACGAAGTTGCTTACCAGCAAGCGCAGGATGAGAACAAACCTCTTTTAGTCATTGTCGGTGCCGATTGGTGTGCGGCCTGCAAGATGCTTAAGTCTGAAACCATCGAACCGATGGAATCCGACGGTAAGCTGGAAGATGTGATCGTAACGGTGGTAGACAAAGACGCGAGACCCGATTTGGCGAAGCAAATCATGCAAGGCTCGACGCTTCCACAATTGGTCGTTTTTTCGAAAGCGGACAGCGGATGGAGGAAATTTTCGCTTCAAGGCAACCAAAGCCAAGGGCGGGTCAAAGAGCTGATCGAGCGTGCTTCCGAAGGTCTGGGCCCAATAAGGTCTCGGCTAAATGGAAGTCGGATACTCGGCGGCCGTTAAATCAGCCTTCTAGTAACGCGGCAACCAATTCTTGGTCGTCCGCTGGGCTTATAGTACGAAGCACTAGAATAAGATTCCCTTCATGAACTAGTGCTTCGATCGGAACAGGGCGTTTGGCGAGTTGTATTTGCCATTCGTTCGATGTTAACTTTGAATGACGAGCAACAAGACATGCGGAGTTCAGCTTGCTGCTCGTCCACAGCCCGGGTCCAACAGGTAAGTCCTTCGTTTCCATACGAATAGCTTCAATGTTGGGAGTACCGTCCAGCTGTACGATCAACTTCCTAGCACGATGCTCCAAGTTTCCTAAGCCATTCGACGCAATTTGGCCGATCGGCGATTCTCGCCAAGAGTCCGATGTTGAACTGGTATCGACCGCGGCTCTCAGCCCAGCCATGGTGCTTGGCGAGGCAAGCAAACCGAGACCTTTAGCAATTTTTCCCAGGGATTCGATCATCGCCGCATTGCCCAGCACGATTCCACATACAGGTCCTCCTAACCAGCCATTGCCCGAACAAATCACGATGTCGTGTCCGGATCCGAGTAGTAATTGAACACTTGGTACGCGATTCAAGATGGGTGCCAAATCTGGCGAGAGATCCTCAAATTCCTTTAAGAATGAAGTCAACGCGAGAGTTGCTGTCGGGACTGAAAACCGGTCGTTTGCTGAGTGAGAAAGCGAGTCCGACACGACTCGAAAAACACCTCCTGCACCCTGAGCGATCGCCCGTTGATAATCGTCCGAGCAGCAAGCATTGCTCGCACCAACCTCGATAACACCTGCGGTATTCATGCTAGTGAGGAGCTGGACTACATCACTTTCGCTTGCCAATCGAACGCAATCTGCTCGAGAGATAGCCCAGGGTTTGGATGACTGCTCATGTGACGCGGAGGCAGCGGCATCCGACATGGGTCGTCGAAATTCCGATGAGAACCAAGCAGATAGCAAAAGCATTGCTGATTCAACATTGGTAGTAACTAAACACGCCGGTGCCTCAGTCAATTGGCATAACTTACTATGTACCGAGTCCGCTAGACCTTCCGAGACGTAAAACCCAGTAAGAACCATGGACATAGCAGTTACCGTGTCCGTGGAAGTTGGAGTTGCTATCCACCTTGGCGAGAAAAGTTCACCAGTCGCGTTCAGACCTTGTTGCAGGGGAACAACTGACGCGGATTGGAATCGCTGGCTGAGTGAGTCAAACCACCATTTCGCTTGACGAAGTGCTTGTTGGAGGTCCTTTGGCGGAAAGGGTTTGGCCGACGAGGAATCTGTCGTTTGAGTTCCCTTCCAACCAATCTGTTCGGCAACTTCCTTCAATACAGAAGCGATTTTCTCTTGATTCGCCAAATCCAGGATCGGTTTCAACCTTTCAGCAGGTAGAAGATCTCTCAAAATATTGGGTATTCGCATCGGCTTGCTTTCTTGGATTGGACCTGATCGTTATAAGTCTAGTTTTTGAGAGTCTGGTTTCGAATTGGCGCAAAGGCAAAAAATCTGGCGGTTGCTTTAAGGAATCGGCAGCGTTACCAAACGATCTCGTTCCTTACTGGAGTCGCATATTCCTGTTCAAGCGACTTAAGTGACTTGATCGACTCGTCAGAGATCTTCGCAGGGATTTTGATTTGGAGCTCTATATATAGGTCTCCCGCAGTATCGTTTGCTGAGCGTACTCCTTGCCCTTTCACTCGCAGCCTCTTTCCACTCTGACTTCCAGGTGGAATCGTAAGCGTTACGACCCCGCCAGGTGTTGGCACATCGACCTTTCCACCCGCCGCGGCCTCGCCCACGGTGATAGGAAGTTTTAGCTCGAGGTCGGTACCGTTCATTTTGAAACACGGATGGGGCGCGACATGAACAAGAAGCAATAAATCCCCGGCGGATCGCCCTGGAACAGAATGGCCTTGGCCGCGGAGCCGAATCTTCTTGCCTTCCTGTACGCCAGCAGGGACTTTGACTCGAAGAGATTCGACTGCACCGCCTCGGTCCAGCTGGATCTCAGTTTCGCCGCCTAACACCGCCGTGGAAAAAGGGACTGTAATCGCCGCTTCAATATCATCACGACGATCAGCGGTCCGCTCGGCTCGACGAGTCCGACCCGATGCGTTGCCAGATCGGCCTGACGTTCCAGGGCTTGCAGAACCGCCTGTAAATTGGCGGAACAGGTCTCCCAAGTCGACTCCACCTGTTCCAAACGCGTCGCCGAAGTCAAATCCTCCCGCTCCTGGATTTCCTCGACCCTCAAACGGGGTTCGGCCAGCAGGCCCGCTTCTCATCTTTTCATAGTCGGAACCAAACTGATCGTACATTTTTCGTTTCTCAGGCTCATTCAAGCAATCATAAGCTCCTTGAATCTCTTGGAATCGCTGTTTGGCCATCTTGTCATCCGGATTGAGGTCCGGGTGGTGTTTTCTCGCGAGCTTGCGATATGCTTTAGCGATTTCCTCGGCCGAAGCACTGCGACTTACGCCAAGCGTCTTATAATAATCTTCTGCCATTGCGATCCCGTAAGTGAGCTAAGTAGTCAAACAACTGATGATCGAATTCTACTGCGACCGACAAACCCGCAAATACCTATCGTTCTTGGTAACTAAGATTGTTGCCCGGTTTCCCAAGGTATTTCCAAGTCTGCCTGTATTTCCCGTGATATTCCTCGCGGCACTTGTCTGGTGCGATCGGGTTCTTGCCGAAAACAAAGTTGCAATCGATATTCTTGACAAGGCAACCGGTAACAAAGTAGCAACCCGAATTGAGTATACTCAACCAGCAGGTCGTGGACCAAAACCCCGAAGATCGCTTTCGGCTGGGCGATATATTTTGTTCGATGAAGATGTGACACTCTCGCCGGCTCCTGGAGCTTATGAGTTTACGGTTTGTCGCGGCCCGGAATTTCAAGACGTCAAGGCAGGGTTTACGATCGAGCGAAACGCCCTGGATTCGGTGGAGATAGTTGTCCCACATAAGACGCCAATGCGGCTTTTCGGATGGTATAGCGGCGACCTTCGAAATACTCTGACAGAAGCTGATCTCAAGCGGTGGATGGCTGCAGAAAGTCTTGACATTGTTACAACGACGGCCAAGGGGAACAACACTCCTCTTGCAAATTCAGCCTCGAATCGGGACGCGTTAACCCAAGAAAGCGAAGCCGAAATGCCTGTCAGTCCCGAATTTCCGGGTATTCCAGAATTTCCTGTGCGGCTTGATTCAACCCCTGTGAACACTCGTGGGGAACCCGATTGGACAAAAACTGAATCTCCGGCACCTCTCCTACAAATCGTTAGCAATTCAAAACACATCGATGTACCGGAGAGTGGTGGAATCGTTATTCATCGCTACCAGCATTTAGATGATGGTCCGGAAGCGGCGATCGCACGCAATGTCGAAGGTACGTATGACTGGATGAGTCGACTACCAACGGATTCAAAAATGCACGTGGAGATGACTCGTCCGTGGGAACGCGACGTCCCGATCATGCTATCAACCCGCAGAATCGACTCCATTCAATTACTCTCGGAACACTTAAAACCCGATACGGCGGCACCGCTGTCAAGTTCCATTCGAAATCCAGACGGTCTGAGATTCAAAGGTAAGAAGGGACTAGGTCGGCTAGCTGAGCACATTTATTGGCAAATGCTTGAAGCAGGATTTCGCATGCCATTAACCGCGGGCAGTGGCTTTACGACCAAGGGCGACACGTTCCTCGGTTACAACCGAGTCTATGCTTTTCTTGGAGAACGCAAACCGGGATTGCCAGACCTATGGTGGCGACAATTGCGAAAGGGGGCGACTATCGTTACGAACGGTCCGTTGTTGGTACCGATTGTCAACGGACTTCCACCAGGTAGTACGCAAGTCGGTGCTCTTGGACAATCGATTGCTTTGGATATTCAGCTCAATTTGACTGTGCGTGACCCAGTCGAGTACCTGGAAGTTGTTTTCAACGGTAAAAGCCTTTACCAAGCTCGGCTTGAAGAGCATGCACGACGTGGAGCTTTTCCATCGTTGCAAATCTCTGAAAGTGGTTGGCTATTGCTTCGCGTCGTCACTGAACACGATCAATCATATCGAATGACAACGACATCTCCTTACTATTTCGATTTTGAAGGTCCAAGGATATCACGTGTAGCAGTAAAATTTTTCCTCGATTGGCTCGACGAATCGGCTTCCAAGATTCGGCAGGACCCATCACAAACCGAGCAACACGCGAGAACTTTAGACCTCGCAAAGAAGTTTTGGTCCGAACGACTTGACCTAGCAACCACACCGTAAACTCTTGGGATAGTTCGATCTAGTATCAACAAAGACTCGATGAATCATGTTTGAACGTAAAAGTTTAAAATGGCCGATCACCTTAGCCGTCTTAATGATCGTGCTATTGGTCTTTCTCATGGTCGGTTGGGTTCTACTAAATTTCTTCGGTTGGAAGCGAGGTGATATATCGGTCAGTCTCTACTGGATTTTCATCAGCGCAGGCTCGGCCATGTTTACTTGTGTCGTGGTTGGAGTCGTGCTCTATTTGATCCTTGCAATTCAGCAGATTAACTTGAACCGGCGTCAAAGCAACTTTATCGACGCCGTGACTCATGAATTAAAGAGTCCGATCGCATCCTTGAAGCTATATCTTCAAACACTGCATCGTCGACCGATTGAAGGACAGCAACGTCAAGACTTTTACTTGGCAATGCTGCAAGACGTTGACCGTTTGGACAACGTCATCACTCAGTTGTTGGATGTGGCAAGACTTTCGCATCGAGAGAAAGAATCGAAAGTTGAAACCGCTCCCGTCCGTATCGACCAACTAATAAAGCAAATCACCGAAGAAGTCCGATTGCGATATGTCGAGCATGACACCACGACCGTGGATGAGACAGATAAGTTATCAATTACAGTTGACGTCGAGCCAGTTATTTTGGATTGCATTCGCGTCGACGTCGATATGCTCTTTCGAAACTTGCTAGATAACGCATTTAAATACGGAGGTAAGCCGCTAAAAATCGAAATTATTGTTCGCTATATCGAGGCTTCAAAAGGATTGTCGGCCTCGATCAGCGACAATGGAAATGGAATTCCGCGATCGATGAGGCGGCGGATCTTCAATCGCTTCTTTAGAATTGGTTACGAGCTCGAGCGAACTAAGCCTGGTATTGGGCTCGGTTTGTATCTAGTTCGAAACGTTATCCGTCGTCTAAAAGGGAATATTACGATTGCAGATGTTCCCGGCCAATCCGGAACTCGGTTCGAGATTTTCTTGCCTCGCGCTACACAGGTTCTGAATAGCGAGGCTGCAGATGAGTCGCCTGCCGATCGAGACTGAATTCGGCGAATCGGCTACAATTACGTTAATCGCGATCTGGCGATTGGAGGATGTAGTGAAATGGAAAAGATGACAATGGCAAAAAGACATGTCCTAAAGACTGTTGTAATCGTGGGTTCATTCTTGGCAAATCTACTCAGTCAGCCCTAAATGTGTTCGGTGGCTGAAGAAGTTGCAGTGAGAATTGCTGTAGAGCCGTCGTCGATTGTCTTGCAGGCGGAAGCGGTTCGCATTCAAGCGATCGCCAAGGCGAGTCGCTCGACAGTCGGCGTGTTTGGAATAGATGGACAGGGTGGAGGAAGTGGCGTCGTCATTTCGGAAGACGGATATGTCCTAACCAACTATCACGTATCAGATCCGTTCGGAAATCGAATGCGGATCGGTTTATCGAACGGTGAGATGCACGAGGCTGTTATTGTTGGTATCGACCCTACCGGTGACTTGGCGCTCCTTAAAATGGAGGGCCGTACCGATTATCCAGCGGCGACAATTCTTGACAGCGACAAAGTTCGTGTCGGTCAATGGTGCTTTGCTTCTGGAAATCCCTTTGTCTTGGCGACCAATCTTCAGCCGACGACGACTTGGGGAATTGTCAGTGGTGTGCATCGCTACCAATATCCCTCTGGAACGATCCTGGAATACACTGACTGCATTCAAACCGATGCAGCTATCAACCCCGGAAACTCGGGAGGTCCGCTCTACAATGGCGACGGTGATTTAATCGGCATCAATGGTCGTGGATCGTTTGAGAAACGTGGTCGGGTAAACGTCGGAGTCGGCTATGCGATATCGATCAATCAGGCAATGCTGTTTTTGGGGCATCTTAAAAGTGGTCGAGTCGTTGACCATGCGACACTTGGCTTTACCGTAACGTCGGATGATAAAGGCCGCGTGATTGTCTCCAATATTCTTGAATCCAGTGATTCATACCGACGTGGGCTGCGATATGGCGACGAGATTTTGGCTCTGGCTAACCGTGATGTTACTTCCGTTAACCAACTCAAAAACATCTTAGGAATTTTTCCATCCTGGACGCGAATCGCCCTACGGTTCAAGACGGCCGATTCCACGGTCGACACTTATGTCCGACTGGGGTCGTTACATACACCAGCCGAGTTGAACGAAATCATTACGGGAAAACCACTCGAAGGGCCCCCGACGCCTGACCGAATTCCTCCAAACAAAGATACACCTGATAAAGATATTCCTGATAAAGATCCTGTGCCGCCATCTGATCAGGACGATCCGACGAAATCCCAGAAAGCTTTGCCTCCGCCAATAGTAGATCCGATGAAGGACGTTTTTGAGTCTCGCAAAGGATACGGCAACTACTACTTTAATCGCCGGGAAATCGATCGAATTACCTCGACGGGCTCTCATGGCTCGGAGTCAAATTCTAAGTGGCCGCCAAACTTGAAGTGGGATTGGTCTGGGGCAGTTGCGGGTGAATCGACCTCCTTTCGATTTCTTTCTCAACCAAAAGAAATGTCGATGACTTTGGGTGATACAACTACGCCGCTCGATCCAATTCGAGGCTGGGCGAATAGTATCGATTCGCAGGCTCTTCAGTCTCCGGCACTTGCCATCGAACTGTGGCAACGATGGAATTCGATAGGACCGCGGGCAATGGGGGAATGCACTTACATTGGTACAACACCGGTCATCGGATATCAGGAGTGGCAGGATATCTGCCAAGTGACCACTGGAGAAGTCGAATCGTTTTTTTACACTTCGCCAGCGACTCACCGAATCGTCCTTATTGAAATCCAGTCCGATAGACGCCAAGATCGACTTGAAGTTTACTTTGATGATTATCAAATGACTGAGCTTATGGGTCTCAATGGCTCTGCAAGCGAATCGACCTCGCGATTCCTACCTAAACGAATACGTTCCTCTTTCGGACCTGGTACACCGATGGTTATTGATTTCACGAAAGTGGAAGTATCTGAAGAAAAGGGATCGGAATGAATCCATATATAATGAATCCTTATACGAAGATAGTTCGAGTGATTGTCCAGTCATGCTTTGTCTGGTTAACGACGATGAGCTTGCCATGTGCGGGCGAGAATTCTGAGTTGATTGTAAATCCCTTAGTCAGCCAGTTAATGCAATCGCAGCCCAAGATGGTAAAGATCTATGGCGCCGGTGGAATGAAGGGTTTGGAAAGCTATCAGAGCGGATTTTTGATCAGCAAGGAGGGACACATCGCGACTTCTTGGAGTACGGTTTTGGATTCGACAAAGATCCGAATCATTCTTTCTGATGGCCATAAGACGACGGCTGAAATGGTCGGTATGGATCCTCAGACTGAGATTGCCGTTCTGAAAATGGAAGAGCCCACGGAATCGTACTTTACTTTAGATGCGGCTTCATTACCAAACATTGGCGATCGTGTCTTTGGTTTAAGCAACCTTTTTGGAATCGCGACAGGGGATGAATCGGTTAGTGTTCAGCGAGGAGTAGTAATGGCCGTCACTCCACTCTCTGCCAAGCGAGGCAGGATGAAAACGCTTTATCAAGGCCGAGTGCTGGTGCTCGATGTGATGTCTAACAACCCAGGTGCTACGGGAGGGGCTATTGTTGACTTGGATGGTCGATTGGTTGGCATGTTGGGGAAAGAGTTGCGTGATGACCAGACAAACATCTGGTTAAATTACGCGTTACCAATGGATGTTGTATCTGGATCTATCCGACGGATTTTCGACGGAAAAACGGAATCAGTTGGTAGGACGGACAAACTTGTTCCCTCGAAGCGACCGCATCGCGTGTCGTCGTTGGGTTTCAGCCTGCTGCCAGACGTGTTGGCAAAGACTCCGCCATTTGTGGATCAAATCAGTCCAAAGTCGATCGCCCAGCGAAGTGGGCTTCAAGTAAACGATCTGATACTTTTAATCAATGACCAACGAGTGGATTCGCGAAGGTCGTTCGAAGAATTGTTGGCGACAATTGATCGAGCCGACAATTTTTCTCTTCTCGTACAGCGAGGCCAAGATCTTTTGCGACTTGAGATTCGCCCTTAGCGTTTTTTTAGGTTAAGGTTTTGAGTAGCCGGATTCGTGAGAATTCGGAGCGAACTTAAAATACGGATTTAAAGCCAGGTTCTTCAGAAGTCTTAATACTTCTGCTATGCACCGAATGCACGCCGGTCCCTTCCTTTGGAGGACTTTCTGGTTACACTAACGTCGACTGCTTATCGTTTTTCTCGACGTTTTTATTGATTTGTAGGTTTTCTGGATGGCGGATTCTACGCAAGATTTTCTGCAGCGGCTTCTAAAAAATGTCGAATCTGTTGTCCTTGGAAAGCATGACGTTGTTGAAATGATGTTGGTAGCCTTGCTCTCAGACGAGCATGTGCTGCTTGAGGATGTCCCAGGTGTTGGCAAGACGCTTGCCGCGAAGGCCGTATCCAGGAGTATTGACGGGCATTTTTCGCGAGTACAGTTTACTCCCGACCTTTTGCCAAGTGATATCGTTGGTAGCAGCATCTATAATGCATCCAGTGGTACATTCTCTTTTAACGCAGGCCCGATTTTCTCTAACGTCGTCTTGGCGGACGAAATCAACCGTGCTCCGCCAAGGACTCAAAGTGCCCTTTTGGAGGCGATGAGCGAAGGTCAAGCAAGTATCGATGGCAAGACATATCCGATGCCGGATCCTTTCTTGGTGATCGCCACCCAAAATCCGTTTGAGTTTGAAGGGACTTACTTGCTCCCTGAAAGCCAGTTGGATCGTTTCTTGATTCGAATTGAAGTTGGCTACCCTTCTCGGGAAGCAGAGCGAGATGTGCTAACGTCTCACAATCTGGGCGAGCCAGTGGATCAACTCAAGAGTGTTGTCAGTTTGACGGATGTTAGGTCGGCACAAATGGCCGTTCGAAAAGTTCAGTTCGAATCTAGTGTGGTCGACTTTCTACAAGACATTGTCGATGCCACACGGCGATCAAACGAGTTGCAGGTTGGAGTGAGTACTCGAGGTTTGCTTAGCTACTATCGAGCTTGCCAGTCCTTGGCGACGCTAAAGAACAGGAACTATGTGACCCCTGATGATGTCAAAGCTCTTGCAATCCCCGTTATTGCTCATCGCGTTTTACCTAAGGGTTTTGCCGCTGGAAGCGATAGAAAACTGGTTGAAGCAACCGTACGAAAGTTGATCAGTGCCGTGAAGGTCCCCGTTTAACGGTAGTTTCCCATGGCGACGATTCCCCTCGAATCCCTTAAAAGCAGCGAATCGCAAAAACTCGACTCGTCGGCGGAGCAGCCAACTAAAAACGCTATGCCTAGCACGCGTTTGACCCGCGAAGGATACCAGTTCGTATTCATGCTGATGTTTGTTTGGCTGGCAGCGATTCTCCAGAACGTCAATCTGTTGGTGTTACTAGCCGGCGCATTTTGCTGCATGCTGTTGATTCAATGGAGAATCGCTTCTGCAACTTTGTGGGGACTACGAGCCAAGCGATACGTCCCGCATGGAGTGGAGGCTCGCAAGCCTTTTGTGGTCCTTGTAACGGTCGTGAATCAAAGGCGATGGCTGGCAAGTTGGCTGCTGATGGTTCATGAAAATTTTGCAGTACAGCTCGGTCCTCGAAATGGGCTTTGGCAACCAGGCCAAGGGCTGACGTTAATAGTCAAGAGACTACTTCCGGGAGAATCACAAGAAACATCATATAACTGTATTGTGCCTCGTCGAGGCTCGTATCGATTTCATCAGATGGAATTATCAACTCGATTTCCGTTTGGGCTGATGCGAGGAAGACTGGATTCCTGCGAAAGCCAGACCGTTCTCGTTCGACCTGCGATCGGAAAATTGAATTCGAATTGGCGTAAGACACTCAGTTTACCTCAGAACGGTCAGACGCGACGCGCAGCAAGTGTGTCCGGTGGCGATGGTGAGTTTTACGGGCTTCGTTCTTACCGTGCCGGTGATACACTCAGGTGGATCCATTGGCGTACATCAGCAAAACGAAATGAACTGTTAGTCCGTCAGTTCGAACGCGATGAAAAGCAATCCTTAATTGCCGTACTAGACTTGTATCAGGAACCCAAGTCGCCCGTCGAAGCAGATGTTCTAGACCAGGCGATTGAGATTTTTGCAACGTTGGTTACGCAAATCGTTCAACGTGATAAGTCACTTGCAACGGTTTCGATTCTCGATCATCAGCCCTCTCTGATCTATCGGTCGAAGTCCCTTCAGCAATTGAACCTCGTACTCGACCGCCTCGCGATTGCGACTACTGGAAAGGCCGATTTGCTTCTCGAATCCATGCGCGCGATAGCTCAACGGAACTCCGCTAGCGAGCCAATCCTGGTGATTAGTACTCGTCCAAAGCCTCAGTGGCTCGTCACTTCGGAAAACGCTCTAGACGAAACGATCAATGGAAGTCAACAAAAGTTATCTGAGCATGAGCCGATCGCTCGTCCATCGTTCTACAATGCCTTGCGGTGGTTGAACGTAAAAGACGAATCCTGGAAAAGTCTATTCGAGCGAGGATAATTCATTGTTGGATAGAAAATCGCGAGTAATACCAGAGCATCTGTGGGTGACAACACTCAACTTTTTTGTCTTAAGTCTAATGCTAGCGTATTTGATTGGGTTGGGACAACGATCGAATAGGATTCCCGGAATCGTCTTGATCGTTGTCCTATTTGCCGTCATCAATACAGACTGGCTTGGATGGTTTCGTTTAAATCGCTATATCGCTTACGTTGGCATGATCTCAGGGGCAGGTTTGGCGATTCTCGAGTTTTTTAACGGTCGACAAATCGATCAATTATATTCGGTCGCGAATCTTTTGGTTTACGTGCAAATCCCATTGATGTTTCAGAAGAAGGATCAACGAATCTTCGATAATTGGGGCATCTTCCTAATGCTTGAAATAGTCGTTGCTTCCCTACTTAACGACAACTTATTGTTCGGGCTGCTCTTGATTCCGGTGTTGGTGGTTGGCTGTTCAGCAATGATGTCGCTAGCAACGTACTCTTCTATACAACAAGGAGGAACTAGCGCCACCGAGTCGGCTGGATGGATACCCAACTTTCTCCGATGGCTTGGGCAAGAACAGTCATGGGCTAGGCGTTCCAGTGGTATTCGAATGATGGGTCTCAAGCCAAAAGAGATTCTATCGGCTGCTGGAGTCCTTTCTCGCTTTCGACTTGGCTGGCTGGAAGGACTGCCGATTGGATTGGTTATCACCATGTTCGCATTGATATACTTTTTTGCATTACCACGCCTACATACCGGAGCTTATGAAGGTTTAGGGAAAGCAAAATCGCTCGTCGGTTTCTCGGGTACGATATCGCTTGATGACATTGGCGAGCTTATGAGCAATGATGATATTGCACTTCGCGTTTCGCTATCGGACGTAGTAACAAAGCGAACATTCCAACCGATTGATCCGCCATACATTCGCGGAACGGTGGCAGATACGTACGACGGCAGCGGACGTTGGCATTCAGAGCTAGAAAACTTTTCGAACGCTAATGAGCTCGAGCGACTTCCAAGTACGACAGAGATACCGTCCAAATTGAAACAAGTTTCCGATAGGGTTCTTGTCACGGTCACGGAGCAGGCACAAGTCGCGGATATGGAATTTTCTATCCCTCCTTTCTTCAGCGTGGATCCGACTTCAGATTTACGATACACACGTCGCGACTGGGGACTGCGAAGCAATCGAGACGACGACTATTCAGCTCGAAATCGAAGACGATATGAATTCGAAACACGCTGTTACTTCGAAGGAAAGCAATATCCATTCCTTATTGAAGCTGGTCATTTGAGCAGCGCGGACGACGGCATGGGATCCAAATCACATTTGGCATCCTATCTCGAACGTTTGAAGGCTATCGATCGAAAGAATTTTCCTGGGTTGATACAGCTGGTCGACGACGTACTAGTCGAGAAATCGACTCGGTCAGATTTGGAGAAAGTTTTAGTCTTGGAAGATTTCCTCGCTACGTCGACTGATTTCAAATACTCGTTGCTTCCATCCGCCGATCGTTCAAGAACCGACGATCCAATTGAAGATTTTGCTAATCGGCATAAAACGGGCCATTGCCAGTTCTTTGCTTCCACTCTGGCGATAATGTTGCGATCGCAGAATATTCCTAGTCGAATCGTTTTGGGATTTCGGCCGCCCGAGTTCAATGATGTAGGGCGTTTTTTTGTGGTTAGGCAAAACCATGCACATAGCTGGGTAGAAGCCTGGATATCTCAAGACCAGCTTCAAAGCAACGCTTATACGGTTCCTGAGTGGATAACGCACGGAGCTTGGATTCGTCTCGATCCAACGCCTCGGGACGAGAATTCTAATGCGGGAGGAAGCCTGAGGAGTTCTCGCGGTCAGGCCTTTCAGGCGGTTGAACAGCTTTGGCAAGATTTAGTGATCGATATGGATAGTTCACGGCAATCGGATGCAGTTGGGATTTTTGCTCTCGTAGGTAATGGCTCGATCGGAGTTTTACTGCGAAACGTCGAACGAAAGTTACTACAGCTTCAAACGCAAAACCTGGACAGTGTAAGCCTGGAAACCAATCAATGGTTTTCTTGGAAGAGTGGCTTATTCGCCATGACGATGGCGTTTATGTTGATCATAGCTGTACAATTTCGCTCGCGGTTCAGTGGGTTTCAGCCTTGGAAACGATTTACTGGTATCCAAAGAAAGATGAATCGTAAAGCACAATCACTTCCTGTGTTTTTTCTGCGGCTCAATTCATCCCTTGCGAGACTTGGTCTAAAGCGAGTTGCATCGCAAACACCTTTGGAGTTTGCTGGTGAAGCCGAGCATTGGCTGAGTCAACATGATTTTTACAAGAAAATGCCGAATGCCGAATCGTTAATTCCGTTAGATTCAATAATCACTACTTTCTATAATCTTAGATACGGCCACAATATTGAACCGACAGATCAGGAGTTAAAATACATCGATAGAAAAATAGCGGCCATCGAAAAATTTTCCGTCGCTCACCACAAACAATATTTCCGAATTAAACACGAATCATGATTGTCACAATGGATGGGCCCGCAGGGGCCGGAAAATCGATTTTAGCAAGACAACTCGCTGACCGTATCGGGTTTGACTTCTTGGATACCGGAGCCATGTACCGCTGCGTTACCCTTGCTTGCCTAAAGAAAGGTGTCCCACTAGATAATCCGGTAGCAGTTTCGGATTGCAGTCTTTCACTTGACATGAAATTTCTGGGAGCTTCAGTCTTGTTGGATGATGTGGATGTGAGTTTACTGATTCGATCCCCAGAGGTGACCTCAGCAATTCGTCCCATTGCAGACAACCTACTTGTTCGTGAAAGGCTAGTCGAACTGCAACGCGAATGGGCCGGA
>Ga0105046_10008865_pt1 | contig 15800 bp, 14 predicted proteins | sample MAT03_FD_78385 | JGI IMG/M metagenome (GOLD analysis project Ga0105046, IMG submission 78385) | Freshwater microbial communities from Lake Fryxell liftoff mats and glacier meltwater in Antarctica - MAT-03 (megahit assembly) | ecosystem: Environmental > Aquatic > Freshwater > Ice > Liftoff...
CCTGCTCCACCATGGCGGACGCACTTCCAACCACACCACCTGCGGAGACGAGGCTTGTCGGCAACGGTGACTTGACCCGGTCTCGAGGGCGATTGATGCGCCACTCAGCGAACCGCAACGGCACGCAGTACTTCCTGCTTACCTCGGCACTGCCGCTCGATCGCGGCGAGGGCTATTACAAGAACATCATGGTGTCCTTCAACCAGGTGGCGATCGGGGTTACGAAGAACCTTTCGATAGGCGCCGGTGTTGATGTGGCCTCGGTGGTCACCACGCGCACGCGTGGCCCCGTCTGGTTCGGCCGGACCCAGTTGTCCGGCAGCTTGTCCGAGGTGGCGCATCTTGGCGTCACCGCCTTTTACCTCAACTACCCACTGCCCACGGCGAGTGAACTTCCGGACGGGGAAAAGACCAACGGCTTTGGCGCCGCGCTCGGCATGTTCACCTTGGGCGATGCGGACAGGCAGATCACGGTGGCCGGTGGCTGGGGCCACGATGGTAAGCGCGCTACGCGCGGACCTGTGCTCAACTTCGCCGGGGCCTACCGTGTATTCCCCAATGTTTCGGTGATCACCGAGCACTGGATCCTCGTGGACCCGGACCACAGTTTTCCCTTGCATACGCTGGGCATTCGCGTGATCGGCGAATACCTGTCCATGGACGCCGGTCTGGCTTACGACCCGGAGATCACCAGTCGCATTACGGGCGTTGGATTGCCGTTCATCGCCGCCATCTTGAACTTCGGCCACCGGCGCGGATCCCCGCTCAATGGGAGGGGCCCACGATGAACGGACGCACATAGGTGCCGGTGCCGTCGGAAAGGTGGAGCAAGTAAGCCCCCGGAGCTGTTCCACTCAGGTCCATAGCGTGGACCAACAAGCTCCCGGTCACGAGCACGCGCTCCTCAAACACCGACCGACCGGCCATATCGAGCACGCGTAGGCGCCAGTCACCATCATTACGCAGCCCGTACGCGCGCACGGTGAAACGACCTTGGTTGGGCACTGGATAGATCGATACGGCCGGGGTGGTAGGGCCACCATCGCCCACACCGAGGTCGATCACAGTATAGCTGTCGCTGTCTGAGCACCCAAAGGCATTCGTAACGCTCACGGTCCACACACCGTTGCTCGCCTCGATGCAGGGTCCGAGCAAACCGGGAACGACGGTACCATCCAGCTGCCACTCATAGACGGCAAAACCCTGATCGGCGATACATAGCGTGTTGTCGTCCGGGTTGAATGAGATGTCAACGTCCGGTGCAGGGAAGACGATGACCGTGTCGATGTCCTCAAAAATTTGAACGGTCTGGATCTGCACCTGTACGCTGCCAGTGGTGCCGGAGAGACTGAACGGGAAAGTACCGGTACCGGCCGGGATCGCGAACGTGCCGAGCAGGTCGTCGGCGCTCAAGTCGTCCGCATCGAAGAATCGCAAGGTGTAGGGTGGAAAGTTGAGCGCCATGTTCAGTCCGCTCCAACTCGGCGATTCGTCATTGGCGACGGTGCTCGAACGCTGTGATCCATTGTTCCCATCACTAAGGACGAAGTAGATATCCGGCTGGCCAACACAGCCTATAAAAGGCAGGTTGGGTTCATCAATGTCACCGCACCAATTCTCGTTCACTGCCGTCAATGCGGCTTGGGTGAGCATGGGTGTGGTCACGGTCGTTTGCAAGGTCACGATATGCTCCCCGGCATCGTAGGTCTGCGCGGGTGGCGTGTCGCCCGTATGGGTGTTGCCATTGCCGAAGTCCCAGTCATAGGTGCTCGTCAGTCCGGGGCCACTGATCAGCGGATCGAAAGCCACCGTGAGCGGTGCGCAAGCCGAATCGGGGGCGAAGGCGAACCCGATGTTCGGTTCGTCGCTCATGATAATGGTGAGCGGAATTCGGAGCGTCTGGGCTTGGTTCACCGGAATGCCGGCCACCGTGGCTACGGCAGTGGCGTTCACGACGACGGTATCCTGCCCGGGCACCATGGGGGTGCCACAGACACGAACACATCCGAAGGGGTTCACCGCCGGGTAGTAGACCAGGTCCGGGTCGTTGGCCTCGAACGTGAGCCCCAAGGGCACTCCGCTGATGCTCGTAACGGTGATCTGCTCCACGATCACAGTGAGCCCGGTTCCTGCTTCCTGGAATTCGGGGGGGATCCAGAATGTAACGTCCAATTCCATAGGCACCCCAACGATACCCGGGGGCGGTAGCAGCGGGCAAACGGTGGGATAGGGGGGGGTCACGGTGCAGGTGTCACCAATGGCGCACGTACCACATTGTCCGAGGGCTGACCCGCCACAAAGGCCGATGGCGAGCAGGAGAAGGAATGGGCGCATGCCGGTGGGTTCTTGATGAAGCCTCGAATGTACAAAGGTTGATCAGCGGTGGACGCGACCGAAGACTTAGGAGGCCATGATCGTCAAGCGCCTCATCACTTTTTCGATTCGCTTGCGCTTCGATGCCTGAGCGACTTCGACCAGACGCTCTTTTAGGACGATCAGGCACTCGGTGACATTCCTTCCCTTCACCACATCGCCGATCAATTCAGCGTACATCGGCAATTGGTTCAACGGTGCGATGCGCAACTGGGCGAGCAACAAGGGCACGGTGGTCTTTGCGAAACGCTCGTGTGCTGCCAGCTTCACCATGGCCCTCACCGCATGATCGCGGGTGATGACGGAGCCCTTGTCGGTCGCCACCATGATCTGGGGCAGCAACATGTAAACCGCTTCGGGCTTCACGCCCGCAATGGCGTCGATCGCGCACATGGCGCCCCATACCATGCGATTGTCCGTGCTAGTCAGCAGGTTCTTGAACGAGGCGATGAACGGAGCGATCATTTCCGGGGCCCGGGCGCCCACTTCGTAGAGCGTCTTCAGGGCGTCACCCTTCAGTGCCTTGTCCTTGCCACTGAACAGATCGACCAGTTCACGCACGGCACCCGCGTTCTTGTTCGCCACCACGGCTTCGGCGAGGGCGATGTTCGGTTGCTCGTCGGCCCGGCCAAGGGAGGTGGCGAGTTGATCGACTGCCTTCATTTCTTGCGCGCTTTGCTCGCCGCATCGTTGAGGGAGGCGGATCTTGTTGCGTTCCCGGCAGCCTTGGTGGCCTTGGCCATCTTTGACCCGGTGGGCTTCTTGGGCAGTGTCTTCACATATTCCAGGGACAACCTCACCCATTTCGCCAGTGACGCGTTCGTGCCTACAGCCGGTGCGTCCACGAATAGGAAACCCATCATGCCGCCCTTGCCATAGGTCATCGGTTTTGCCCCCGGCCATTGACTGATCTCCGTATGCTGTTCAGCAGAGAAGCGCACCATCAGATCGCCCTTGTTGGTGATACCCACGCACATATTGCCACTCACCATGAACGCCACCCCGCCGAACATCTTCCTGGGCTCGGCTTTCGCGTCCTGGGCCCTGAGCGCTTCCACGATGCGTTGTTCGAAGAGGGGATCGTGAGGCATGTGTGAGATTTCGTTGTGCGAAAGGTACCTCCCAGCGACCACCGAGCGAGGATAGTATCGGCACACGCCTGCTTTCCCCCGCGTTGCGCGGTACCTTTGTGGCATGTCCGCCAAAGCCCCTCTTACCAAGATCGACCTCGACGCGTTGCCTTTACAAGACGAAACGGAGGCTCGCCAATTCATACTGAGGATCGGAGATCACCGCGCGCGTATGGAGTATGACCGCAGCAGTGGTGACCGCATTTTTCTAACACACATCGATGTGCCTGCCGCGCTGGAGGGCCACGATGTGGCGGCGGTACTCACCGAAAAGGTGCTGCGCTGGGCGGAGGAGAACAAGTTCAAAGTGGTGCCCTACTGTCCCTACGCGAAGACCTATTTGCGCAGGCATACCGCGTGGCAGCGGCTGCTCGTGAAGGGGGTACAACTCTAAGCGGCCGCACACCAGGGTCGCGCTCACCCGGAACAGGGATCACCGGACCGCCGGTCGCACGCATCAATCCCCACCATCCATGGCCGAATTCAACACGAAGGAACTTCGATTGGCGGTGCTGATCGATGCGGACAATGTTCCAAGCCGATCGGTCAAGGAGATGATGGAGGAGATGTCCAAGTACGGCACTCCCACGTTCAAACGCATTTACGGCGACTGGACCAATACCGCGCTGAGCGGCTGGAAACAGGTACTGAACGAACACGCCATCGTTCCGGTGCAGCAGTTCAGTTACACGAGCGGAAAGAACTCCACGGACTCCGCGCTGATCATCGACGCGATGGACATCCTTTACACGCGGCGGGTGGATGGGTTTTTCATCGTGAGCAGCGACAGCGACTTCACCCGGCTGGCCACCCGGCTGCGTGAGGAGGGCATGCGGGTGTTCGGCATGGGGGAGCGCAAAACGGCGGCCCCCTTTATCAAGGCCTGCGAGAAGTTCATCTACATCGAAGTGCTGCGGCCCGAACCCGCCACCGCGAAGACCAGTGGTAAGGGCCAACCCGTGCAGAAGGCGAAAGTCTTCCGCGACCAAGAACTGGAAACTCTTGTGCTCAGCACCATCGAGGACATGGCCGATGAAGCGGGCTGGGTGGACATGGGTGGTTTGGGCAATGGACTTTTGAAAAAACGGTCGGACTTCGACCCCCGCAACTACGGCTTCAAGAAACTTACCGACCTGATCTCCGCCATGCACGGTGTGGTGGTTGAGGCGCGCAGTACCGGGCAGGGGAACGTGAAGCACTACTACCTCCGATTGAAGACCACATAAGACGCGGTCGATCTTCGAGCAGCCCCCAATGATCGGGCACCGTGCCTTTTGAGGTCCCGCCCCCATGTGCCCCGGCTGGTTTGCCACGGTTCCTTTGTGTGGTCGTTTCCGCTGGCCCAATGGTGGATGGCACGATCGAGCGTTGGACGGCCTGCCAAGTCCCAGAGGATGGGTGTAAAACCGCTTGCTTCCATGGTGGTGTTCAGGTACTTTCGTGCATCCTTTCCAGGACCATGCGCGGCCGATCGCTCCTTACGCTGCTTGCAGTTCTTGTCGGATCGTGTGCGGTACATGCACAGGACTTCGGCAACGATCCGGCCTCCATCGCGCGCAGACAACTGGCCCTTCTCGGCTTTTCGCAGGAGGAGATCGGTGATCTGGTGGTTAAGGATGACTATACCAGCGGGGGTATGCAGCACACTTATCTCCGCCAGAAATGGCAGGGTATCGAGGTGTGGAACGGAGACGTGGCCGTACACCGGAACACGAGCGGTGAGCTGGTCGCGTTCAACCATGCGGCGCAAGCACATCTCGCAAAGCGGACGAATACGACCTCGCCGTTGGTAAGCGCTGAAGCGGCATTGACAACCGTGCTCGCCAACACGCTTCCGGGCACGGCCACCCCTGCACAAGTGAGTGGTGCGGATGAAGGCCGGATCATACGCTTTGATGGCAGCACGCTCGGCCAACAGGACGTGGAGGTGAAGCTTTACCTCCTTCCAGTTGAAGACGTGGTGCGTCTCGTTTGGAACGTGAACCATTACACGCCGGATGGATCGCATTGGTGGAACGTTCGCATCGATGCGGTTACCGGAACGGAACTTGATCGCAACGATTGGGTGAGCCAATGCGCTTTCGACGAGGCTGCGTGTGAAGCACATGCGCACGAGGCTTCCACCGAAGCGCCGGCTCCACCGCCTGTCGTGGCGAACGACCTGAACGTTTACCCCTTGCCGGTGGAAAGTCCAAGCCATGGTGGACGCGCCATTCGCAATGCGCCCTGGTTGAACGGGGGTATCGCCTCACCCTACGGATGGAACGACACCAACGGCGCGAACGGACCGGAGTACACCACCACGCGAGGTAACAACGTATGGGCGCAGGAGGATGCGAACAACAACAACGGCATCGGTGCATCACCCACCAGCGCCACACTGGACTTCGACTATGCGATCAACCTGGCGAACGCACCGGCAACGTACCAGAACGCCGCCATCACCAACCTTTACTATTGGAACAACATCATCCACGACGTGTGGTACCCGTACGGCTTCGATGAGGTGAGCGGCAACTTCCAGAGCAACAACTATGGTCGCGGTGGCATTGGTGCCGACTACGTGCTCGCGGATGCGCAGGATGGTGGCGGAATGAACAACGCCAATTTCGGAACACCGCCTGACGGAGCCGCGCCGCGCATGCAGATGTACGTGTGGAACTACACCACACCCAACCGCGACGGCGACCTGGACAACTGCATCGTCGTGCATGAGTACACGCATGGCATCAGCAACCGGTTGGTGGGCGGCCCCGCCAACGTGAACTGCCTCACCAACGCCGAGCAGATGGGCGAAGGGTGGAGCGATTGGTTCGGGTTGATGATGACGATCGAGGTGGGCGATCAGGGCACGGACCGACGCGGCATCGGTACGTACGTGACCGGGCAGGGTGTTACGGGCGGCGGGATCCGTCCGGCACCGTACAGCACGTCCTTCGCGCAGAACAACTTCACATACGCGGCCACCAACAACACGGGCACCATCAGCCAGCCGCACGGGATCGGCTTCGTTTGGTGTACCATGCTTTGGGAGATGACCTGGGAGCTGATCGGCATCTACGGGTTCGATCCCAACCTGTACACCGGAACGGGCGGCAACAACATCGCCATGCGCCTGGTGGTGGAAGGGATGAAGCTGGCCCCGTGCAACCCCGGTTTTGTGGATGCGCGCAACGCGATCCTCAACGCCGATGCCGCGCTCTACGCAGGCGCGAACAACAATGCGCTCTGGAACGCCTTCGCGCGCCGGGGCCTTGGTGCCAGCGCGAGCCAGGGCAGCGCGAACAGCCGCATAGACCAGGTGGAGGCCTACGATACGCCCGCGCCGAACAACATCGGCGTGCCCGCAGTGCTGGTCCCTTCCGGATCGGCGACCTTCGATTGTACGGGCGGCACCACCATCGTGAGCGCGACGGTGCGCAACTTCGGTTCATCATCGCAGGGCAACTTCCCCGTGCGTTATCGCCTGAACGCTGGTGCTTGGGTAACCGAGACCTACACCGCCACGCTCGCCGCCGGTGCAAGTGCCACGTACACGTTCGCCACACCACTGGTGATCGGCACCACGGGTGCGCACACCGTAACGGTCTCCACCTTGTTGAGCGGCGATTCTTTCACAGGCAACGATCAGAGCACCAGCGCTGTCACCGTGATCAACGGCGCCATCGTTACAGCACCGTTCACAGAAGGATTGGCGGTGGCTGTGGTCCCGGCACCTGCGGGTTGGCGCTTGGAGAATCCTGATGGCCTCACCACCTGGACGACCACGGTGCTCGCGAACGGCATCAACTGCGGTGCCTCGCGCGTTTGGTCCATCGACCACTACAACTACAACGGTGTCGGGCAGGAGGATCGATTGGTGACCCCGCGCATCAACCTCTCGAGCCAGACGGGTTCGCAGTTGCGTTTCGATCGCGCCTTCGCTCCCTACGGTCCGGGTTACTATGATGCGTTCCGCGTGGACATCAGCAACAACTGTGGTGCGAGTTGGACGCAGCTCTATTATGCCGCTGGCCCTGGCCTGGCCACCACAGCGGCGAACACCAATGCGTGGGTGCCCACCAACTGCTCGCAGTGGCAGACGGTAACGCTGAACATCGGGGCGTACGATGGACAGACCGTACAGATCCGTTTCGTGGCCATCAATGCGTACGGCAACTTCTTTTACATGGACAACGTGCAACTCTTCGGCAACAGCACCTTGCCCGTGGAGCTGCTGGACCTCGACGCTTGGCCCAACACCAGAGGCATCCTTCTGACTTGGACCACCGCCACGGAATTGAACAGCGAGCGATTCGATATCGAGCGCAGCACCGATGGGCAGAACTGGACGCGTATTGGGACGGAAGTGGCCGCCGGGAGTTCGTTCGCTTTGATCGAGTACGCCTTCCTTGATGAGGCCCCGAAGACCGGCGTGAACTACTACCGGTTGCACATGATCGACCTGGACGGTTCGAACACCTACTCGTCCATCGTCTTCGCGGAATGGAATGGTCGATCACCGCTCTGTTACCCGAACCCGAACGATGGGAATTTCTGGCTGGGTGTCGCGGCGGATGTGACGTTGGAGATCGTTGATGCCTTGGGTCAACGGGTGCCCTTCAAGCGCATTGAGGAGGCGGAAGAGCGCGCGCGTATCGAGCTGCTTCGTCCAGTGCCCGGCCTCTATCTGCTGCGCATCGGTACCGGCGACAACGCCGTGATCGAGCGGATCATGCTCGCCGGGCATTGAGTTTCGCCTGCTTGCCCCAACCCGTTGCCAATGAATTTTGATCCATGATCGACGGCCTGCCGCCATGGATCAGTGCGTTGTTCGCAGCGACAGTGCTGGTCACGATCGTCTGGTTCCATGCTGCGGGGCGTTCACGCGGGTTACTCGCCGGGATCGTGTTGTGGACCATCCTGCAGTGCATGCTCGGTCTTTCGGGTTTCTACCAGGACGCCTCGTTGATCCCGCCGCGGATCTTCATAGTCGGCGTACTTCCCACGGTGGTGCTCATGGCCGCTTGCTTTCTCACAGAACGCGGTCGTCGTTTCGTTGACGCCATGGACCTGCGCACACTCACTTGGCTGCACACGGTACGCATCCCCGTGGAGGTCACGCTGTGGCTTCTGGTCGAACGCGAAATGCTCAGCGAATACATGAGCATCGGCGGCACCAACTTCGACATCCTCTCCGGGATCACCGCCCCTATAATCGCCTACCTCGCCTTCCGTTCGGGGAAAGACGATCGCCGCTTGCTGCTGATCTGGAATGTGGCATGTACGCTGTTGCTCCTTAACGTGGTGCTCACAGCGGCGCTGGGCATCCCCTCCCCGATCCAGCAACACTCCTTCGACCAACCGAACGCGGCGGTGCTATACTTCCCGTTCAACCTGCTGCCCACGGTGGTGGTGCCGCTGGTGCTTTTCGCGCATCTGATCGCGCTCAGGCGGCTCCGTAATTAGACGGCGCTGTATGCACCTCGGCGCGATCCGTTACCACCGAGCTCACCAGAATCGTCCTTCCCGGGGGTATTTTTGCACCCGATGTTGAAACAAGGTCTTTTCCAGAAGCTGCAGCAGAAGCTGAGTCCGCAGCAGATCCAGCTGATGAAGCTGTTGCAGGTACCCACCGTGGAGTTGGAGCAGCGCATCAAACAGGAGATAGAAGACAATCCCGCGCTGGAGGAAGGCGAGGACCACGACGAGGAGGACGAGCCGACCGAGGAGCAGGCGATCGAGGACAGCCAGGAGAGCGAAGCCACCGAGGAGAACGAGCGCGACGACTTCGATATGAGCGACTACTTCCAGGACGACGACACGCCGGACTACAAATTGAGCGTGAAGAACACCGGCCCTGATGAGGAAGAACGCGCAATGCCGCTGGCGGGTGGCACCTCGTTCCAGGATTCATTGAAGGCGCAACTGGCCTTGCGCGCCTGCGATGACCGCACCGAACTGCTGGCCGAACACCTGATCGGCAACCTGGACGAGGATGGCTATTTGCGCCGTGACCTGGACGCCGTGGTGAATGACCTCGCCTTCACACAGAACGTGCAATGCACCCGTGAGGAGTTGTTGAAAGCGCTGAAGGAGGTCCAGTCCTTGGATCCCGCCGGAGTGGGTGCGCGCGACCTGCGCGAATGCCTGTTGATCCAGGTGGATCGCATGCAGCACAGCCTGGAGCAACGCATTGGACGGGAGATCCTGGACAAGCATTTCGAAGCGTTCAGCAAGAAGCACTACGAGCGCATCCTGGACCGGTTGGAGATCGATGAGGATGCGCTGAAGGGCGCGATCGAGCTGATCGTACACCTGAATCCGAAGCCGGGCAATACCATGCGCGAGACGGACAAGCCCGTACAGGAGATCATCCCCGACTTCATGGTGAACGAGGTGGATGGGCAACTGGAACTTTCGCTCAATGGCCGCAACGCGCCCGAACTACGCGTGAGCCGCACTTACCGCGACATGATCTCCGAGTACCAGCGCAACAAGAAGGACAAGGAGCAACGCGAGGCCCTGCAGTTCATCAAGCAGAAGTTGGACAGCGCGAAGTGGTTCATTGATGCGATCAAACAACGGCAGAACACCCTGCTGGTGACCATGGAAGCCATTATGGCGCACCAGCGCGAGTTCTTCCTCACCGGCGACGAAACAAAACTGAAGCCGATGATCCTGAAGGACATCGCCGAGCGGGTGAGCCTGGATATCAGCACGATCAGTCGGGTGGCCAACAGCAAATACGTGCAAACGAACCACGGCACCTTCCTGCTCAAGTTCTTCTTCAGTGAGAGCCTGAGCACCGACAGTGGCGAAGAGGTGAGCACCCGCGAGGTGAAGAAGATCCTGAAAGACGCGATCGAGGCCGAGGACAAGCGCAAGCCCCTGACCGACGATGAGTTGACCGCGCTGCTCAAAAGCAAGAGCTACAACATCGCACGACGCACCGTGGCCAAGTACCGCGAGCAGCTCAACATTCCGGTGGCCCGATTGCGCAAGGAGCTGTGAGAAAGGAGCGACAAGTCGGCAGGTGGCCGGTTCGCGAGTCGGAACAAAGCGGGGTTACTTGCCGCGCGCCGCTCATCAACTCGCGGCTGAATTGATGCATACCGCTGCCCGCTGGCTCTCGGTCCTGCTGCATCCGATCTTCCTGCCGACGTACACGCTTTGGCTCGCCTTGCATCTGGACCCGCACCTGGCTTTTTTCCTTCCCGCTGAAGCACAGTGGATCACCCTGGGCATGGTGGCGCTGATGACCATCGCGCTCCCCATCACCAGCACATTGCTCCTGTTACGCGCTGGACTGATCTCCACGTTGGAAATGCCTGCGCGAGGGGAGCGTATCGCTCCGTACGTTATGACGATGATCTACTACGCCATGGCGTGGTATCTCTTGCGGCGCACGCCCTTGCATCCCGCCGTACACGCATTGTTCCTAGGGACGCTCGTTGCGCTGGCCGGCACCACGATCATTACGCTGCGTTGGAAGATCAGTGCCCACATGGTGGGTATCGGCGGCGCCGTGGGCGCGTTGATCGCGCTCAGTTCCATGCACCGTCTTCAACTGATCGTGCCGATCTCGGTGCTGCTCCTGTTCGCTGGCGCATTGGCCTCCGCGCGCCTGCTCACAAGCGACCATACACCGGCTCAGGTTTACGTGGGCTTCTTCGTTGGCGCGCTGGCGGTCGCCGCATGCGTTCTCTTCTCTTCGGGGGCGCTCCTGTGAGCGGGGAGTTGGGCCGGTACGCGCGATCTTCGTGAACATCCAGCTTTAGATACGCTCCGCTCACCGCCATGCTCTGCGACCGCCACCGCAATACTACGCTCGCCGCGCTGGACCTTGGGCTCATCCCCCGCAGCATACAGGCATTCCATCATCCCGACCTTAACGCTTCGGACCCCGATCCCAGGTCGTATCCTGGACTCGGGGTCCGGTCGCGAGGGTCTCCGTTACCCCCGGGCAGCTGCTGGTCAATTGTGTTCGACCGGTATGTAGGGCGGAGTAGGTGAGCCGCCATCGGAAGAGGGATCATTCGGGGAATCGGTGGTCATCTGAAGGTTGTTCAGGGCCGCCAACTCGGTGTCACCGTTGAGGAGCAGCAGCGTTGCGCCTCTGATCTCGAACGTGTCGGTCTCGCGTAGGGCGGCTAGGAAGAGTTGTTCCAGGTCGGCTGTATTTGCGCAGTACATCCTGGTGCTGTTGATGTTCTCGAACTCCAGCGACTCACAGCTTGCTGAATACCCACCCGCCAGTTCGTTGCAGCCAGTGGACCCACTGATCACCCGGTCGGGGTGGTTGCTGAACTTCAGATAGGGCCTTGTGGCGCCTGCGGCCAAAGAGATCCGCCTTGCGTACAGGGTCCGCAGCGTCCATTTCTTGTCCAGGAGCGGAACATCGGCATCGAGGCAGGGCATATCGCGCGTCTCGGATACCGGGTCGGTAGAAAGTGCCGGGCTCAAAGCTTCCGATAGTATGGCGGGGCTCGGGGCAAGGGGCTCCTCCTTGGCGCACGCTGCGAGCAGGAAAGTCGCTGCGGCGATAATGACCATTGAGGTTTTCATGTCTTGAGGTTTTTAGTTGAGTGGATCGCTCCATCAAATGGACCCACAGAACGAAGCCTGCACAATACCCACTTCAGGGTATTTTCAAGCCGGAAAAGGCCGTGGCCACTGGGTTTCTACCGGCTTTCCGGTATGTAGGCCTAGCACAAAGACGGTTCTTCGGCCGCGGTCGCTATTCTGAACGCACCCGGTCCGGGGTAGAGCCTCACTTTCCCAGCGCGGACCACCTCAAACACGGTCATCCACGGGTCTGCGGCATCCTCGGGAACCGGAAGCTGACCAAGGCGAGTTCCTTGTCGCACGGCCATGTCGAGCGATCCATCGCCATAGTGGTCATCCGGATGGGCGAGCGCGACCGTGTTCCGGGGGTGTTCCAATGCGATCACCATGGCATGTGCGGTACCGCGCGCTTCGTGTTGCCCAACCCGCCTGACGTTCGGGTGGTTCGCAAAGCGCGCAACGAATACCGACTCGTGTTCCGGCCGCATCACGTTGAGCGCATCGGAGCGGGAGATCAGTTCCCCAACGTACGTTGCCAGTTCCATGCATCACGCAGCGCATCGCGCAGGTCATGTCGGCAGGTCCACTCCAGCACCTCGCGGCTCTTGGTCGTATCGGCATATACCGCCTCCACATCACCCGCCCGGCGCGGTGCGATCACATACGGAACCTCAACACCGTTGACTTCCTCGAAGGTCTTCACCACTTCCATCACCGAGTTCCCCGTGCCTGTGCCCAGGTTGAAGACCTCACAGCACGAGCCTGCGCGCAGTTCCATCCAACCGAGCGCGATAACATGCGCCCGCGCCAGATCCACCACGTGGATGTAGTCGCGCACACAGGTGCCGTCCGGCGTATGGTAGTCGTTGCCATGGATCAGCAGGCGATCGCGCAGCCGGGCGGCGGTCTGTGTCACAAAGGGTACTAGATTGCTCGGAACCCCGATGGGCAGTTCGCCGATGAACCCCGAAGGATGTGCCCCGATCGGGTTGAAGTAGCGCAGGATTACTGCCTTCAGTCCAGCGTTGGCGGCGCAGTGGTCGCGGATGAGTTGTTCGCATACCACTTTACTGTAGCCGTAAGGCGATGTTGCGTTCGTATCGGGAGCATGCTCGGTAACAGGCAGTGTGGTAGGCTGGCCGTACACCGTGCAACTGGAGGAGAAGACCAGGTGTGGGATCGCCCGTTCTTTCATCAAGGTGAGCAGTACCGCGAGCGAGCCGATGTTGTTACGGTAGTATCTCACCGGCTCGGCAACGCTTTCGCCCACCGCCTTGTACGCCGCGAAGTGGATCGCTCCATGCACATCCCCAACCGCCGCCAACACCTGGCGGAACGCCGTTTCATCGGTGCAATCGATGCGGTGATGATCCGGGCGTGTACCAAGGATGGCCGCTAGGCCATCAAGTACACGGGCATCGCTGTTGCGCAAGTCGTCCACGATCACCGGCTCAAAGCCCGCCGCGACCAACTCCACAACGGTATGCGAACCGATGAACCCGGCGCCTCCCGTAACGATGACCTTCTTCATCTTGCCTTGCTTAGCGTAGGGTGACGAAAGTAGCCAGCGGGTCCCGGGTTCATCTTCCCTTCCCATCTTCGCCACCCCGAACCCAGATGATCGTGCGCCGCCCTTCCGCATCCCTGCTGGTCGCCTTCGCGGTGGTGCTCTTCACCGCAGTGGTCTCCGTACGTGGCTTGTGGATAGGGGAGGACGGGAACGGTTGGCAGAGGATCATACGGAGCGATGCGAAGGGGTACTACGGATATGTGCTCGCGATCTTCCTGCGTGATGACCTCGGCCACGAGGAGTTCGTTTGGGAGTACGTGAACAGAACGCCCACGGGCACGCTGAACAAGTACTTCTGCGGCACCAGCGTGATGATGGCACCGTGGTTCGCGTTGGGACACTTCGCACCTGCCGATCCGGCTGAGCTGCGGGACGGCTTCTCCGAGAACGAGATCAAAGCGATCAGCATCGGCGCATGGGCGTACCTGCTTTTGGGTCTGCTTGCCCTGCGGGCATTATTCCGCGGCATGGGTGTGCTCGATGGTGTCATCGCTTGGATATTCCTCGGCCTTGGAATGGGTACCACATTGCTGCAGTACGCGGCGATGCAACCGGGCTGGTCGCACATCTATTCGTTCTGCGCCGTCAGTGTGTTCCTGTTGCTGGTCCATCGTCTTGCGCGCGGCGCTTCGCTCTGGTGGGCCGCGGCGGCGGCGGCCATCCTCGGTCTCGTGATCTTGATCCGCCCGGTGAACGCGCTGGTGCTGCTGGCGGTACCTGTGGTAGCAGGCGCGGATACGCCGAAGCTCCTCGCCAGCTTATTCAACCGACCGGTGGTCCTTGTAAGCGCATTACTGGCCGGGGTGTTCGTAGTCGGACTGCAGCCCTTGCTCTGGTATGCGCAGACCGGAAATTGGTTCGAGTGGGGCTACAATGGCGAAGGCTTCCACTGGGACCGCCCTGAGATGTTCAAAGTGCTCTTCGGCTTCCGGCGCGGGTTGTTCCTATGGACGCCCTTTTTCCTGCTGGTGGCGTTGTGCACGCTGGTGTTAGGGAAACACGACCGCGTGCGCAGCCTATCCAGCATTGTATACTGGGGTGTGAACACCTGGTTGATCAGCAGTTGGTGGATCTGGTACTACGGGAGTGGATTCGGCAGCCGTGTCTTCATCGACCACTACCCGGTGCTGTTGGTGCCCATGGCGATGGTGGTCCGTCACTGGCACCGCACGTGGTGGACCGCCGCCCGCGTCTTCATTATTGCCTGCATCGCGCTGAACCTCGCGCAGATGTGGCAGTACGACGCGCACATACTCCATCATGAGAGCATGGACCGGGAGAAGTACCAGTACAGCTTCCTGCGGTTCGGTGATGAATACCGCGACCGTTTGGGGGGCAACTACCAGGCGCCGCCGTTCAACCCGAACGGCATGGAGATGATCATCGAGGAGAGTTGCGATCTGGATAACGTTTGCGCCTATTGGGGTGGCGGCCAGATCCAGGAACACCCCGATGCGTTCAGCGGGGAACGGGTATGCGTCTTCGCCCCCTCCACTGAGTACGGGATCACGTTCCGGGCGAACACGGACATCCTGCCCATCGACCGGGCGCTCTTCCTGGAAGTGGGCCTGCAGCGCTATGAGGTACGCTCCGGCGATTCCCATTCCCTGTTCGGCATTACCGAGGTGAAGCGACGTGATGGCAGCACGGGCTACTACGAGCCGTTCCCCATGAACCCCGTACCAGGAAAAGCGCGGACCTGGCAGCAACTTGAATACCGCATACCGGTGCCGCCATTGGATAAAGGCGATGAACTGCGTTTCTACTTCTGGAACCAGCACCACAGCGCACGCGTGCTGATCGACGATGTGTTCATGCGGGTCTCCGCAGCGCGACCGTACTGAGCGAGGCCGTGCCCCTGCCTGCGCTGAGCGGTTCGGCAATACGACAGAACAAATGGCGCATGCCTACGGAACAGCGTGGGCCCAGCAGGATTTGAACCTGCGACCAAGGGATTATGAGTCCCCTGCTCTGACCGCTGAGCTATGGGCCCGGTCTTATCCACCGCAGTTCGCCGGACCGCGCACGAGGGAGGATCGGCCGCAAATGTAGACCGCACCAGATACCTTCGGCGCCGCCTTTCGAGCGCCATGCGGAACGACATCGATACCATCCTGCTCGACCTCGGTGGCGTGCTGATCGATGTGGACTACCACGCTTCGGCACGCGCGTTCAAGGCG
>Ga0105046_10008866_pt1 | contig 15796 bp, 12 predicted proteins | sample MAT03_FD_78385 | JGI IMG/M metagenome (GOLD analysis project Ga0105046, IMG submission 78385) | Freshwater microbial communities from Lake Fryxell liftoff mats and glacier meltwater in Antarctica - MAT-03 (megahit assembly) | ecosystem: Environmental > Aquatic > Freshwater > Ice > Liftoff...
CAAGGCCAAGAAGAAGCCCGCCAAGAAGAAGTGAGCCAACAACAACGCGCGCCGGGATTGCCCGACGCGCGTCTGGTTGCCTGATCCAACAAGAAACCCCCGGCGATTGCCGGGGGTTTCTTGCCGAATCCAGAACAGTGGCTAGCTCAGGTTTCCTTGCCACCAGCACCAAGGACCACGGGCTTGTAGCCGCCGCGGGACTTGAAGTAGAGCAGCAGGATAAGGTAACCGATGAACATCACACCAGGGATGATCGCGGTGTACCTCAGCGCCGTCTGACCACCGTGAAGTCGTGCCTTCTCAACCGGAGCCTTGTCGTCTGCTTTGGTCGCCTGGGCAGTCTGCCACCAATCGTTGAGCGGCTTGATGTTCTTATCGTTGTCGTAGGCATTGCCCTTCTTCAGAACTTCGACCTCACCTGCGAGCGACTTGCCATCGTCAAGCAACACACCGACCTTCGAACCATCCAAGCCCTTCACCGCGGGGAAGACCAAGAAGCCATTCTCACTCGCGGCGGAGTAACGCTCATAAGTGGCCGAGTTGGCTTCCTTAAGCTGCTGCGAGGCGAAGTAGTCCTGCTTGTAGCCGATGCCAGGGCCTCCGAGCAGACCGGCCGAGAGCATACCGACACCACCCAGGGCACCCATGGCGATGGCGCCACCCTTGGGGAAGCGCTCGCCGACGACACCGAGCATGGTGGGCCAGAGGAACGTCTTGCCGAGGGAGTAGATGGTCACTGCTACCCACACCATCACCACGCCCTGAACCGAGCCAAGGAAATAGAGGCCGATGCAGCCCAGCGCAGCGGACACCAACAGCAGGCCGAGTGGGTTGATGCGTTCAACGATGGGTCCAGCAAAGAAACGCAGGATGAACATCATGATCGAAGCGTACATGAACAGGTACAGACCCTGCCCACCAGTGATGTTGTTGGTGATGTTGGAAATCCACGAATCAGTGCCAAGTTCAACGTAACCTACACAAGCATGAAGGAAGAGCAGCAGAAGAAGAACAGGGCTGGCGAGCGTGAGAAGCATCTCGCCAAAACCGATTCCCGCAGCGCTGGCCTCTGACTTCGGAAACGGGCTAGTGATGGTCAGGATGAAATACCAAATCACGGGGATCAGGAACATGCTGAGCTGGACCTGCCAGCCAAGACCCATTTGACCGCCCATGACGATACCGATCAATGCGCCGAGCACGAGACCGGCAGGCCAGCCAGCGTGCAGGATGTTGAGGTAGTGGGTCTTCTTGTCGGGGTAGAGAGTGGCGACCAGTGGGTTGATCACGCATTCGCACAGACCACAGGACACCGAGAACATGAACATGCCCCAATAAAGGCACTGGTAGGTCGCGTCCTTGCCCATTGACGCGTAGATGGGACCGGCCGCCACGGTCAACACGTAGGAAGCGATCTGCAGCACGCCAGCCAGGATCAAGATCGACTTATAGCCGATGCGGTCAGTGATCAAGCTGGTCAGCAAGATGACGACGCCGAAGCCGACCAAGCCACCACCCGTGATGGTGCCCAGTTCCAACATGGTGAATCCGAACTGCGACGACCAATCGCCCAGGATGCCTCCACGCACAGCAAAGCCGATACCGGCGGCGATCAGCGTCAGGAAGCTCGCCCACAGCAGCTTCTTCTTGAGGCCATCGGGCACGCCTCCGAGATTCGAGACGGTTGGATTCGAGGTCATGTTGAAAGCTCCGATGGTTTAGGTGGCAAGAATACTTGCTGGAGTTTCGCGCGTTGGCGCAGCGGAAGGCGGGGTGGTAGCGGACCGCCTTGGAAAAGGAAGCCCTTCCAACCCCATAGTGCGGGTCGGTGTCTGAAAGTGGTCAGACCCGTGCTATTTCCGCAAGTCGGCTGTTTCAGGCCTTTTTCGCCCCGACCATCGCGAGGCGACCGATCGCCGGCAGCGTGCCGACCAAGGGCTTGAGGTAGGGCATCAGCTTGTCCATCACCACGTCATTGCCGGCGGCGTTGAGCATCTCGCGCGGCATGTGCTTGGTATCCTTCGCCACCGTGTGCAGCGGGGTGATGAAGGTCTCCACCGCGTACGCCGCACCATCGCCGATGCGCTTGAAGGCGACCGAACCGCTGGTGGTGCCGGCTACGGCGGCCTCGACGGCAGCGGTACCAGCACGACGGGCCTCACTGGCGTCGACCTCGCTGACCACTCCTGGGAAACAGCGTTGCAGGTAACCGAAAGTATCGGCGCGGACGCGATGCTTCACGCCGGGCTGGGCCTTGCCCAAGAAAACCTTGAGCTGCGCGGCCAGGTAATCGCCAAGCGCGCCGGAACCCGACAGCTGTTTGTTGCCATGGCTGTCGGTCTCACCCAGGTCGATGATGTCAGCACCGCCGATGCCATGGATGCCTTCGCTGATTGCGATGACGCAGCGACCAAGGCGCTGATAGACCTTGAGCACATCGGAACCGAACTGCTGCATGGAGAAATCCGCCTCCGGGCAGTAGATCAAATGCGGGCCGTCATCGGGGAACTGACGCGCCAGCGCGCTGGCGGCGGTCAACCAACCGGCGTTGCGGCCCATCACCACGTTGATCTTGATGCCGCCCAGCGAGCGGTTGTCGAGATTGTCGCCCATGAACGCCTGCGCGACAAACTTTGCTGCCGAGCCGAAGCCTGGGCAGTGATCGGTAACGCGCAGGTCGTTGTCGATGGTCTTGGGACAGTGGATGCAGGTCAGCTGGTAACCGTCGGCGACCGCCATTTCATTGATGATGTGCGCGGTTTCTGCCGTGTCGTTGCCACCGATGTAGAAGAAATAGCGAACGTCGAGTTCCTTGAAGCGCGCCAACACCTGCGCGCAGATCTGTGGTGTCGGCTTCAGCCGCACCGACTTGAGCGCGGCGGACGGCGTACCGGCGACCACTTCAAGGTTCGCGGGATCTTCTTGCGAAAAATCGCAGAAGTTCGCATCGATGATGCCCTGGATGCCCTGGATCGCGCCGTAGACCTTCTTGAAGATCTGCGGATGGCGCAGGGCCTCTTTGACGACACCGACCAAGGTCTGGTTGATGACCGCAGTCGGGCCACCGGACTGACCAATGACGACATTGCCAGGTGTTGGCGCAGAAAGCGGATTGGAGGCGGGCATGGGGGAATCCTCGTGGGGGGCGGGTTATGAGGGGCGTGCCGCGCGCGGCAAGCGCGCGGAAACGGGTATGGCGAGAGAGCTGCGAGCTACGAGCTACGAGCTACGAGCTACGAGCTACGAGTTCGTCAGGCAGGGTTAAGGGCACCAGGATCTCATTCCGTCCCTGATTCAGCAGCACACGCAGGACCGGTCGAGATGAACTCGTAGCTCGTAGCTCGTAGCTCGCAGCTTTTCCCCGCTCGTAGCTCGCAGCTTTTCCTCGCTCGCTGCTCGCTGCTCGTAGCTCGTCCCCCACGCGGACAGATCCGCGGCTTCCGCTGGCCACTTTCCCGGTGCCTTACACACTCCCGCCCATGATCGTGCTGCGCTCCCTGCTGTTGCTCTGCTCCCTGTTGGTCACCGCCACCGTGGGTGCCGCAGACTCCACGAGCCCCCCTCCATCACCAACCGCGACTCCAGCCGCGACTCCGGTCGTTGATCAGGCAAAACCGGAAGCTGATCCGAGTGCCGTCGCGCCAACGGCCAAACGCATCGCCTACGTGAAGATCGAGGGCGTGATCGACCCACACAAGGTCGCCTACTATCGCCGGTCGATGGATGCCGCGATCGCCGCCAAGGTCGATGCGGTGGTGGTGCACCTGACCACGCCCGGCGGACGTGTCGACAGCGCAATCGAGATGACCCAGAAGGCCCTGGCGATGCCGGAGGACGGCCCCCTCACCGTCGCCTTTGTCGATCGTGAATCGTACAGCGCCGGCTCGCTCATCGCCTACGCCCACCGCCGGGTCTACCTGACCGAGGTCGCCACCATCGGTAACATCGGAGTGATCCTGCAGACCGCCGATGGCAAGGTTGAGTACGGTCCGGAGAAGATTGAGACCGTCATCCGCACCATGCTGCGCTCGGTGGCGCAGAAGAATGGCTGGAGCGAAGCGAAGCTGATGAAGATGACCGCGCGCAACCAGGACCTCTATCGCTTCGATCTGCCTGCTGGTCCGGCATGGGTGATCGAAGACGACCTCGGTCGTTTCCTCGCCGCGCATCCCGAGGTGAAGACCGAACAGAAGGTGCTGATCCTCGGCGAGGACCGTCTGCTGAGCTACACCGCCAAGGAAGCCCTCGATGAAAAGATGGCCAACGGTCTGGTGCAGGATCTGCCGGCGCTTTATCGCGAACTCGGCGGTGACCCGGCGAACGTTCTCAACCTCGCCCCGAGCGCCAGCGAAGAGCTGAGCTGGACCCTCAGCGGCTATGCGTCGATACTCGCCGCGCTCGCCGTGCTGTTCATCATCTTCGAACTCCGTGCGCCCGGCATCGGCATCTGGGCCACACTCGGCGGCATCTGCGGTTTGCTGTTCTTCGTCTGCCAGTTCTACCTCGAACTCGCCAGCTATCCGGAAATCATCTTGGTGATGCTCGGGCTGGTAGCGATCGCCCTGGAGATATTCCTGTTGCCGACCGGCGGCATGTTGGCGCTCGGCGGGGTTGGCATCGCCATGCTCGGCTTGGTGCTGGCCTTCATGCCGGACGCCAGCCAGTTCGCTCCCCAAACCCCAGGCTGGGGCGGCAATCTGATGGACGCACTGATCAGCAGTATGTTCGCCCTGCTAACGGCGGGTGGCGGCATGGTCGCCCTGATCCTCGCGATGCCACGCTTGGCGGTCGCCAGCAAAATGGCCTCGACCGCCGAGATCACCGCCACCGCCACCAGCGATTCCGCCACCGCGGTGACCAACTTGGCCGGTGTCGGCAGTCGCGCGGTAGCACGCAGCGACCTGAGTCCCAACGGCTCCATCGTGCTAGCCGGACGTGAGATCAACGCCGAGGCGCAGCACGGCGAGTTCATCAAGGCCGGCACGGTGGTGGAGATCGTCGGCATGCGCTTCGGCGAAGCGATCGTCCGACCGGTGGCAAGCACATGATCCCGCTCGACTTCCTGCTTCAAGCGGGCGAACCCACCTCGGCGATGGTGTTCAACGACGTCCTGCTTGCGGTCGCGCTACTGGCACTCGCCGGTGGATTGCTGCTGCTCGAATTCCTGGTGGTCAGTTATGGTCTGCTCGCCATCGCCGCGCTGGGCTGCGCCATCGCCGGCATCGTGCTGGGCTTCGGCTCGTCACCGGTGGTCGGCTGGACCTTGCTGGGCGTGACCCCGTTCCTCGCTGCGCTGGTGGTCGCCTGGGGCCTGCGTCGCCTGATGCGTTCCGACCTTGTGCCCAAAGAAGAAGTCACGGGCAATGCCGGCTACCGGAACGCCACGGACAGCATGGGGATCACCGTCGGTTCACGTGGCACGCTGGTCACCGACGCTATACCAACCGGGCGCGCACGTTTCCCCGGCGGCGACATCGACGTGCAGGTGGAAGGCGCTGCGACCAACAAAGGCGTGGTGATCACGGTCCTGCGCATCGAAGGTCCGATCGTCTTCGTCATCCCCGATCAGGTCTCCGCCCCATGAGTGACTTCGTCGCCAACCATTGGATATGGTTGACCTTCGTGCTGATCGCCACTCCCCTGGTCACCACCGTTGGGCTGATGTGGCTGCGCGCCTGGCAGCTCAGCCTGAGCGCGTGGATGAAAGGTGTGTCGATCAGCATCGTCGACCTGATGCTGATGCACCTGCGCCGGATCGACACCATACTGCTCGTCAACCAACTGCTGGTCGCCAAGCAGAACCAGGTTGACGTGACCGCCGAGGTCCTCGCCGCGCATCACCTTGCTGGCGGCAACATTCGGGTGGTGGTCGCCGCGCTGGTTTCGGCCAAACGCTTTGCCATCCCGCTGACCTTGGAACGTGCCTGCGCTGTCGATTTGGTCGGCCAGGATCCGCTGCAACTCATCGGCGACGCGGTGCATGAGGCGAGCAAGATCCACCCGCCGACAAGCGGGGGCTTGGCGCCTGACCGCGCACCAGTCAATCCCGCGACCGTCCTGCTGCAGGCCGCCCCAGGGACCGCCGGCACCATCACCGATCCGCCGCGCATGACCGCCCGCGTGCGTTTCCCACAAGGCGAACTCGACGTGGTGGTGCGGTCGCGCACCGTCCCCAATGCTGGTGACCCCGTGCGCGTGACCGTCGTTGATGGTATCACCGTCATCGTCGAGCCTGCACTCGTCTAAGCCGCTCATTCTCTTCCACCTCCTCACTCCATTCCATTCCCTCCGAACCGTACAAGGACTGCCCATGAACCTCCCCGACTCCACCGCCGACTTTACACTCGTGCACGCCGCCTTGCCTGACATCAACCCGGTGACCATCGGTCTGGGCCTGCTCGGCCTGTTCGTGTTGTTCATCTTTTTCATGATTTGGAACGCCTTCCAGTTGTGGATGCAGTCGATCCTCTCGAACGCACCGGTCGGCCTGATGTCGATCGTGCTGATGCGCTTCCGCAAGGTCGACGCCAACATCATCGTCACCGCGCGCATCACCGCCAAGAAGGCCGGCATCGACATCAGTGCTGACAAGCTCGAAGGCCATTACATGGCCCGCGGTCACGTCGTGCGCGTGATCCAGGCGCTGATCGCCGCGAGCAAGGCAGACATCCCGCTGACCTTCGACCGCGCCTGCGCCATCGACCTTGCCGGTCGTGATGTGCTCGACGCCGTGCAGACCTCGGTCAACCCCAAGGTCATCGACGTGCCGACCCCAGGCCAGAGCCCGACCACCATCGACGGCGTCGCCGGCAACGGCATCCAGCTGAAGGTCAAGGCGCGCGTGACCGTGCGTACCAACCTCGACCGCTTGGTCGGTGGTGCGACCGAGAACACCATCGTCGCGCGTGTCGGTCAGGGCATCGTTTCGACCATCGGTGCGGCCAAGAACCACATGGAAGTGTTGGAGAACCCCAAGTCGATCAGCAAGACCGTGCTCGACTCGGCGCTCGATGCCGGCACTGCGTTCCAGATCCTCTCGATCGATATCGCCGACGTCATCGTCGGTGAGAACATCGGTGCCCGCCTGCAGACTGACCAGGCCGAAGCGCAGAAGATCATCGCCCAGGCCGAAGCCGAACAGCGCCGCGCCATGGCCGTCGCCCGTGAACAGGAAATGATCGCCCTGGTGGCCGAAAACCGCGCCAAGGTCGTGCTCGCCGAAGCCGAGATCCCGATGGCCATCGCCGAGGCCTTCCGCAGCGGCCGCCTGGGCGTGATGGACTACTACAACCTGCGCAATGTGCAGGCCGATACCGAAATGCGCTCGTCGATCGCCAATCCGGACGGGGCAGGCAAGTCGGAAAAGCCGAAGTGAGGTTGGAGGCTTAAGGCTTAAGGCTTAAGGCTAAACCTTAAGCCTTGATGGACCCACCACAGGGGATGTCCGCACGGATCCTTGGGTTGGTCTTTCCTCAAGCCTCACACCTTAAGCCTCAAGCCTTTCCAAGATAAGCCTCAAGCCTTTCCACGATAAGCCTCAAGCCTTTCCACGATAAGCCTCAAGCCTTTCCGCGATAAGCCTCAAGCCTTTCTCAGGAGTGAACCATGGGCCTGATCGAACAACTGATCCTCCTCGCCAAGGAATCCATCGACGAAGCGAACCAGCGCGGTCGCCGTCCGCCCGCCCCCGTGCGCACGGATGAAGAGATCGAGGATCTGCGCCGTACGCTCGCCAACCGTGCCGCTCAGGCGCGCTACGAACAGGAGCAGGCCGAGCGTGAGGCGGCTGAACAACATGCGGAGCAGCAGGCCGAACAGGAACGCCAACGCTACGCTCTCGAACGGGAGCGGCCGCGTCAGCGACCGAAACAAACCAAGACCGTCCAGGCCACGCAAGTGGCCCAGCAGTCTGGCGGCGTCGATGCGCGGCGCATCGCCCGCTTGGTCCGTCATCCGCAAGCGTTGCGTGAAATGATCGTACTACGTGAGATCCTCGACAAACCGTTGGCGCTGCGCCAACGGCGTTAAAGCCGAAATTCAATCAGCGTTTCATCGCGGAGGGCGCGGAGATTTTTCTTCGCGCCCTCGGTGTTTTCTTCGCCGTTCGCTCGTTTGGTGCTGGGTGCTGGTGCCGTCAGTGCGCGCCGCTGCCCACGGCCTTCTCGGGCCGCGCCTCGCCCGCACGTCTGATGGTCCAGGCAAAGGCTGCTGGCCCGATGATCTGATGAACCGCGACCATCGCGACGATGATGGTAGCCAACTCATCGCCCCAGCCAGGGAATCGTTGTGCGACAATCGGTACCAAGGCCAGGGTCACACCGGCTTGTGACAACAGTCCGATCCAGCCATATCGTGACACCGCCGGGTCCGCACCACCCAGGTGGGCACCGAGCCGCGTCGACCACCAGATCGCAATAAAACGCACGAACGACAAGGCCAATACGATCACCCAGGTGTCCATCAAGGCATTGAGGTTGAGTCCCATGCCGGCAACGACGAAGAACATCACGAACACCGGATTGGCGACCCGCGCCAGACCGGCTTCAAGACGATGCGAACCCAGGGTGGTGCGACGGCGCGTGAGGTTCTCACAGGCAAATCCGGCAGCCAGCAAGCAAAACAACGGCTTGAGATGAATGAGCGGACCAAGCGTGGCCACGGCAAGTGCCAGACCGACCAGGGTCCAACTCAAACGATGATCACTCTGTTCGGTGTAATGCGCCAGACCGATGCCCACCAGCAAACCAACCGCCACCGACATCACGATGCTGCCCGCAGTCTGTCCGACCGCCGTGGCGACCGAGCCCTGACCATCGCTCATCACCGTGATCAAGGCCATCAACAAGGTGAACAACAGGATCACCAAGACATCCACCACCACCGACACTCCCATCACGGTCTGTGACATCGGCCCATCGGCGCGGCTCTCCTTGATCACTGACACCACCACCGTCGGACTGTTGGCGAGGAAGATCACCCCGGCCAAACCCGCCACCACCCAGGACGGAATTCCGGCAGCGACCGCCTGATCCATGAACTGGATGGCACCGATGCCGGGGATGTACGGCAACACCAGCAGCGCAGCCATCAGCAACCCAGGCACCAGCAGCGATGACACACCGGTGATGGCCAAGATCGCCGCCAAACGTGCGCGCAACCAGGAAAGGCGGACCTCGGCGCCAGCCATCAACGCGATCAGTCCGATTGCCAGATCGTTGATGAGGGTGAGCCCCTGCATCTGCTGGGCGTCGACTAGGCGCAATCCATCAAGCAACGGCCACACATCCGGCAACGTTGGATTGATCAGAACGCCAATCAGGATGCAGCCGGTGATACGTGGCAGGTTGACCCGTTGCGCCACGTGGCCAGCGAACGCGCCCAGCACCAACACCACGCCCGCCAGAAACAACAACGTCGCCACGGGCGAATCGCTCCCAGGCAGACGTGGATAGATCCACAACGCCGTCAACCCCAGGAGTACACCCACGGTATCCATCAAACCGTTGCCGAAACCCAGCAGACGACGGATCACTTGGCCACCTCACCGCGCAGCAACGAATGTCGTTCTACCAGGTCGCTGATCAGGGTCGCGATGGTGAGCGCAGCGATGAGCGGCACCACCAACATGGGCGCAGGGTCCGGTGCCAACACCGTCGCCCCGATCAACAGGATGCCGGCGCTGCCAGGCGGTGCGAAACGTCGTTCACGCCGATGGCCGATTGCACTGCTGGTTGGTGCCAAGCGCCCACGCACGCCCCAGCGCCCCAGGATCAACACCGGCATCAGCAACCACACCCACGGATCAACCACCAGACTGGAAAGACACAGACCAGCGAGCAAGCCCGTGCCCATGGCCAGGGGTTGCTCCAGTTCCTCCAACACACCTTCCAGATGTGTCGATCGCCGTGATGCGACGTTGACCAGCACCAGGCCGACCAGGATGCCGAAGAACAGCGGCACCGCATGCACAGCCAACGCCAGCCCGCCGCTGAGCGCCAACACCGCCATGAGGAACAAATACAGATCGTCACGGTTCGGTGCTCGCAGCGTCAACCAACCACACACCAAGCCCAACACCACCGGCGTTCCGAACAACAAACCGTTCGTTGACGCCACCTGCTCGGTCATCGCCTCACGATTCTGGAACCCGATGCTGAGTGCCAGACTGCCACCGACCAAGGCAAGGACGTTCCACCAGCCGCAGGTCACCACGTGACCAAGCACCACTTCGCGTGGTGAGAGCCGGTCCTCGGTCGACAACGGCGGGCGCTGGGTGGACGCCACTGCACAGGCGCTCACCAAGCCGGCAGCACCAAGCGCCATCGCCCACGGCAACGCGGTGGACGCCGCCACAGCCAACGGCACGAACACCAGGATGAATTGGACCAGCGCTGAACCGCTGTGTCGGGCAAGAAAACTCCAGCCAGCACTACGCAGGTAGGCGAAACGCAACTGGCTACCAACCAGGACTCCGGCAGCCGCCAACACCAAGCCAAGCAACGGACGCAAAGCGGAGCTGGCCTCGTCACTGATCCATCCGAGTTGGGTCGGGCCGATAGCCAAGCCAAGCAAGAGTGGCAGCAAGCCACTATTCGCCCATGCGTGCCAAAAACGTCGCCGACCACGTACGGTGATGCGTGGCATGCCAAGGGCGAACAGCCCACCAAGTAGCAACAGCACCAACGCATCCAGATTGGTCGCGGCCACTGCCGCCGGACCAATCGGCAACAGCGCGACCAGTTCGCCATCCGGCGACATCAACCACCGCCCGGAGCGATGAACCCCGCCAGATCAATCGCCCATGCCACGCCGGTACCGCCGCCGGTGCCGGTGATGGCGATACGCGTCAGCTCCAACACCTCGTCGCTGCGTTCCGCCGGCACCACCGCAATCACCACGTGGCTTTTGCCGACCGCTTTGAAGGCCATGCGGAAACCCGCGAACAAGCTCAAGTGTGCGGCCAAGTGTTCACCCATGCCGATGCCGTCGATGATGGTCGCGCCGTGGACATCGTGTTCGACGAACAAGGTCAGCAGTTGATCGACTGCTTCATCGCCCTTGAGCACCGCCACCACCATGCGGTTGGCAACCGTGGTGGTGGACTTGCGTACCACCACCTGGGTGCCCGAGCGGGAATTGCGCCGGCTGTCGACCGCCAATACCGCTTCGATGGTCTCCGCGACCTTGAGGCCGGTGGTGGCCATCTTCAGCCGACGGACGTTGTCGTCGTCTCGCAGCACCGCGGCCAGATGCGCGAGCCAACCCAGGTGGCGAGCGACTTCGCCATCCGGCATCAAGACCACCAGCCACAACCAGTCGGCATCGGCATCACTGTCGACATCGGCGGCCTTGTACGCCGCAATGGTACAGTGCTCCACCACCGGGGTGCGAACGTGAGCCAACTGGATGCCGTCACCAAGCGCGACTACCCGTTCCTGCGCCAGCTCGATGGTGGCTATTGGAAGTTCCGGAACCATGGCGCGCGCCAGCTCCGTTGCCCAACGAACGGGTAGTTCGGTACGTGTGCACACGTGGACTTGGTCATGGAGAACGCGGCTGGCAGTCATGGGCGGTGAGGGTGTAGGGACTCACCCCCGACTTGGGAAGCGCAGGTTCTGGTGCCCCGTACGACCATCCGACCAGGGCACTGGACAGCGCCACATTATCCGCGCTATTCGCTGGCGAAGTACCGTTCGACCACCGCACGATGACGCGGGGCCACGGTTGCGCGGCGCGCGTCAGCAGCGGTCGGATCAAACGCGCGCGCTGCTGCACGTAGCGCAGCTTGTTGCACCGACTCATCGATCTCCGCGTCGCGCACCTGTTCAGCGAGCGTGACGGAACCATCCGGATTGAGCTGCGCTCCCGCCGGCAGGCCTTCGACACCACCACCAGCGGTGCGCAGCTGATCACCCCAGGTCAAGTCCACGTGACCCGGACCTCGTGCAACGCCGCCGCGACCTGGACGGCCATTGCCATCACCGCCATCCGGGCCATCGCCGCCCTGACATTCACCGAGCTTTTTCAGCGCTTCACGCGCCTTGGCCAATTCCTTCGCCAAATGTTCACCTAGTTTACGCGCTTCAGCGGCATCGAGCTGACGCCCCGCCTGTGGGCGCAAGAGTCCGAGTCGTTTCACCGCATCTGCCTGCTCCGGGCTGAGCGCACCGGCGGCAGCGGCCTGCGCCAGCGCAGCATTCAATTCTTCTTCACCGGCCCCAGCCGGCAATTTTGGCACCAGTCCTGGCGCCCGCACCGCGAGCTCCGCCACCGCCTGCGCCAGACGTGCGCCATCTTGCGAGCGCGGCGTGTTGTCCGGTGCCTGGGCTACCGATTCGCTCAGCGCCAACGACTGTGCCAGACGTTGATTGGTCGCGCTCACACTGCGATCAAGGCGTTGACGGATGCGATCAAGCGCTTCCCACGTTGGTTGATCCATGCCCTGGTCGGTGGCGCGTTCCTGCAGATGAGCAAGGTCCGTGCGTGCCTGTTCACTCTCTGCCGGTGGAATGACGCCGGCCTGTTCCAGACCAGTGACCCGCTCAATAGCTTGGCGAAAGAAACTACCGACCACCGTCGGCAACGACGCGGCGAGATCGCGCTGCGGCAAAGCCAAGGCCACCAGCAAACACACCACGGCAAACAACGCACCACGCCCGGCTGACCAACGCAGCGGCGGCAAGGCAAGATCTTCGAGCGGACGACGCAGCCGCGCCATCCAATCACCATCACGCTGATCCGCGGGCAACGCAGCGAGCGCCATCGCCAGACCATGCGCTGAACACCTGCGATCAAGATGGCCCATCAACATCGCCCGTTCATCACGCGGTGCGAACGAACGTGGCACGATCAGGATCGGCAGCAGCAGACCGGCAGCCGCCAACGGCAACGCCACCCAATCAGCGCCAGGGATCGCCAAGCGCACGACCATCACCGCCAACGCAGCGCCACCCAAGCCCAGCCCGAGCGCCGGCAGCACGCGGTCGAGCGAACGCTGGATGCGCCGCTGACGATGCAGCCGATCAAGCTGACGATCGAGGAGGTCGGACATGCGGCCCACTGTGGAAGGCGGTAATTGGCGGGCAATGCATAGCTCGCCAATGTCGTTCGATGTCGTTCGATGTCCGATGTTCGATGTTCGATGTCCGATGTCCGATGTCCGATGTCCGATGTCGAAGGCAGGACATCGGACATCGGACATCGGACATCGGACATCGAACGACATCGGACATCGGACATCGAACGACATCGGACATCGGACATCGGACGAATCATGGCCCCCTTGCACCCTCCGACATGCCGCCTACACCTCCGCCCGCCTAGGTGCCGACGCGTACGCGCGTTGGTGAAAAGGGAAGCCGGTGCGCTGCTGATTCTGCTCTTGCAGGAAACGCAGCAAATCCGGCGCGGACCCGCCACTGTAACCGGGGACTGCTCAGCACGAGCCACTGCATCGACGATGCGGGAAGGCGCTGACGCGGACCGATCCGGAAGTCAGGAAACCTGCCTCGGCCTTGCGGCGCTACCCTCGTGGAACGGGGTACGGTCAGCTCCGTGATCCCTGCCAAGCAGTGATCACGGAGCGCGACTCCCATTCCACGATCACGCGACGCATGGGCACAACGGACACTCCGTCGGTTGGCCGCTCACCCTGATGGCCCGTGGAAAGGCCGTGTGGAGCGTCGTCATGCGTTTTTCTTCTCTCGTCCCCTTCCTCGCCGCGTTCGTGGCGCCGTCCTTCCTCATCGCCGAAGATCAGGTGCCGACACCTGCAGCGACCACTACGGCGGACAAGCCCGCCGGCGAAACCTCCGATCCAACCGTGGTGGTGACCGCAGACCGGCGCGAGACTTCCGCACCGCGCTCCACCGCGAGCGTCTCGCGCGTCGATACCGAGAATGACCGTGAGCGCGGATACGTGCTCAACAGTTGGCAATGGCTCGAAGGTCTGCCCGGCGTCGACGCCGCTGCGTCCAACGGCGGACTAGATGGCGGAATCGGTCGCGTGCGCATTCGTGGCGCCAACAGCTTCGACACTCAATGGCAGGTCGATGGCATTCCGGTGAACGATCCCTCCACCACTCAGGGGCAGCTCCCCCCTGCCTACTTGCCGAGCGCGGGACTGGATACCGTTGAAGTCGTGCGTGGCCCACAATCCGGCCTCTACGGCAGCCGCGCCGTCGGTGGCGTGGTCAACCTTATCACCGCGCGCCCAACCACCGAACACGAGCTCTTCACGCGCGCCGAGGCCGGCAGCTACGGCACGGTACGCGGCGTCGCGCAAGCGACTGGGCCGCTGGGCGACAGCTTGGGATATGCCATTGCCGTCGATGGCCTGCACAGCGACGGCTTCAGTGCACGTACCGACAGTGATGCCCAGGGCGATGCGAAGGATCATGAAGCCGACGGCATCGATCGCCTCGGTGCCAACGGTCGCCTGGAATGGCAGGCGTTCAGCACCACCAGCATCTACGTCGCCGCGCGCTACCAGGCGCTCAACCAAGAGTTCGACGGGTTCAGCGGGCCGGACGACGCCGAGTCGTTAAGCAAGCTGCGTTCGACCGCGCTCTCGACCGGGGTGCGCTCGCGGTTGAGCGATCAGCTCACCGTCGACCTCGACCTGTCGTGGCTGGGATCGACGCGCGCCTACCACATCACCAGCACCACCGATTACACCGGCGACCAGCGCTACATCTCAGCGAAGGTGCGTTATCAGGTAGTCCCCTGGTTGGAGCTGGCGGTGGGCGGCGACGGTTCGCGCGATGAGCTTGGCATCGACGACGGATTGTCCGAGGTCGATTACCATGCGTGGCTCGGTGGCGGCTGGGTGCAGCTGTATTCCGCTGGCGAACACCACGACGTGTCGCTGTCGGCGCGCCATGACATCAGCAACCGTTCCGAGGATGCCACCACCTGGCGTGCGGCTGCGGCGGGACATGCACTCGACCAGCGCGTGACGCTGCGTGGTGCGGTCGCCACCGCCTTCCGTGCTCCCAGCCTATTCGAGTTGTACGACTCCTATTCCGGCAACACCGACGTTAAGCCACAAGAGAGCCTCAGTTGGGAGATCGGCCTGCGCCTCGTACCGGTCAATGATCTCACGCTCGAATCCACGTGGTTTTCCACCGACTACGACCGCCTGATCGGCACGGACGCGGCGTTCCTTTACATCAACGTCACCGACTACCGCACCCAAGGCATCGAGAACGCCGCATCGCTCGATCTGTGGGATCGCCACGTGACCGTGCGCGCGGCCTACACCTGGGTGGACACCGTGCATGTGCCGACCGACGCCTCCTTCGAGGCCTTCACGCCCTATCTGCCACGTCACATCGCCAACGTCGCCGCGGTGCTACGCGGCGAGCCGGGTTGGCTCCGCATCGGCTTCACCCGGCGTGGCGCGGCACCGACCTCGGCGTTCGATGCCACCACTCAGGTCGCCTGGTCCTCAGTGGTCGACGCCGCCGTCGGCATCAACCTGGGCAAACACTGGGAGATCACCGCCCGCGTCGACAACGTGATCGACGAGGCCTACGAGGTCACTCCTGGCTACGCCACCTCCGGACTGGCCGCCTACGGCGGCATCGCCGCCCGCTTCTAAGCGGATGCGCGGCGTCACCTGGGCCACAGACTGACAACCATGCGTGCCCTGCTGGTGTGGTCGTCGTTGGTAGTAGTGCTCGGCGTGGTTGCCGTGCTCGGCCTCAGCATCGGACGTGGCGAACTGTCCGGCCAGAACGGTGCCGTGTTCCTTGAACTGCGCGCGTGGCGCATCGCCGCCGCCGCGCTCGCCGGG
>Ga0105046_10008867_pt1 | contig 15795 bp, 14 predicted proteins | sample MAT03_FD_78385 | JGI IMG/M metagenome (GOLD analysis project Ga0105046, IMG submission 78385) | Freshwater microbial communities from Lake Fryxell liftoff mats and glacier meltwater in Antarctica - MAT-03 (megahit assembly) | ecosystem: Environmental > Aquatic > Freshwater > Ice > Liftoff...
ATTAGCCCCCCCAGCTGGACAAGCCACTTTGGCCAAGACGATCGGCGACAAGTTACCGAAGAAATTGGAAAAGGAAAAGAAGGACGGCGGTGTCGTTTACACGGGAAAATACAAGGTAGAGGGTGCGCAAACGCAGCGCCAAGGTTGCCGAAAGTGGCGAGCTACTGAGGGTTCAGGTTTCGCTGGGCGAGACCGAATTGCCAGAAGCCGTGCGAAAAGCGATTAACACTCGCTACGCAAAGGCGGAAATCAAGGAATGCAAAGCCGTGCATCTCAAAGGCGCGCACGATCCAAGTTTCTTCAAGATTGAACTGAGCGGTAAGCTTAACAACACGAAGCTGAAACTTAAGCCGAACGGCGAAGTCTATAACGACTGAGTTACGGACAAGATTTCATCGAAGCTATCCACGAGCCAATCACGGTCACGCCAAGATCATCGACCACCGTGCTGCCGATGCCGGGCATGCGCACGTTCGCGACTGTGGTTTTCATGCGCACCAAAAGCATCGACTGTGCGGCAGAGCCTGGTTTGACAAGCATCACGCCAGGCACGCCAAACGCACCTCGCAATGGCATGCGGTTGATGAGGTTGGTTTGAGCCAAAGGCAGCCCGAATCTCACATCAATATCGGGAAGATTTCCTTCGGTTTGCAAGCCTCCCGGTCGGTGGCAATGGCTGCAATTGGAATGAAGGTAAGCACGTGCGCGCTCTTCGATCGTGCCGGTGCTGGCCAATCCCGGCGATGCGTAGCGTGCAAGTGTAGCTGCAGGGCCGGGTGTAAGTTCAAACAACCCTAAATGATCCAGGGTGTCCATTTGGTTCGCACGGCGGTTGCCTGGGTATACGTAGTCGCCGTTGAGTTGCGCCACTTCCAATCCAAGGCTGCGACCTGCTGCGGCTGTGTGGCATGACAGGCAAGCATTCCGGCTTGGAAAGAGCCATGTTGTGAATCCTACGTTTCGAGTTGCGGCATCCTCTCCTAAAAGCGTCGCCTCGTTCTTGCCGTCTTTGTTCCAAACATAGGTGTACCCAGCCCATTCGCCGTCGTCGTGGCGAACGAAGAAGCGCGTCTCCAACATGTGGCCATCAAGTTCAAAGGTCTTGAGCAAGACAGAGCCGCGTGGAAACTCGAAATCACCATCGGGCAAGATGCGAATCTTCTGACTGTCGGGGATCGATATGAAGCGACGCTTCATAGCACCGTCGGACCACAGTGGTGCATTGACGCTGTAAGGGATCACTCCGGCAACAGGTTCACGCAGATCCGTTGGTGTAAAACAACCTGTGGCGAGCAGGGTTTGAGGGAAGGGATCGCCGGGAAGTCCTGTAGGGCGAGGCAATGGGCGGCACGAGGTGGTGGCAGGCCGCTCATCAATCCCGAAAGGAACAGGCGGCGCAGGCGTTCCTGCGTCTTGTAGATCTCCAAGGGTCGATGAGCCTGCTGTGCCAGGGACACATATGTCGGTAGTGGCTGCGTCTGCAACCGCAACCGCCGTATCTAAGGCTGAAACGTCGGTCTTAAGTGAAACATCTGCAGTGGCGCTATCGACACCTATTCCGCCGTCGACCGGAATAAAATTAACGTCGTTGTCTGAACACGCGAGAAGGTTCGCCACAGCAACGAGCAACGCGAGTGCGTGCGTGGTTGCTTTCACGCCTTTTCGATCCTGTATATGTTGCCGAAGATGTCGAAGAGAAACATTTCTCCGTCGTTGCCTTGTGCAAACCCCGTAAGCCCTTGTATCGGAGTCTCAGGGCTTACCAGTTCGGGGCCATGATCAATTTGGCAATACGCACGGCCATCTATCATCAGCAATGACCACACAGAATTGGTTGGGTAATCACCAAAGAAGTAACGCCCGTCCATGCCGGCAATTTTGTTGCCATGATAAACGATGCCGCCCACAACCGCGCGGGCCATGCGGTTCCCGCGAAAGCCGTTGGGATCGATTGGGTGCTCGTATTCGTGCGCTGGTTGCACACCGTAAGGATCCGTACCCAGTTCCTTGTAGGGGTAGTAGCTGACAACGCGTGTGCCTTCCATGCCGGGGTTGTCCCAACCGAAGTCAAGCGCAGGAGTTTTTAGTTGTGAAGCGGGAAGATAGTTGATCTCTTCCCATGTGGCTTCGCCAACATCGCCAAAATATAGATCGCCTGTCTTTGAATCGAAGGATCCACGCCATGGATTGCGGACGCCTTTGGCCCACGCAAATGGATGTGCGCCTAGGTTTGTGAGAGTTCCGGCAGGTGGCGTAGATAGATCGTCAACGTTGAATCGAAACATCGACGAAAGGCCGACAACCAGCGATCCATATTCGTTCGCGCCGCCGCCGCCATCGCCGATGGCTGTGTAAAGAAGCCCATCGGGCCCGAACGCCAACATGCCTCCGTTGTGAGCATCGTCGCAGCAACCTTTGCGGCCATTGACGCCGTCGTGTTGAACGGAAAGGATTTGTTTGAGCGCAGGATCAGCAACCAGCGGATCTGCGTCAGAGCGATGTCCCTCGGCTACCACAATGTCGCCTTCTCGGCGCGTGCCTTCAAAATAAGGATCGGTTACCGCGCGGGTGTAGAAAACGAAAAAACGACCGTTCTTTGCGTAGTCGGGGTGAAAGGCAAGGTTAATGAGGCCGCGTTCGCCTTGGCCGTTCCCCTGGCCTTGAAACATGGCGATGCTGGCGCGCAGATCGGCGAAAGGCTGCGGAAGTGTCTTGCCATCTTTGATGATCTTGATGAGCCCGCGTCGCTCCGCCACGTAAAGGCTATCGTCGCCCTTGGGCTGTGCCACAGCCAATGGTTGATCGGCCATTCCTACACGCGCCAACTTCAACTTTGGAGGCGTGCATTCAGGTGGCAGCACGATGCTTACGACATCCGGCGAAGGTCCGTCGTGTATTGCATCGGCGGCTACGTCAATGGTTGCATCGCCGGATGAAAGGGCATCGAAGGATCCGACCGGTGCGTCGACCGAGGCGTCAGCTCCACTTTCTGTCGGTGCCACGAGCTTGTTGCCATCCTTGCAGGTTGCAAGGCACCCCACTGTGGCGATCAAACAAAGCGGCATCCACGGCGAATTCGGTCGATTAGGCATATCCGTGAAGTCTCAGGGAGCCGTAGGGGGCGTCGTGTAAAAGGAAAGTAAAACGCCAGGCTAGATCGTTAGCCCTTCTTTCCTTTCGGCTGCGCGGTTCATTGGGTGTCTGCCTTGACCTCTTCCATAGACGTGCGCAATGTCCCTCCCGTGTCGTTCTTCTTTACGCCTTCGGGACGGACCCAGGGAATCTCTTCCAAAGGCTGATCGCCCTTCACTTCATTGAGAAAGCGAGCAGACATTGGCACCGTGAGCATGAAGGAAGCGTCTTTGCGGCCTAGCGGTCGCTCACGAAGATCGTCGCCAATCCACGTGGTTAACATCCATCGGGACGTATAGCCAATGAACCAGGCGTCCATGGTGGCACTGGAAGTTCCGGTCTTTCCGGCAAAAGGGATCTGGGTGTTTCGCATCGCCGGCGCGTGACCGTGGGTGACCACGTGCCGCAACAACTGCGACGTCAGCCAAGCGGTTCGCGGTGGAATGACAGTCTCGGGCTGTTTTGTGGTTGCCAGCGTAACCAACCGATCCAGTTTCTCACTGGGGCTGCCCATGGGATCACTGATGTCGGTGTTGTCCTCTAACAGAACTCCTTGGCGGTTTCGTACCCGCCGAATGTAAACAGGCTCAGTCAGTCTTCCATTCGTGGCAAACGCGGAAAAGGCACGTGTTGATTCGTCGATGCGCGCACACGAGGCGCCTAACGCCAAGGCTTGATCCGGAATGATTGGCGTGGTGAACCCCAGCTTGCGCGCCCATTTTTCAACTTCGAAGCCGCCCGCCAGTTTGAACAACTGAACGGAAGGAACGTTCTTTGACCAGATGAGCGCGTACTCAAGCGTGACTTGGTATTCGCTGGTGTTGTTGAGATTCGTTGGCGTCCAGACTTCGCCTGTGATCGGATCGACTTCCGCTCGCGGAATATCGTTTAGCAGTGACGTGTAGCCGTATCCCTGATCAAGTGCCAAGGAGTAGTAGATCGGTTTGTAAGTTGATCCAGGTTGTCGACACGCTTGAACCACGCGGTTGAACTGCGAACGATCCGCGTCGTTGCCGCCAACCATGCTGAGCACATAGCCGCTTCGGTGATCATAAGCATATAATGCGGCTTGGGCCTTCGGCTGTTGCTCAAGTTGAAGTTTCGCATGGCCCTTGGGTGGAGCATGGTCTTTGTAGGACGCAATGTAGTGAACTTCGTTCTTCTCGTCGTAGGTCCAATCTCCGTAGCGCTTCATCGAACTGTGATGGGCGTTTGAGACCCAAATCACATCACCTTTGCGGATAGGTTGCGCCCCGTCTGCCAAAGGCACGTCGTTCTCGAAGTTTCGAATGCTGTAGGGCGACGCCCAGGAAAATCCTTCGCGCGGCAGAGAATAAGTTTTTGTCCCCACCAGAACCTGTGCGCCGTTGGGCGAGGCCGATTCAACCAACCCTAAATAAAAGCGGTTCTCTTCGGGGGGCTCATCGCCGTAACGTTCAGCGGCGCGTTCGCGGAATCGTTCTGCGGCGTCTCCCAACAGATGCGCCACGGGCCCACGATATCCTTGGCGTTTGTCTAACTTTCGCAGTGAGAAGTCAGCGTTTTCTTGTGCAACCGAATCGATCCACGGCATCACGGTGGTTTCAACGCGTAGCCCTCCACGCCACAGGGCCTCTTCCCCATAGCGGGCACCCAGATCGCGTCTTACGTGCTCGGCAAAATAAGGAGAGCGATCGTGAAAAATGTCAGCCGCAGGATGCGTGACAATGGGGTGCGCCTTTTGGGTGGTGGCTTCGTTTTCGCTAATGAAGCCTGCGGCCTGCAATGCATCAAGCACGTGATCTCGTCTGGTCCGCGCAAGTTCAACGCGCAAGAATGGCGAAAACCGGCTGGGCGCGCCAGCAAGCCCTGCAATAAGGGCCATTTCACCAACGTCTAGTTCCGCGAGAGACTTGTCGAAAAAGCGGCGTGCGGCCGCTGCTACACCGTAGGCACCATGGCCCAAGAAGATCTGGTTAAGGTACAGCGTTAGGATCTCGTCCTTGCTGTTATGGGCTTCAAGCCGCCGGGAAAGAATCGCTTCGCGGACCTTGCGGGTCATCGTTCGCTCTGATGTTAAGAACGATTTTGCCACTTGCTGCGTGATGGTTGATCCGCCCTGCGCGACCCGATCCGCGCGGAGGTTGGCAACCATCGCGCGCAGAATGCCTCGGTAGTCGAGCCCACCGTGTTCATAGAAACGGCGATCTTCCACAGCGAGGAAGGCGGAAACCAGCGGTTTCGGAATCGCCTTGAGGGGGACGATCTCCCGGTACTCCTGGGCCCACTCGGCCAATGGCGTTCCGTCCCAACCGCGAACTATGGTGGTGGCCGCGGCGTCGTGCTCAAAGCGAGATAGATCAGGTGTGGGGGGCAGCGTCGCCGCGAAATAGAAATAGGCTGCCACCCCTAACAAAGCTGCCGCGCCACCCAAGCAGCAGAGGCCAAAGGCGTAAAACTTAAACAGCCAGTAGAACAAGCCACCGTCCGCCGGGTTGCTGATTTCAACGCGGTCGTAGGGGGATTCGTTATGACGACGCCACTTCACGGGAGTGGCGAATCTAACACCGGCCGGGGCATTGCGCAGAAGGTTGCAGCAAAAACAAAAGGGAAAGGCGCGGTTAGGCGGCTTCCCCTTTTGTTTAATGACCTGCGCACCTTATGGGCGCGCTGTGGCAATTGCTTTATCCCAACGAAGCCAAAGCTTTGTCGTAATCGGGTTCGGTGGTGATTTCTGGAACAAGCTGGGTGTAAATCACCTTGTTGTTCTCGTCGAGCACCACTACGGATCGCGCCAAGAGGCCCTTAAGGGGGCTGTCGGTAAGCTGAACGCCCCAATCTTTGTCAAAGCTGCTGCGGAAAGCCGAAAGGCTAACCACATTGGTGATGCCTTCAGCTTCGCAGAAGCGTTTCTGGGCAAAAGGCAGATCCTTCGAGATAACCAACACCACCGCGTCAGTGCGGCTGCCAATCATTTCGTTGAACTTGCGGGTCGACGTTGCGCAGGTTCCCGTGTCCAAGCTGGGAACGATATTCAGAACCTTTTTTTTGCCTGCGAAGGCGTCGAGGTTCACTTCTTCGAGGGTGCGGTTGACCAGAGACAATGCCGGCGCCGACGACCCTACCCCTGGAAGCTCTCCAACCGTGTGGGCGGGGTTTCCTTTAAACAACACATTAGCCATGTAGTCTCTCCTGTGATTTCCAGTTTGCAATTGCCTTTGCGGCAACAAGAAAGCTGTTCATACAAAGTCTGAAGCGTTGGCGCTAGCACGGGCGGCTTGTGGTACGTTTTGCCCGTGTGCTGCCGTAATTGAAGGACCTTATTTGGGGCGCGAGGCAGGAACATTTACGCACGCGACAAGAATTACGTCTGTGCAATAGGCAGCGTGACTTCAAAGCGGCTGCCCCCGCCTTCACGATCCAAGTAACAGGCTTCCCCGTTGTGGTACCGGGCCACTTGTCGAACCAGGGCAAGGCCAAGGCCCGTGCCTGGCTTTCCCAGTTGTTCAGACCGACGAGGTCTATAAAACGGGCCGAAGATCTTGTTACGTTCATTGGGGGGGACACCTGGACCGCGATCTTCCACTGATAGCAACACTTCCTTTCGATGAAGATGAAGATGCAGTTGCACTTCTTTACCTTCGCCGTGGGCCATCGCGTTTTCCAAAAGATTGCGAACCAAGTGGCGCAACATCGAAGCGTCACCCGGCAACGTAATTTGTGATTCGACGCCAATGTCAAATCGAGCGTTGCATCGAATGGCTTCTGACTGCGCAATCTTGGAAAGGTTCACTGGCTCGAAAGGCCTTCGATGAACGTGTGCATCGGCGCGCGAGACCAATAGAACTTCTTCGACCAGCGAGTCGAGTTCTACGATGTCTTGGTTTGCTTTTTCGATCAGTCGTTGCCTGTCTTGGGCGTCAGGGGATTCAGATATTAGTTCAAGCGCCATGCGCAGTCGAGTCAACGGTGAGCGCAATTCGTGAGAAGCGTTTGCCAGCATTTCACGTTGTTGGTTCACCAGTGATTCGATACGTTCCGCTGCCTGGTTGAAGGATTCTGTCACGCGCGCCACTTCGTCTTTTCCATCTACATTTAAGCGGATGTTTAGTTCCCCTTGGCCCCAACGCTTCACGCCGTTGTCGAGTGCTTCTAGCCGCTTGGTGATCGTGCGTGCTATCGGATAGCAGCCAAGCGCCATTCCCAGCGCGACGATCAGCAAGACCATTGCCATGCTTGGCGCGGGGTTGTGTCGACCGCGTTCACGAATGGCAACGCGTGCCCCGTGCTCAAGTTCAACGACGAATCCGATTTCGCCCTTGTGACGAAACCAGCCAGGACGCAAGTCTGATTCTTTGGGCCATGGTGAATCCGCGGCGTCTCCCAATACTTGTCCATCTGGAGCCAAGACCAAAATGTCCACGGTCAGCTCCCCAGCGATGCGGCGCAACCCTTCTTCAAAATGCGGCGCTCGCGGCGGTGGCAAGCTCCGCATAGCGATGCGCGCGGCTGCACGCAAATACCGTGCAGGGGGGCCACTTGGTTCATTAAATGCGCGAAACGTGAGCCCTGCTGCCAAAAGACACGCGATGGTGACGACCAAGAACGCGAGGTAAAGCTGCAAATATAGGTGTCGGCTCACGAAGGCTCCGAACGGCGGGGCGGCGAAAATACATAGCCGGATCCCCGGATGGTTTGAACAAACTGGGGGTGTTTGGGATCTTCTTCGATGGCACCACGAATGCGCGAAATGTGAACGTCGATGCTGCGATCCACGCTGCTATCAAATTCCGCTACGCCCATCGCGTCCATGATCTGTTCACGGCTTTGCACGCGCCCAGCGCGAGCAGCTAGAAGCCATAATAGATCGAATTGCCTCCCCGTAAGATCGGCACGTTGGTCACCTACGCGCACTTCGCGCGCACCTTTGTCGATCACCAACCTTCCGAAGCGCAACACCGTTTCGTCAGGTTTTGCGGAACTGCGCGTTCGGCGCAAGACCGCAGTGAGTCGGGCGAGTAGTTCGCGCGGATTGAACGGTTTGGGTAGGTAGTCATCGGCGCCAAGTTCCAGTCCTACAATGCGATCCAGATCATCTCCCCGGGCCGTGAGCATGAGAATGGGAATCTGGCTGTGAGCTCGTAGCGTGCGGCAAACCTCGAACCCGTCGATGTCGGGCATCATTACGTCCAAAATGACGGCGTCGAATTTTCCAGAACCCGCGGCGACGATTCCTGCGTGACCTGTTGCCCGGTGCGACACCTCGAATCCTCGTGCTTTAAGGTACACGGCCAGCATTTCGGCCAGCCGTTCGTCATCGTCAACCAACAAGATTTGTTCGGCCATATGGAAACTCCGCGGCGAGTTCATCGTAGCTCAGTCTCGCCGCGGGCAAGAGAACATCTTTAGAACCCGAAGGGGCCACCAGGTCCTGGGCCGTGCCCGCGACCGTGTTCCATATGTTCAGCCATTTGTTGGCGTTGTGCTTGGGTTAGGATTTGCCCAACCTGCAAGGCGATTTCAGCGAAAACACGAGATGACTTGTCGGCCTGAGCCAACATCTTGGCGCGAACGCCTTCCACCGCTGTGGCATCGAGAGTGGGTGCAGTCAGCGCTGCACGGGTGGCTTCGTGCAGTTGCCGCTTTTCTTGGTGCATCGCTTTGAGTTGCTCTTTGTGGTTCGCAAACACGGCCTTGATTTGCGTTTCTTGTGCCGGTGTGGCGTTCAGATGGTCCAGCATCCGTTCCAGCCGCCGTCCCATAAAGCGTTCCATCTGTTGTTCGTTCGGCGCGCCTCCTGGCCCACCAAACCCGTGGTCGCCACCGCGCGCCAGGGCTGTTGTTGCAAACGCCCCTGAAAGTGCCAAGGCGGGCAACCCCAGGGCCAGCCAACGCCACGAGCGGCGGGTTGCAGGGGTGGGGCGGGAAAGAGAGTCAGTCTCACGGATCATAGGGTTCCTTTGGTAGTCGAGTGCAGGCTTTCGATTGTTCGTTGCCTATGAAAGAACTATGCGAGCCGTCCATTGCCCGGGTTTGTCGCTGACGTAAAGATATGTAAAGCGGAAGGGTGCGCCTGTTTGGCCACAGGGGGGACAAGGCTGCTAAGCTGCGGCCTATTCATGTTGCCGTTTTGTGACTCCCGACGTGAAGCGCTGCGTGGCCGGGTGGCAGCGTTTGCTGCTCGCTTGCCTCGCGTGGTTGGGGAGGCCGCCCTTGATAAAGCAACGGCCTTGCCAGCGCTCGCCGCCCTTGCCGCAGCCGAAATTCTGCCTTTGGTGGTACCAGCGGTTCATGGTGGGGGCGCTCAAAATGTAGACGCGCTGTCGTTGGTCGTCGTCAGAGAAACACTGGCGGGAATGTCCACTGTGCACGATGTGTTGTTCGCTGTGCAGGGGTTGGCGGCGCATCCTTTGGTTCTTGGGGCGGTACCTTCAGTTGCAAATCAATGGTTACCGGCTTTGGCATCTGGACGTGGCATCGGTGCGTTTGCAGCAACAGAACCTGAAGCGGGCTCAGATCTCATGGCGATGACCACTACGGCGGTGAGGCAGGGAGATAGCTACTTGCTTAACGGCCATAAGATTTTCATATCGAATGCGGGACTGGCTGACGTTTACATTGTCTTTGCTCGGCAGGAAGGCAGCGATACGTCAGGAGGAGTGCGCCTGTCAGCGTTTGCGGTTCCTGCAGAAACACCGGGCCTCCAGACTCACCCCATGGAGTTGATGGCAGCGCATGCCATTGGTGGTGTGTGGCTGCGCGACGTGCGGATTCCTGCGGAATTTCGCTTGGGAGAAGAAGGCGACGGTCTTTCCCTCTGCCTTTCAACCTTAGAACTGTACCGCCCCACTGTGGGCGCGGCAGCCTGTGGTATGGCGATGCGGGCTTTTGAGGAAACGCTTCGCCGCATTCAGGTTCGTAAGCAGTTTGGCCAAACTTTGGCCGATCAACCCACTGTGCGATTTGCGCTTGCAGAAATGGCCACAAACCTGGAAGCCGCCCGTGGGTTGGTCTACCGGGCCGCTTGGTACAAAGAGCAGCCTGATGCGTCGCCTGTTGAGTTGCGTCGCTTGACCGCCATGGCCAAACTACATGCCACGGAGGCCGCTTGTGCTGTGGTTGATCAGGCGTTGCAGCTGCACGGGGCGGCAGGCCTTGTGCGCGGCGGCGTCATCGAACGCTTGTACCGAGATGTGCGTGCACTGAGAATTTACGAAGGAACCAGCGAAATTCAGAAACTGTTGGTTGCGCGCACCTATTTAGGGGGCAAATAGACCATGGTGGGATTGTTAATTCGAGCAGGCTTGTTGGCATCACTTGGCGTTGTTGCTGGGTTGTTGTTCAACACCATCCGTCCGGACGGTGTTTCATTGGGCTCGGCACCACCCGCCGCTGCCTGTCAATTGACAGCCGTTTCTGCACGCACTGTTGAACGGCTGACGCCTTCGCAGGCGAACCACCTGTGTGGCAATCCAAACGTTTTGATTGCGGACGCACGCTCGGCGGAGAGTTTTGCCAAAGGTCACGTGGCGGGCGCTGTTCACTTGCCCTGCGCGGCGCCTCAAGGGGTGGCGCAAGGTGTTCCAGATTTGCTTTCCAGCCATAGTACCGTTGTGGTGTATGGCGAGACCACAGGGGAAGCGTTGGCGGTGGCTGAAGGGCTTGTGCGTCGCAATGGCAGCAGCAACACTGCTTTGCGCGTGGCCGTTCTTGAAGGGGGCTTTTCAGCCTGGGAACTTGCTGGGTTCGCGTGCGCTTCGGGGCCATGTGTTGAATGCGCTGATGGCAAGAATGGTGAACTTATATGGCCAGGGCCTTCAACAACCGGAGGCAAGCCATGAACGCTAAGCAGGTAGTTTCGTGGATCGTTCGTTTAGGGCTGGGCGGTTTGTTCATGCTCGCGGGAGTATTGAAATTGAAGGATCCCAGCAAGTTCGCTTTGGAGATCTCGAACTACCAACTGGTAACGTTCGGAACGTCGTTCATGGCGGCGTTGTTACCGCCGGTTGAGATCGTTGCAGGGGCTGCTTTGGTTGTGTTGCCGCGCGTGTGGCGTCAGGCCGCGGCCTTCGTGATCTTGCTCATGGTCGTGATGTTTTCTGTCGCTGTTAGTACGGCGTACTTTCGCGGCATCAACATCGATTGCGGCTGTTTTGGTGGGGCCGCGTCTCCGATCACCGGCTTAACGTTGGTCCGCAACGCTGCACTCTTGTGCGCAAGCTTGTTGTGTCTAAAGCTGGATGCAACACCCCCGCGCCTCTTTACGGCCTCACCTTCGCCGTTCAAGAAATGACGGCGGCCTTGTTGCCGTTCCGACCCGCGATGGGGCTTGCCAACGCCCATGTGCAAACCATTTGGCCGTCTTTGTTTCGCCGTTCTCCTTCCTTGCCCGTGATCCGTGAGGCGTGGCCGCGTCGGCTTCCAGATGTTGGCGTGGTTGATATGGTGTTGTTACCCTTCAAACCCAACAAGCCTGGTGTGTTGTTGCTGCATGGTTTGGAAGGCTCCGGCGACGCGTCCTATATGAGGGGAATGATGGCTGCTGTCTCTAGCGCTGGGTTCAATGTCGCTGCGCTTGAATTCCATTCGTGTGGTCCCACCCCGCCATCAGGGCCGCAGCTATATCATTCAGGTCGCACAGATGAGATTGCTGTTGCGGTGGAACGCCTAACAGCGCTGTGGTCAGGTCAACCTATCGCTGCGTGCGGGTTCTCACTGGGTGGCAACGCCCTGCTCAAGTACTTGGGCGAACGTCAAGATCGGTCGCCGTTGGTGGCTGCCGTTGGGATCTCAGTGCCATTTGATCTGGCCGCGTGTGCCGCCAGTTTGGATGCTCCCGGATTCTTTGCTGGTATTTATCGCAAACGCTTCTTGAAGTCGCTGCGGCGTAAAGCCATTGCCGCTGCACGGGTCTATCAAGTTCCCTTTACCGCCGAGCAAGTGATGGCTTGCCAATCCTTTCGTCAATTCGATGATCTTGTCACCGCACCGTTGTTTGGTTTCGCGAGCGCTGACGACTATTGGGCACGCAACTCCTCAAAACCATTCTTGACGCGAATCGTGTGTCCCACGCTTTTGATTTCTGCGCAGGACGATCCCTTCATTCCAGCTTCCGCGCTTCCGCTCGACATAGCTGAACACAATCCCAAAGTGAAGTTGGAAGTGCGTGCTCAGGGCGGGCACACGGGGTTCCTGTCAGGCTCTGCGTGGAACCCTCACTATTGGGCAGAGACCTTAACTGTTTCGTTCCTCAAGGAACATCTGCTGCGCTAGCTTTGTTCACGCAACAATCGGCCAGCCGTGGCGGCGGCTTTTTCCAATTGATCTTCAGTTAGATGGATGTGTGGAGCCATGCGCATCCACCCCAACCGTTCGGCAGCCACAATGCCAGCCTGCCCTAAAGCGGCAACCAAAGCCCCCATGTCTTTTCCTTCTACGCGCGCAGCGACGATCGCAGTCGATTCGCTGCTGAAGATTTCCCGCGCCAATGCGAATCCCTGCTTTTTCAGTTCGGCCCCAAGATGCTGCGCCAGTTCGTGCACGCGCAGCCGGACCGTCTCGAAACCCAGCTTTGAAAGGTAGGAAAGACTGGCGTCAAAGTGGGCCCAATCGCTAAAGCTTGGCGTCGAGACAATGTAACGTGCGGCGCTGTTCTTCACTTCGTCGCGGTAAGGAAAGTAAACATGATCGTTCACCACCGACCCCGTTCCCTTAAAGGGAAATTTAAGCGTGCCTAGTAGATCCTGTCGTACATAAAAAGCGCCCAAGCCGATGGGGCCCATCAGCCACTTCCACGCTGAAAAGGCCATCGCTGAGATGTTACAGGCCTGCACATCGATAGGAACGTGCCCCACGCCTTGGGCGCCATCAACCACAAACAAAATGTCACGCTCTTTGCATAAACGCCCAAGTGCTTGCAACGGCATTGGCATTCCACTGCACCAGTGCACAGCTGAAACGGTAAGGACGCGCGTATGTTCGTTAAGGATCGCCGCTGCAGAAGCCAGCACATCTTCTGGCGTGGGCCCGTCCGCCAAAGTTGCAAACTGCACCCCTTGTGATTGCAGGTGTTGCCACGGATAAACATTGCTGGGGTATTCGTTCGTCATCAACACCACTTGATCGCCCGCCACCAAGCTGAGGCCAAGGCTAATGAAGGTCATTCCTTCGGTGGTATGGTGGATGGGTACAACTTCGCTTTGCTGCGCCCCAATCATCGGAGCCAAGTGTGACGAGATCGAATTCAGTAAATCTTCGTCTGAGCGGGTTCCAAAAATCACCTTGCGCGCGTAGCCGTCTAGATGCTCTTTGACAGCCGCCAGCACGGGTGACGGCATCGGTGCGATTCCGCAACTGTTAAGCCAAAGCAGCTCGTGGTTCACGGGAAAATCGTGGGCCACCTGCAGCCAGTTCGGCGTTACGCGGGGGGAAGACATACGCTGTACCTTACAACTTGGCGCGTCGCGCGCCAACGGTGCAATTACCCGAGATTCAACAATCTATTCACCGCCGCAGCGGACAGACCGCGGAAGCGCTTCCTGTGTCCTAACTGCACACTTACGCCAGCAAAGCGTGAAGGTAGAGCGCCATTTACGATGCCGCGGCACAAGTGTTCCCAAGCGCCGCTTGATAGCGAGCTAAAGCACCCCGTAAGGATGACCCGCCGGAGCCCGAAAAGGTTAAGTGAAGACGCAGCGCTCTGGGCCGTGGCATCCAGAGTTTCTAGAAGCCAAGGCGGCACGGTGGCTTGGCTGAGTGCGTTTTTAAAGGTTTCACCACACGTGGATTTGTTCGCAGTTTGCCAAGAAGTTTGCAGACCTCGTTCAGATAGTAGGGTTTCGAGGCATCCGGTGGCGCCGCATCCGCACAGCCGAGTTTGTCCGAGCACGGGCGAGTGTCCAAGTTCAGCCACCACGGGTGAAGCGCCAACAAACAATTGGCCATTCATGACAGCCGCGGCACCAACGCCGTCGCCGCTGTCGATCAACAAGAAGTCACGTTCCTCAGGGCTTTGTTGCATATGGCCCAACGCCAAGGCGCGAATCTCTTGCACCACACGTACAGGCTTGCCTAGAACTTGCCTCAGTTCATCGAGCCAAACAACGGGAGGCGACCAACGCAAGTTGGGAGAGAACAAAGAGCGACCCTGCGCTTCATCAACCACACCGGGAAGGCTCACCACGGTGCCCCATAAAGTCTTTGGCGCCTTGCGAGATACCAATGATTGCAGCTGTTCAATCCACTGCAATGCCGTTGAAGGGGTTGCAAAGGTATCGTTCGGCGTTTCATCATTGGCGCCCGCCACTGGTGCCCATTGCACCTGCGTTTCGGTCACACCAACCTGAATAAGGGCGAAGCGTGGTGTCTTTGCGTCTAGCCGTAGCGGTTGACCGGGTCTGCCTAGTTTGCGTTGCAGTTCCTCGGTTCCAGACGCCACGGTCTGCACGACCTGGGCGCTCAATAGCTCGTCCAAAATTTTGCCCGCTGTGGGGCGGCTCATGCCTGTACGGTCTGCCAACTCCGCACGCGTCGCGATGCCATCACGAAGCAGCCGCTCAAGCAAGAGCCGCTGGTTGGTGGCGCGAAGGCTGCTGGGAATGGCTTTCATAGACGCTTCTTAAATACCTAAGGAACTGCCGCGTGCCAACGCTGAGGCGGCATGTTGCACAAAGTCGATGCGCACTTCCGATTCCACCACCGAACGGCGAATGGCTCCCCACGCTTGTGAAGGAGACGCTGCCAGATAGTCATTGCCTGGGCGCAGTTGATCGCGAGCCAAGGCCTGCAAAGCCTGCCTTACCTGGTGTTCAAGCGCAGCTGTGTCGCGTTTGTGTTCTCGGGCCACCGCGAGCGTCGCCGTTAACGTTTCTGCGAAACCTGCCGCCGCTGGCGCTTGAGGAACAAGGACATGCGAAAACCCATAATGTCCTGCAAAGGCTGGTCCTCGATCACTTTCGGAAAACTGCATGCGACCAATAAAATCAGCATAACCCAAACAGAAGTCGATCCACGCGTCCTTGACCTTGTTTGAAGGCAACGCAGCTATGGCCATGCAAGTCCAACTGTCGGCGCCGTACATGAAGTGTCCGAGAAAATCGGAGTATTTTTCAGTGGTCAGGAAGTGCAGAGCGCGTTCCGCCGTAAGAAGGAGCAGCGGATCGCGCAGTGGTGTTGCCGCTGAAGCCAATGCCATGGCGGCTTCTTCGGTGGCGAACATTTGCTTCGGCATGGCGCTTGCTGGGGTTGCAGTGGCAATGTTGTACGCAGGGATCAGATCGCCTGAAGGCTTTTGCAGTGATGCCAAGAACTTCGCCAACTGCTGGGCGTGTGGCAACCACTGCGTGTTTCCGGTAGATTTGATTAGCGTTGCAATTGCCAACAACGTGAGCGAATTGGTTCCCACTTTCGCAAGGTCGCCTTCGCGTACACAAAGTTGACCACCGCAAACTGGCGCTGCGTTGCCCAATAGCCAAGAGATCGCACGTGTGCTGCTGTCCCCGAAACCGTTGCCGGGCGCAAGTTCTTCAAGCATGGCTAAGGCGTAGGCTGTTCCGGCATGACGGGCAACGCTATAGCCCGACGGCGGCGAAGCATTTGTCCACGGGCGATACACATATGAAAACGTTCCGTCGGGGTGCTGGGAACGAACGATAAATTGTCCTGCACTGATGGCTGCTTCCTTCG
>Ga0105046_10008868_pt1 | contig 15794 bp, 9 predicted proteins | sample MAT03_FD_78385 | JGI IMG/M metagenome (GOLD analysis project Ga0105046, IMG submission 78385) | Freshwater microbial communities from Lake Fryxell liftoff mats and glacier meltwater in Antarctica - MAT-03 (megahit assembly) | ecosystem: Environmental > Aquatic > Freshwater > Ice > Liftoff...
ACTCCGCCAGCGTGAACCGCAGGCTGATGCCCAGGTTCGTGTTCGCCGACGGGAACGAGGTGGAGATCACCGGGGTGTTCACCACGCGCTCATAGAAGGCCCGCACGTTCAGACGCTGGTTCAGGACGTAATCCGCCGAGGTCTTGATGGAAAGCACGTTCTGTCCAGCGGTCACCTGGTTCTGCTCCTCCTCCATTTTGCGGATCACCGTGGCATTGTCGCGCCAGCTCAGGTCCACCCGCAGGTTCAGGTCGCTCTTGGGCACGCTGCCACCGATGGCGAAGGGGAACTTCACGTTCTTGAAGCGGTAGCCTGTGCCGATCACGTACTCCTTGCCGCGCACTTCGGTGACCTGGTAATTGGTCAAACTCAGGCTCAGGTTCCGGTCCCGGTTGTACTCGAACTTGGCGAGCAGCCCGTTCTTCAACGTGGCGTCGAAGCTTGCGAGGGGGCGCATCACTTCCTGTACGGTGATCACCGAGATCTGGCGCTCGGGGATGAAGTTGCCCGCGGCGTCCACCTCGGCACCGCCGGGCACGTAGAGCAGATTCGTCTGGAAGTTCGCGATGTTGAAGCTGGAGCGGTAGCTGTTCTTCAGGGTGAACGTGCGGAAGAGTTTGCCGAAGAAAGCGAGTTTGGTGAGGCCGTCGTAGGTGATGTCCCAGTTCGGCGCGGGCACGATGCTGAAGGGGTCGAGCTTGACCTTGTCGGGCGACTTGCCGGTATAAGCCGCGAGGAAGGCGGGGATCACCACGTCCTGGTTGGTGGGTCCAAAGCCGGTGTAGAACCCGGTCGCGGGATCGAGCACAGCGTTCGTATTGCCAACGGCAAGGCGCTGGCTGATCAACGGCCGGTACTCGAGCAGTTGCTCGAAAATGGTGTTCACGAAATTCTCATCGTCCCTGGAGAAAGCCGTGGGCCAGGTGAGCATGCTCACGCTGAAGTTGCCGTACTCGCGCGGGCTGTCGTTCACGTACGTGTCCAGTGAATCGCTCCAGCGGAAGAACGAATTGCGGTTCTCGGCGATGGTGCGGTTGGCCATCAGCTCCACCCGCATGCCGCGGAAGGGCTCCAGCGAAACCCGCGCGTTGATCGTCTCGGTGCGTGCTTCGGTGTAGGGGTTGAAGATCGACGGTGTCTGGACCAGCCAGTTGTTCTGCGCGGCGGTGGTGGCGAAGTCGCGCACGATGTCCCCGCTCAGGTTGTGGTTCTGCTGGCCTGCTATGAACCCGAAGCCCGGTGCCATGAAGTCATCCATGCCCACAAGGTTGGTGGGGCGCGAATAGCCGGGCAGCAGTATGCCGGAGTTCTGGCTGTAGGTCACCGTGCCGGTGCGGACGATCATCAGCACACGCGCCAGGCCTTCGAGCAAATTGATCTTTCCTCCTTTTGGTGGAGCGGCCGTGGAATCAGCACCGGCCGCCGGTGGTTTCGGTGCTTGCGGCCGGGCGGCGGGTCGGCCCTTGGCTTTTTCATTGATCCGCTTGAGGTACTTCGACTTGTTGTACAGCGTCACGAAATTCAGCTGGCCGTTCAGCGAAAGGTTCTGCGAGTTCTGGATGGTGTTGCCCAGGCTGTCCTGTGTGAAGGGCGCGCGGTCCCACTGGTAGCCGGCGGTATACGCGGTGTTGGCCGTGATCCAATCGGTCATCGGGAACTTGTCCAATGGCAGTGTGTAGGTGAGAGCGATGATGTGGTCGTAACGGGTCACCTCACCGAAGTCGCGAACGCTGGCAAGCACACTGTCCTTCCATAGTTCGTACTGATCCTCGTAGCGCGTGCTCACGATACCGGGGGTCTCACCGATCACCGCGGTGTTGTTGGCGTTGAAGTCGAGTTTCAGCGACTTGGTGATCTCGTAGCGGAAGCCGTACTGGCTGGTCCAGTTAAAGGTCTTGTTGTAGGTGGGCCGGGGTGGCAGCGACTCAATGTCCGGGTTGGACCGTATGAGGCGCTCCAGGTACATGCGATCCACCGAGGTGCGCAGGGAGACCTGCTTGAAACCGAAGTTCACGTTGAAGTCCTTCACCAGTTTCAACCATTTGCTCTTGCTCACCGGGCCGAAATTCTGGAACGGGGCGATCGGCCGCGGCTTCGGACTGTGCAGGTAGCCCAGCGCGCCGCGGTAGATGCGCGTGTTCTCGTAGGCCGTGTTCACGTCGAAGTACTCCTGGTCCGAATAGGCGTAGGAAAGGTTCAGGTTCTCCACATCGAAGAAGTGCTCCCGATCGCCGCCGCCTTGCGCGCGCTCTTTGCGCACATTGGTGAAATTGATGCTGCGTCGTCGCGTGTAAGTGCGCGATTCCTTCAGGCGTTCCCTTCGTTCCTCCGGGGTGAGGCTACGGGTGGCGTCGCCCCATTCAATGTCGGGGTTCAACGGATCGTATTGCGGATTGCTCACCTGCTCGGAGTAACCGAGGTACATGGGGATGCGCACATTGCTGGCCTCGGGCAGGAATTTGCCCATTTCCAGGTTCGCGCTCACATCGATCCCGTACTTCGTTTCGCGCTGGCGCTCGCTCACGCGCTTATCTATGCTGCCCCAGTAAGGTGTGCTGTAGTTGCCCGCTACGCTCACGTTGCCCAGATCAGCCAGTTGGGCGTTCAACCGGGCCAGCGCCGCCCAGCCACCGCTCTGGTCGAAATCCGTGAGGCGCAATTCGTTCACCCAAACCTCCACGCATTCGGGCAGGCCATCGTCGGTGGCCCAGGGATTGGCTTCTTCACCGTCCTTCTTCGGATTGCGGATGCCGATCATGATCGACCGCATCTGGCTCAGGTTCGGGTTGCCCTTCACGAAGACACGACGATCACCGTCCATCACGGTGTAGCGCAGGTTCTTGGGGAAATTCGCCTGGTCGCGCGCGATCTTCATGTCGTTGAGATCCGCGAATTCGATGATCAGGTCATTGAGTTCGGGCCACACGTTGTACGGGTCGCGGTTGAAGAACGCGGAAGGGACGACGGGCACCTCGTATTCGTAGTAGTTCTGGTCCAGGTCGTTGCCCAGGCGGATGAACACGCTCACGTCGCCCTTCGCGATCGGGCTGGTCTCGTCGGAGCTTTCCGCGTGGATGTACATGCGCAGCTTTTTGTAGCTGCGTATGTCGAAGCTCACGTTGCGGAAGGCCGCACGGGCGTCACCGTCGCGCAGGTTGCACACCTTCATCTGCAACGACTGTTCGTTCAGGTTGCGCAGGTTGGCGCTGGCCACGTCCACCTCGGTGTTGATGCCCGGGGGCAGCACGTAGTTGATCGGGTACCGGTTGCCGTTCTCCTCGATGTTCACCGCCGCGATCTCGAACAGCGTGGGGTCGGGGTCGCCACCGATCACTTCACCGGGTGTTTCCAGGCTCAGGTTGAACTTGCGCCATTCTCCCCGCACGAATTCCAGGCGTGCGAAACGCAGGGTGGCCTCCTGCGGCCAACCGTTCAGGTACATACGCATGAACCGGATGCTCCGGAAATCCTGTATCCCATTGATCACTTCATTGGGCTGGCGCACCGGCACCTTGAACTGGTACCAGTAGACCTGCTTTGGCCCCTCGGGCGTGTTGGCCGAAGCGAGGATGCGGTCGGTGATGAAGTTGCGCCCCACCACCATATCCTGCGGGCGCAGGCTCACCTTGTAGTGGAAATAGCTCTCGCTCTCGGCCAGGTTTTGGTCCTGGTTGATGTCCTCGCTGGTGGGGATGGTGGTCTGCTGCGTGGGGTAATCCTCGGGTGAATCCTCGTCGGTGATGCTGTTGCCTTCTGGTGCGTTGAAGCGTTTGTACCGACCGAGGATGTCCAATTGCTGCGTGTCGTAGTCGGTACCCCGGAAGTTGTGGTAATCGTCGTTGCTGGGGTCGCTCTGGATCTTCGTCAACGCTGCGGCGTCGGTGACCGTGTTGGCGACATCCTGGAGGAAGGGACCGAAGGATGGGAAAGTAATCTCGTTCCGCCCTTCGATCGTGAGGTCGCTGGAAAGACCGTCCATGCCGATATCCTGGTACGCGTTGCTGTTGTTGTCCACGATCGCGAAAGCGTTCACGATGCTCTGGGTGGTGGGCACCACACCCCATGCCGTGGTCTCGGTCGTAGCGGCCACATCGGCCTCGTTCTTCGGCAGCCCGTTCTCGAAGGACTTTCGCCCGTCGCGCAGGGCATCCTCGCTGATGTTGCCCAGATCGATGTAGAGGTAGCCGCCCGTACTGTTCACCGAGTTCACGTTCGTGGCGGGATCACCCTCGCTGTTGCTCGCGTTGAAGAAGGGGTCCATCATCCAGAACTGGATGATCTCGATGTTGCTCGTCTCGAAATCCGTGGTGGTGATCCGCCGGGTGATGCCCGCCCAGTTGGTCTCCGGATCGAGCAGGTCGCCAGCGTCGGAGAGGTCGGGGCTATAGTTGTACGGGCCACGCTCACCCGGGTAATAGCTCAGGTCCAGCACCGGGATGTTCGCTGGCGTGCCTGCGGGTAGCTGGCGGTTGGGGAACACCTCCTGCTCGAGGATCTCGCGCATGCGGTTGTCGCTGCGCATGGCGGCGTCGTTGGCGATGTGGCTCGGGGTGATCGTGTTGATGCGGAAGAACAGCGGATCGATCACGTACCATGACAACTGCGCGCGACGGAAACCGTTGGGCAGGTCCAGCACATCGCCCTCCGGGAACAGGCTGATGCCCTGCGGGGTGGCCGCGTGGAACCACAGGCTCTGGGTGCGCAGGTCGATGGTGCTCACGCTGCCCTCGAAGTCATCGATGTAGCTGGTACCCGCGTTGCCTATCGCACGGCTATGGCCCGGGATCAGGTACGCGCCTTCCATGGAGGCGGTGATGTTCGACTCCTCCTTGGTGGCGTAGAACGGCAGTCGGTCCACCAGATTGGTGAGCCATTGGGAGCGGGTTTGCCAGTTACCATCAACACCGACAATGGTGTTGGCGATGGGCTCGTCCCCCACGTTCACTTTCTGGGTGAGCGGGCGTTCGTACAGGTTCATGATCGTGGCACCGAGCACCAGGTCCTTGCTGATCTTGTAGTCGAAGCGCGCGCCGGCCAGCGTCTTGGTCTGTATGCTGAAAAGCGAGTTGCTCTCCAGCGCGATGTTCACCGGTGTGCCGCTCTCCAGGATCCCCTGGTTCAGGATCCGCACGCGGCCCAGGTTGTAGTCCACTGTGTAGTCCTGGTTCTCGATCAGGCGCACACCGCCAGCGGTAACCACCACTGAGCCTTGTGGGATGTTCACGCTGTTCAACGAGATCACGTCGCTGCTGGCACTGCGGTAGCTGCCCTTCAGGCGGAAGCGGTTCAAGGCGGGCAGGTTCTGCGCGGCCGTCTTGGTGCTGTCGTACAGGGGAGTGTAGACGATGGTCCGCCGGATCGCCTCCGGTTGGATAGGGTTGTTCGGGTCAGGCCCGATCAGCTGCTGGTCCAAGTAACTGCCGAAGGGCTCCAGCACGGGGAAATAGATGCGGCCGTTCTGCGTCATGATGGTACCACCCGTGGTGGCCGCACCGTCCACGAAGTCGAACCAGCCATCGGGGTTCGGCGCGTTGTTCGGGTCCAGCCGGTCCAGGGCCAGGGCCTGCAACAGCGGGATCTGGTCCAGCGGGGCGCGTGGGATGTAGTTGATGTCCACCCCGGTGGTGGGGTTGTTGTAGATCAGGTCCAGGCGGAAATTCTCCTGGTTCACCTGGAAGGCGCCCAACGAGTAAACGTTCTTCATCATCAGGTCCCACAGCGGAATGCGCGGGTTGGTGATGGTGGCTTTGAGCAGGCGCAGCACCAGGGCGTCCGGCGGGCTGATCCCATCGGTGGAGAACTCACCCACCTGGAAGGTCTGGCCTTCGAAGGTGTACTGGTAGGCCACGGCGAGCACTTCGTCGTTGTTCAACGCCTGGTTCAAGGAGATGAAGCCGAGCCGTGGGTTGAAGGAGAGTTCGTTCACCCCGAGCAGGCGGGCGCTTTCCAATTTCTCATAGTGGCGGGAGGCAACAAGGCCCAACGACTGCAATGAGCCGGTGGCGTTCACGAAACTGCGCACACCCGCGTTACCGCTCACCGTGGCGTACAGCGAGTTCTGCCCGTTGGCCGCTTGTGTTCCGGGCGCATCGATCACCAGGCCCGGAGGAAGGTCAGCGCTGAAATGGCCTGCGGCGATCGCTGCGGCGCTGGCATCATCACCCAGATCGGTGAAGGCCACCACGTTCCGGTTCTGCTGGAAATCCTGGCGCGTATTGGTCACCCATACCTCCACCCGGGTTATCTGCACGCCGCTGTTCACGGTAGGCAGTGTGCGCAGCGCACGTTCGTACTGGTCGCGGAAGAAGTTGCTGAGGAAGTAGTGCTTGTTCGCCTCGTATTCGTCCGCCTTGATGTCGTAGTTGGTGGTTTGCGCGCCTCCTTGTGTTTGCACGTTCCGGCGCTGCCCCTTCTCCTGGCTGAAGATGGCCGTGGCCGTGAGGCGGCCGAAGCGCAGCTCGGTCTTCAGGCCGAAGAGGCTCTGGCTGCCTTGGATCAGCGTACCACGCAATGGCAGGCTCACATTGCCGGCCTCGATCTTCTGGATGATCTCATCCTCGTAGCCGGTGTAGTCCAGCTTCACCTGGTTCTCGAAATCGAAGGTCGCCTGCGTGTTGTAGTTCGTGGTGATCTTCAGCTTCTCACCTATGCTCCCGATCAGGTTCAGCTGGATGCGCTGATCGAAGTTGAAGGTGGTGATGCGGCGCTGATCGACCGGGATGCGCGGGTTCTCGGTCTTGCTGATGTTCACGCCGAAGATCACCTCGGCCGAACCACGCGGCTTGATGTCGATGGTGTTGCCACCGAAGATCCGGTCGAACGCCTCACCGCGCACCTTGATCGAGGGTATCAATCCCTTCTGTGCGCTTTCACTGTCCTGTTCCACGCGGTCCAGCCAGTAGTTCTCCATGGACCGCTGCATGTCGTAGTTCAGGTACTCTTCGAGGGACATGCTCATCGGCGGACGATAATCGAACGAACCGCCTACGGTGCTCTGCACGATGTACTGTCCCGTCACCGGGTCGTAGATCACCTCGTTCTGGATGTTCTCCGGGTTCTCCAGGTTGATGTTACCGCCAGCAGGAGCACCCGGCACCAGCGGATCGGTCAACGGGTATTGCAACTCCACTTCGGGTGAGTCCGCCTGCAACACCACGCTGGTGTAAAGCGCGGTCTTCGCCATAACAACTTGTGAGCCGAGCGCAACGAACGCCAGCAGCAACCACCGTGCGGTGGGTCGCCAGTTGAGCGAGCGAAAGCGTCGAGCGGAGATCATATGCGTCGCTACCCTCAGAGATTCTTCAACGTCAACTTGATCAACTCTTCCAACGGTGGCGGTGTGGAACCCCGATCATGCAGAACGACTTGCAAGGCCCGCTCGGCCTTCATGCGGTCCAGGCCGAGGGAAACCAGTGCCGATAACGCCTCGGCCTTGAGGGTATTGCCTGCGGGCATGGACGCATGGGAAGATGGCATCGCGCCACCAGCCAGGCGCCCCTGTAGTTCGGTGATGATCCGCTGCGCCAGCTTCGGCCCGATCCCCTTGATGCCTTTGAGCAGCGCTTCATCGCCGGTGAGGATCGCCGTGTACACCTCCTGCGCACTGCGCGCTCCGAGGATGCTCATGCCGATGGTGGCGCTCACACCCTGCACGTCGATCAAACGACGAAAGAGCTGGCGCTCGTCCACGTGCAGGAAACCGTAGAGCCGGTGCTCGCTGGCACCCGAGCGCACATCCACGCTCACCGCGTAGTGTACATGTACACGGCATCTGCCCTGATCCGGCAAACGGGAAATGGACGAAGCGGCAAGATGCACGAGGTAACCTACACCATTACAGTCCAGCACCACATGGTCCACACCTTTCTCCAATAGCTCACCGTTCAGGCTGTCGATCATCCTGTCCCTTCGATATGGAATAGTCTAAAATAAAGGGGGTAGAAGTGGAACTATAGGCGGGACCGTTAGGAGGAGGGGACCTCAATGAAGGGCCCGAAAATAACGGAAACCCCGTCACCACAGAAGCCGTTGTGCGTGCCGCTAACTTGCACAGCATGGGACGTGCACGGTTGGTGGTGTTCACGGGGGCCGGGGTCAGTGCCGAGAGCGGCCTGCGCACCTTTCGCGACAGCGACGGCCTGTGGGAGGAGTACCGCATCGAAGAGGTGGCCACACCAGAAGCCTGGCACCGCGACCCCGCCAAGGTTCTCCGGTTCTATGATCTACGCCGGGAGCAGGTTCTGGCCGCACAGCCGAACGCCGCACATCACGCCATCGCTTCGCTCCAGGCACACTTCGAGGTGGAGGTGGTGACCCAGAACATCGACGACCTGCACGAGCGCGCCGGGACCACCCGCGTGCTGCACCTGCATGGAGAGGTGCTCAAGGCCCGCAGCACCGTTGACCCCACCTTGGTGGTGCCCCTGAACAGGCCGTCACTGGCCCTTGGCGACCGCTGTCCGCTGGGATCCCAACTGCGACCGCACATCGTATGGTTCGGGGAGGAGGTTCCGTTGATACCGGAGGCTGCTGCGTTGATCGCGCAGGCGGACCATCTCATTGTCGTCGGAACGTCGCTCGCGGTCTATCCGGCGGCCGGTCTCATCCACTACCTGCCCCGCAGCGCCCCTATGTACTTGATCGACCCGAACGACGTGGAGGTGGCCCGCGGAGGGACCCACCACATCAAGGAAAAGGCCAGTGTGGGCATGCCCGCACTGGCCTCCTCATTGATCGCTCAGCTCAGCGGCCGGTGACGACCAACCGGCGGGTGGCCACGGTGATGCCGTTGGCCTCCAGTGTAGCGAAGTAGACACCTGTTGAGAGCGCGGCCGTGGAGAGGATGGCGGCTTGTTGTGAAGCCCGGATGCCTTCCGAATGTACACGCTCGCCCAAGGTGTTGTATACCACCAATCGCGTAGCCGACGTCGCGGCCGCACCGGCGAAGCTCACACGCACATCAGCACCAGCCGAGGGGTTGGGGAACACCGCCAGGTCGTACTGGGAGGCAACGGCCTCGTCGATACCAACAACCTCGGAGCGGAACTCGATGTCCACCCATGCCGTGTCCGCTGGTTGATCAATATCGAACCAGACAAAGCGGAACCTGGCCACGCCCACCTGCCCGTTGGGCTTCAGGTAGGCATGGAAATTCAGGGCGTCAACACCGGGCACCAACGCAACCGCATGCTGTGGAAGCGATTGCCACAAGTATTGCCCGCCTGCAGGGCGCTCCTCATAGCATACGCCCCAGCAGAAATAGTTGGCGGTGCCCAACAGCACCTGTGTTTCATAGCGGCGCACGTTCAGCGTTTTGCTAACGTTGCCTTGGAGGTTCGCGATGATGTCCACTTCATGGTCCGGTGCGGAGGGATCGCCATATTGAACGACCAGTTGTCCGTTCACCGTGTTCCCTGCTTCGTCCTTGAGGATCACCAAGTCTTGGGCGAACAATGAACCCGCGACACTGGTAAAGGAGAGCAGAAGAGCGTATTTGTTGATCATGGTTCCGGGTCTTGTATTTTATCGTGCTGGACAAAAGTAGGCGCCCCGACCTTCGTACTCCCGTGATCGGGGGTTCCAACAAGGAATGACCGGGGAAAGCAGGATCCCAAGCATTGGGGAAAAGGGCTGGAAGAAGGTGGTAGCGCGCGTTCTCAAAACTCTACTTTTCGATCCACTAAGCGGGGCATCGACCGTGTTGCTGCCCGGCTGGAACCAGTCACAACCCAAGCAAGATCGGCCTAAACCCTTTTCGATCAAACCGGCGACCCGCCAACTCACATGAAGAACACATTACTCTTAGCTACCGCCTTGACGCTTTCCACCGGAGCGATGGCCCAGATGCCGGACTACAGCATCTGCCCGGACTTCACGGGCGTTGACCTGGACGGCAATACCTGGAACCTGTACGACCTGCTGGACGCCGGCAAGACCGTGGTGCTCGACGTTTCGGCAGCATGGTGCAGCCCCTGCTGGACATACCATACCAGCGGTAACCTGGAGAATTTCTACAACACGTACGGCCCTCCCGGTACGGACGATGTGATGGTGCTCTTCATCGAGGGTGAGGACGGGAACACGGAGGCGCAACTTTATGGTACGGACGGTGCGGGTGCTGTTATGGCCAGCCAGGGGAACTGGGTGGCCGGTACATCCTACCCCATCATCGATGATGCGAGCATCGCCGACCTGCTCGACATCGGATACTTCCCTACCATCTACCGCGTGTGCCCCAACCGGATGATCACCGAGATCGGTCAGATGAGCACCGCCAATCTTTGGGCGCAGGCCCAGGCGTGCAACATGTACGAGGCGGTCACGACCAACGACGGAACCGTGCTGCCCAATATCGGTCAGCCCAGCGTTTGTTCAGGTGCGCCCTTGGACCTGGAGGTGCGCCTACAGAACACCGGCACGACCCCATTGACCAGTGCCACGATCGAGGCCAAGCGCGGCACCACCCTGCTGGGTACCACTTCATGGACCGGTTCGCTCGACACCTATGAATTGGAGACCGTGAACGTGACGAGCTACACGCCGACCGGAACCGGAACACAGACGATCACCTACCGGATCACCTCCACGGATGATGTTGCCCCGAACAACCAGGCGAACGGCCTGATCAGCGTGGGTAACACGGTGATGCCCGGCGTCGATGTCCAGTTGGAACTGATCACGGACGATTATGCCAGCGAAACGACCTGGAAACTGTTTGACGGAAATGACGTGGTCGTTCAGCAGGACCCTGCTGGTGCCTATGCCAACAACACGACCTATACCTACAACTGGGTCCTGAACGATCTGGAGTGCTACAAGTTCGCGATCTATGATGCTTTTGGCGACGGGATCTGCTGCGCTTACGGCAACGGGTCCTACAAGCTCAAGGTGAACGGTAACGTGATCATACAGGGCGCCGATTTCGACGACTACGAGATCAAGCCTTACCGCACCGACGTGCTGTCATCCGTGATGGAGAACAGCCTGGAGAACGGGCTAAGCGTCGCCCCGAACCCCACGTCCGGCCTGCTGAACGTGACCTTCGACTTGAAGACCAGCGGCACTGCGCAACTCGACGTGTTCAACATGCTCGGTGAGAAGGTGCTGACCAGCACCCGCGCCATGGCTACCGGCACCCAGCGTGAGAGCTTCGATCTGAGCGGCTTGGGCGGCGGCATCTACTTCGTGACCATCCAGGCGGATGGCATGCGTGCCACCCGTAAAGTGACCCTGAGCAAGTAACTACACAGAAGCTGGCCAGGGTCGGCGCTTCGGGCACGGTATTCGCCCGGTTCGCGGACCCTGGCCATTTTCTTTCCCCATCATGAGAACCACCTTCTCCGCCATCGCCTTTTCCCTTTTGCCCCTGCTGGGTGCCGCACAGACCAAGCTTCCTTCCGTGACCCTCCAGACCATGGACGGCAAGAAGGTGGACACGCGCACCTGGACCAACAAGGGCAAGCCCATCATCGTGAACTTCTGGGCGACGTGGTGTGCACCGTGCAAGCGTGAACTCACCGCCATCGCCGAGAAGTACGAGGAATGGCAGGCCGCCACCGGTGTGAAGCTGATCGCCGTCTCTATTGACGATGCCCGGAGCATGGCCCGCGTGGCACCTTACGTGAACGGGCAGGATTGGGACTACGAGGTGTACCTGGACCCCAACGGCGACCTGAAACGTGCGCTCAACGTGAACAACGTGCCGCATACCTTCCTGCTGAACGGTGCCGGAGAGATCGTTTACCAGCACAACAACTACGAGCCGGGCGACGAGAACGAACTGTACAAGAAGGTGCTCGAGTTGACCGGCAAGAAGTGATCTTCGCGCCCATGTGTCGTCCCTCTCGTGTGAAACGCGGTCTTGCGGTCGTGCTGCCCTTATCGCTACTGCTCCCGGCACTGGCGCAGGAAGGCGGGCAGCTCCATGGCAACTTCAGCACCGATGTTCAGTACTACAACGAGGACTCCGCCATTGGCGCCGTTGTGCCAGACCAACGCCTGGGTGCCAATGCCTGGGCCAACCTGATCTACACCCACGGGAATTTCGAACTCGGCGGGCGCTTCGAGAGCTATGAACCCGCGCTGGTGGGCTACCCCGCTGGCCAGCAGTACACGGGGTCGGGTGTCGGGTACCGCTATGCCAAATTCAAGCAGGAGGACCTGGAGATCACCGTGGGCAACTTCTTCGAACAATTCGGCCAGGGCATGATCTTCCGCAGCTACGAGGAACGTTACCTCGGCGTGGACAATTCCATGGACGGCTTCCAGTTGAAGTACCGCCCGTACCGAGGGGTTTACGTCAAGGGTGTCTTCGGCCGCCAGCGCTTCGGCTTCGATGATGGGACGGTGAAAGGCGTTGGCATTGTGCGCGGGCTCGACACCGAGGTGAGCCTGAGCGAACTGCTGGACAGTGCGTGGACCTGCTCAAGCAACCTGATCATCGGGGGCAGCTTCGTGAGCAAGTACCAGGAAGACCGCGACCCATTGCTCGAACTGCCGGAGAACGTGGGTGCGTGGGCCTTACGCGCCAACCTGACCACACCGCGTTGGAACCTCTACACCGAATACGCCTACAAGATCAACGACCCGAACGGCAAGAACGGCTTCATCTACAAACCCGGCCAGGCCCTGCTCGTGAACGCGACGTATTCGGTGAAGGGCTTCGGGGCCAGCGTGGGTGCCCACACCTTCGACAATATGTTCTACCAGAGCGACCGCGCCGCACCCACGCCGTTCGACCTGAACATCAACTTCCTTCCACCGCTCACCAAACAGCACACTTACAACCTGCCAGCGACGCTTTATCCCTACGCGACACAACCCAACGGAGAAGTGTCCACACAAGGCGAGGTCTTCCGCAAGTGGAAGAAAGGAACAGCGCTCGGTGGTAAGTACGGCACCAAGCTCGCCGTGAACTATTCGGTGGCCTACTCGCTCGAGACCACCCAACTGGGTGCAGTGGACGACACCACACAACGCCTTGGGTACACCACACAGTTCTTCCTCCCCGGCGACCGCATGTACTTCCAGGACTTCAATATCGAGTTGCGCAAAAAAGTGAGCGAGACCTGGGAACTGGCCCTCACCTACCTGAACCTCGTGTACGATATCGACATCATCCAGGGCAAACCGGGCAAGCCCTTGGTTTACGCGGACATCGTGATCCTCGAAGGCCTCCACAACTTCACCGACCGCAACTCCTTGCGCTTCGAACTACAATACCTGCGCAGCAAGCAGGACCAGGGCAATTGGGTGACGGGCGTGGCTGAATTCACCTTCAGCCCGCATTGGTTCATTGCCGCGCAGGACCAGTACAACTACGGAGGCTCCGTGGATGTGGAGCCGACCCATTACCCGATCGGATCGGTGGGCTATATCCGTGGCGGGAACCGTTTCCAGATGAACTACGGCCGCCAGCGCGCGGGCATTTTCTGCGTGGGCGGTGTATGCCGGCAGGTACCTGCTGCCAACGGTCTCGCACTCTCGATCACCAGCACCTTCTAATACCATGCGGAACAGCCGCCTACTTCCGATCCTGCTCCCCGCCCTGCTGGTCCAAGGGTGCGACTATGTGACCACTCCCATTGAGGCACCATCAGGAGGCAACAATGGCGGTGAAGGCGTGATGCGCAAAGTATTGCTGGAGGATTTCACCGGCCATCAATGCAACAACTGTCCGGGGGCTACGCAGACCGCGTTGCAGCTCCAGGCGGTTTACCCGGAAGCGCTGATCGTCATGGGTATCCATGTGATCAACTTCGCCGAGCCGGAGGCTCCTGCCGGCGACGGGTTCTACGATACCGATTTCCGCACGCCTGCCGGGAACGACTACGCGGACCAGTTCGGTGTCAGCTTTCTGCCCGTGGGCATGGTGAGCCGCAAAGAGTTCAACAGTTCTGTGCTCCTGGACGATGACGCTTGGTCCAGCGCAGTGAGCGCTATCCTTGGTGAACCGGCCGACTTCGACGTCTGGTTCAGCCTGTTGGAGCACGATGCCGGTGCCAACACCGTAAGCGCCGAATTGAAGGTGGCGGTGATCAACCCGGTCTCCGGCGACCACAACCTGACCGTCTGCCTGACGGAAGATCACGTGGTGGATTGGCAGTTGAACTCCCAAGCGAACCCGCCGGATGTACCCGACTACGATCACCGGCACGTTCTGCGCACCAACCTCAATGGCTCCTGGGGCGACCCCGTCGTGACCGGTTCGGCTGCGACCGGGGATACCCTTACGTTCACCTATACCGACTTCCCGGTGGACCCCGCCTGGAACCCCGCCAATTGTGCCTTGGTGGGTTACGTGTACAACACGGCCAGCTACGAGGTGATGCAAGCGGCCCAGCGCGAATTTCAGCCTTGAGGGACCTCAAAGTATCCCTGATACTGCCGCTGGTCCCGGTCGCATACCGATCGGTGTTTGGGGTCGTTATCCCCTGCCTGAAGGTTTTGAACGGATGTGGAAAACCCGGCCTCGAACTATTTCCTTAGGCCTCGTCGTGTATTACCTTCAACCTCGCTTAACCCGTGAAGTGATGATGGACCAGGGAAGGAAGATGATGGAGTTCAGCAAGCAGGTGCTCCAGAAGGTGAGTTTCGACCGCCGCCTCTTCAAGAAAGAACTCATCAAAGCCCGCCGTTGGGTGGGCCAGCACGACCAGTTGGTGCTGAAAGCATGGTGTCTTGCCACCTTCGGTCACGTCTACAAAGACGTGATCGTGGAGGTCTTCGAAAAGACCATGCAAGGGTAAGCCTCACCCCTGCCCCTCCTCTCCCCCGGCGCGGGGTTTTCCTGGCGGATCATCGTTCTGAAGGAAACGCAGATTGCGTTTCAAACCGCTGTACTTCGTACGTTTCACGGCGCTGCCTTCGAACAGCCGATCGAAGACCACTTCGGTCATTCCGTTCCACTCGTCGGTCGTAAGAGCCATGAGTTCCGGACGCGGCCTGAATTCCGGCTCGCCATGTGGTGTGCTAAAGCGGTTCCACGGACAGACCTGCTGACAGATGTCGCAACCGAATGCCCAGTTGTTCATCCGGCCCGCGAACTCCTCCGGTATGGCGTCCTTCAATTCGATGGTGAGGTAGCTGATGCACTTTGTGGCGTCAACTTGGTAAGGCGTGATCGCATCGGTCGGACATGCATCGATGCAACGCCGGCAGGTGCCACAATGATCGGTGGCTGGTGGATCGGGTTCGAGTTCGAGATCGGTGATGAGTTCGCACAAGAAGAAGAAAGAGCCGGTCCCCTGCCTGATCACATTCGTGTGCTTGCCGATCCAACCCACGCCTGATCGCTGCGCCCAGGCCTTCTCCATCACCGGCCCGCTGTCCACGAAGGCCCGCATGGCCACCTCACCGAAGTGCTCAACGATGAACGCCATCAGCGGCTTCAGGCGTTTGCGCACCACCTTGTGGTAATCGCGGCCGTAAGCGTAGGTGCTCAACTTGGGTGCGACGGGATCCTGCTGCGCGGGTGGCGTGTGGTAGTTGTAAGCGAGGCTGATCACGCTCCTTGCGCCGGGGACCAACTTCCGCGGATCGAGGCGCAGGTCGAAGTGGTTCGACATGTAACCCATCGCGCCATGCCGTCCTTCGCGCAACCACTGTTCAAGACGCGGTGCTTCCTCTTCCAAAAAACCCGCGCGTGCGATGCCGCAGGCCAGAAAGCCCAATTCATGAGCCTTCGCCTTGATACGTTCAGCTCGCTCCTGAGAATTCAGCACCGTGGAAGATAGGCCGCCGGAACAGCACTACTCGAACAACCCGCCCGGCTTCACACTGGGCACCCGACCCAA
>Ga0105046_10008869_pt1 | contig 15794 bp, 7 predicted proteins | sample MAT03_FD_78385 | JGI IMG/M metagenome (GOLD analysis project Ga0105046, IMG submission 78385) | Freshwater microbial communities from Lake Fryxell liftoff mats and glacier meltwater in Antarctica - MAT-03 (megahit assembly) | ecosystem: Environmental > Aquatic > Freshwater > Ice > Liftoff...
CCCGCGCCCATCGCTGCGCCATTGCCACCGGAACCGGAGTTGCCACCGTGTCCCTCTTCGGCACCCGCATCATCTGGGTCTATGGATGGATTTGAACCTCTTCCGGAAGGCGCGCTTGCGCTGGTATCCAAGTCCATGGCGTCGCCCTGTGAAAGCAACGGCTCAACGCCCCAGCGACCACACGCAGCAAACAACAGAAGCAAAGGCCAGAAGCGGAACATTGGTTCTCGTCAGGCAACATCGGCAGAAACCTCCAGCGGCTTTACGTCTAAGAAAGTGCTAGCGCCGACGAGACGACATCGCCCTATCGATCTCGCGTGTTGCGTCCCGTTTTTTCATGTCTTCCCGGCGATCCCAATCTTGCTTACCCGTCACCAAGGCCAGCTCGACTTTAATGATGCCGCCTTTGTCGTAAATCGAAAGCGGCACGATGGTGTACCCTTTTTGCCGAAGCTTGCTGTCCAACCGGTCCAGCTGGCTTCGGTGCATAAGCAACTTTCGTTTGCGCCGCGCCTCGTGATTGCGGACATGAGCCCACACATAGGACGTGACGTCCATCTGTTGCAACCACGCCTCGCCTTTTGACATATCTACAAAGGCGTCCGTGAGATTCACTTTTCCGTCCCGCAGCGACTTAACTTCGCTGCCCACCAACATGAGGCCTGCTTCTAGCGTCTCATCAATTTGATAATCGTGGCGGGCGCGTTTGTTGCGCGCCAACACCTTAATGGCAACATCCGGACCAGACTTGGGTGACTTCGGGGACACGGTCGAACAGGTTGGAGGCCCATTGGGTCAGCGTCAAGCCGATACTGAACATCCGAGTTTCTGACCGCTGTGTGTTGTGGCCTGGTGCGTCTCACGGCAAACTGCATACCCCCGGGAAGGTTGGCTCAGTCTGTTGGCTGTCCTGCCGATGCGTAGGGGCGCCCAAAACGTTGCTTCGACCCTCGAACAATGCGCCGTAAGGAACACGAAATGGCCCCTTCTTCAGACGAAATGACCCGCGCTGGCGGTCCCGAAACCGATGCACTCTCAATCGCAATTCGCCGTGCGGCCGAAAGTCCATCCGATGACACCGCGTGGGATGCCTTAGAAGATCTCGCCGCGGCCGCTCAGCGAACCGAAGATGTTGGCGAACTTTACAGGCAGGTACTAAAGAAAGCAGATTCTGCGCTGACAGACTCTTTGGGCCAACGCGCGCTATCTTTTTACGAAGAGTGGTTTGGCGATACGCCCGAACAGATCATCGGGTTGCTAGAAGAATTGTTGGCAAAAGAGCCCGAACTTGAGTGGGTCTCTGAACGCCTCACCCTGTTGCTATCGGTTTCCCAAAATTGGGATGAGCTGCTTCGCGTTTATGATCAGCTTCTCAAGGGCTTAAAAGAAGGCCCTCGCCGCCGCAAATTGCTTGAAGAAGCCGCCGGAGTCGCGAAAGACTTTTTGGGCAGCCCTGATCGCGCCATTGGGTATTTAAGTGAACTGTTCCGCAATCGCCCGACCGATCAGCACTTGGCCGCTTCGTTGGAGCGTTTGCTTGACAAAGAACAGCGATGGCCTGAACTGCAGTCACTTTGGGTTGCGCGCCTTGAAGTGATGTCAGGAGCAGAAGCACACGAGCTTCGGGCACGACTTGCGAACTTGCGATTGGATCACCTGCAGAACGTTTCAGGCGCGTTGGCGGATGCACAGCAATTACTTAAGGCACGCGAAGATGACTCTGCGTGCAAGATTCTTGAACGAATCTTAAAACTTCCGGAAGCCACAACCGAACAGCGCCAAAACACTTTGGCCCTGCTGCGAAACGACTACGAACGTTTGGGGGAGAAAGCGCGCATTGTTGAAGCGCTTGAAACCGCCCACGAATTCGCTTCGGGTGACGAAAAGCTGCGGCTGCTTCGTGAGGCTTCAGAACGCCTAACTGCGCAAGATTACAACGTCGCTGCAATGGAGCGATTGGTTGAGCTGCTTTCGCTGAGCCCCTCAGACGCTCCGGCACGGGTACGGTTGCGCCAGTTAGCAGAGGTTGCCGAACGATTTGACGTATACACCCAAGGCCTCATAGGCGCGGCGCAAAATGCGGACGACGCGAACTTGCGAGCCGCCCTAATGCTTGAAGCGGCACGGATAGAGGACGACATCCGCGGACGGCATAACGATTCCATTGCCTTGTTACGAAGGGTCGTCGAGGACCAGGCCGCAGACCAAGGACACCACCTCACCGCTTTGCGGCGACTAAGTCAATTGTTGATCAAATACGGCGAGCCACTTGAACGACTTGAAGTGCTTGAGCGATTGGCAAAACTGGCTCCCGAGCTCAGTGAACAACAAGCATCTTGGGGCATGGCAGGAAAGCTGTCGTCCCTGTTGGCCGATCTTCCTCGTTCGATTGCGGCGTGGGAGGCACGCCTTGCGTTGGACGCAACGGATACCGATGCCATCGACGCCTTGGTACAAGGTTTGGCTGCGGCACAGAGTTGGCAACGATTGGCCGAGCTGTTGCGCGCTCGCTCCGAACTTGCGCATGATGCAGATACGAAACGAAGCAACCTTGAAAAACTGGCCAAGGTCTACAAGGACAGGCTGAGTGAAGGTAAACAAGCCACCGAAACTTGGATCGAAGTTGAACGTCGGTTTGGCGAACAACCCGAATCAACGCAAGCGCTGATCGCACTGTTTACTGAGCAGGAGCAATGGGAGGATCTTGCCCGGCGCTTGGCGGCCATAAGCGAGCACGAACACGAACAAACGGTTGCGACATATGTTCATTTGGGCGACGTGCTGCGCGAGCAACTTGAACACGCAGTGCCAGCAGCGCAAGCCTATGAAGTTGCACTGCGGCTCGACAGCAGTTCGTCCGGCGCACGGCTGGGACTGCAGTCGTTGGTGGACGATGCATCGGCTTCGTCATTGGCCGTGGCAGCGCTTGCGCGCGCCTACGACGCTAGCGACGAGATCGACGCTTTGGTGGGTCTTACAGAAAAACGTTTGCTCGAGATCAAAGATCCCGCGGCCAAAGCAAGAATCTTGGCTGATCTCGCGGTCCGAGCCGAACGAGACAACAACGACACCGACACCGCACGGCTACTGTTGGCTGACGCCTTGATTCTGTGTCCCGAGAACACTCAACTTGAAATTGAACTTCTTCGATTGTGTAACGACGCCGCTTCGTGGAGGTTCGCTGCGGATGCAGCAGGCAAGGCGGCGGCGACACTTAGCGAAGACGCCCCTCGCAAACTAAGCTTGTTGCTCACGCAAGCAAAAACGCTTGAGTCAAAAGTCAGTGACAAGAAACTAGCGCTCGCGTCGTACCAAGCGGCTTTGTTGTTGGGCTCCGATCGCTCAGAGCTGAAACTGGCCGTCGTTCGCTTGGCGGGCGCTTTGGGCCAATGGCCAGTGGCTGCCGAAGCAATGCTTCGCACACCAGCGTCAACCGAAGTTGTCAAAGGCATTTTGCTGCCCGCCTTTGAAACGTCGATCAAGAACGCCGAGACGCCCAGCTGGAAAGACGCCAGCGACGCGCTTACCGCCGCTCTTAGCAACCGCACCGGCTTGCCCGAAGCGCTGGCGCGTGATCTGGAAACCCAAGTGGCCGCGTGGTGCGAAAAACACCTGCAGCCTGAAGAAAGCTCGACCCGCGTTGAAGCAGCGCTTTTGCGTGCAGCAAAACAAAGCCCACAGCACACGGCCACGTGGCAGCGCTTGGCTGAAGTTCAGCGAAAACAGCCTGGAAAACCCCTGTTTTGCACTCTTTGCCACTTAGCCACACTCACGCCCGAAAGTTTTGACGTGGGTGCGGAGGCATTGCGGGTTGCTCAAACCGTGCTTGGGGAACCTAGCCTGGTTTCGCAACGTGGGTTTGCCTTGTTGGCACAAGCCTCGCATTTGTTGCGTACTGAAACTGCTGCCATTGGCGCCATTGATGTTCCTACAGCCGTGGAACAATCCATCGATGCCGTGACCTCTGTATGGCTCAGTGGCAACAGCAAGCCGGATGCCTTACGAGCTTTGAATCTGTTGATCGAAATTGCAAGCTGGCCGTTGCCAACAGCGATGGTGCGATCACTGCGGCGAAAAGCGGCGAAACTTGCGCTTGGCACGCTGGGCGACAAGACCCGCGGTCGTTCTCTTTATCGATCCATCGTGGATGACACGCCAGAGGATCGAGAAGCGATTGGCGCGCTGGCAGACCTATTGGAAGAAGCGGACCTGCTTAGCGAGCTAATTGTGTTGCGGCGCCGTGAATTGTCTTTGACCGCATTGACAACCGGCGACCGATTGACCCTTCGTCTAGAGATCTCCCGCGTCGCAGGACTTATCGAAGCACGCAGCGCGCGCGTTGGCACTTTATTGGCTAACCTTGAGGATGTTCCGGGTGACGAACGCACACTTGTCGCGTTGACGGAATTGCTTTCCATCAAAGGGCAGTATTCTGAACTGGCGGACATTCTTTCCACGCAAGCAAAGTCACTTGAAGATCGCGGACAAGCCCAGACCGCGGCGCCTTTGTGGGGCCGTGTGGCGGCATTGGCTGAAACCAACCTTTCAGACCTGCCTCGTGCACTTTCGAGCTACGAAAAGATGGTTGCCCTCGCCCCAACGCTGGGAGCGCTCGATGCTTTGGCCCGACTATGCACAGATCGTGGCGACCATCGCGTGGCGGCTGGCTGGCTGGAACAGCGTCTCACATCGTCTACAGGCGACGAACGCATCGGAGTCACGCTCCGATTGGCCCAAGCGTATTTGGCCAGCGGTCAACGCCACCGGGCCATTGGCAGCATGGAACGTACACTTGGAGAGAGCCCTCATGCCCACGCGTTGCGAGAGCTCTTGATTGACACGTATCGCGAATCAGAAACGTGGGAGCCGTTGGCCCGCACGCTTGCTGATGGTTGCGCGGCTGGCGTCAGTGACGAAACCCTCTTGCTTTATGCAAAAGAGGCAGCCTCGCTCTACCAAGAAAAGCTTGGACAGCCCGAACGCGCTGTGCCCGTACTCCAACTGGCGGTGGAACGATTGCCTGGAGATCGCTGGATCCGTACGCGCTTGGCCGAAGGTCTGCGTGTGGCAGGAAGAAACGCCGAAGCACGTACGTTGCTTGAAGGTTTGCTTGAAGAGATGGGCCGGCGCCGATCCAAAGAGCGCGCAACGATCCACCACCAGCTAGCCTTGGTGGCTCGCGCAGACAAAGATCTTGCGAGCGCCATAGAACACCTGGATCAGGCCGCAGCAATGGACGTTGGCGGTCAAGAGGTGTTGGTGGATCTTGCAGAGACTGCCGAGCTCGCAGGCGCGTTCGATCGGGCCGAACGAGCGTATCAATCGTTGCTCGTGTTGGCTCGTCGTTCGGATGCGGCTACCGCACCTCTGTCGGCAGGTGAAACCTTGCTGCGGCTGTCCTATGTCGCCACGAAACGTGGAGATGAAGCCGCTGCTGCTGAACGCATGGACTCGGCCATGGCGGCTGCGCTTCAAGACACCGCCGAAGCAAATAGGCTACAGAAAGCCTTTGTGTCCCGCGGTGAGCTTGACCGGGCCATGTCACTGCTTGAACGCCGCGCTTCCGCTGCGGCCACTGGCACGGAAGAAGCTCGGGTCATGTGCGACAGAGCTTTGTTGTTCCAAGAGCTGGGTCGGGCTGATGAAGCTATGGCTGCCATCGCGTTGGCAATAGACAAAGCTCCGGATCTCGCCGATGCACATGACTTAGGCCGCAAAGTGGCAAACGCGATGAAGGATCCTCAGCGTTACCTTCGGCTTGTCGAAGAAGCGCTGGATCAGATGCGCCGTCGCGACGATGGGGCGCGCGTGTGCGAATTGTTAATGCGGGCCGGAGCGGTTGCCGAACAGGACACCAAGGAAACAGACAAGGCGGCTGGGTTCTATGGACGTGCAGAACAAACGGGCCACCGTACGCTTGAGGTGTTGGTTGCCATTGCTCGAGTAGCGGCAAGCCGCAAAGATAAGACCGAAGAGGCGCGCGCGCTGCGCGAACTTGGCAAGTTAGCTGAGCATGCCGAGCAACCTGAAGAACAGGCCGAGATCTCCTTCATGTTGGCGGAACTGCAGCTTCGGTCGGCAGACACCCGGCTGATGGGATTGGAAACCCTTTCGTCCGCGCTTGACAAGAAGCCAGATTTTTCGCGAGCACAAGCCATTGTTCAAGCTGCGCAAGTTCCAGAAGATGAACTGCCGCGGGTCATGCCGCTTTACGAACGCGTTGCGCGCGCATCGGGCGACGATCACATGTTGCTCGATTTTCTCGAACGACGAGCCGCTTCAAAGGACGCCACACAGACAGAAGTCAGCGAAGCCGTCGAATTGGCGCTGGCCATGGGCGAAGGGCAACACGCCGAGAAACTGCTGGAACGCGCTGTATCGCTCGCCGCTGTACGAGGACAACCTCGTGAGGCAAGCTGGGCGTTGTTGGATTTGGCCCAACGAAAACGTGCCTCAGGCGATCTGAAGAACGCGTTTAAGTGGCTAAAAGAGGCAGCTGAATCGTCTGACAGCCCTCGCATAGCGGCCTTAATGAGAGACATCGCCCGCGAAGCAACACAGCAGACGAACGGAGCAACTCTTGCCGCAGAGGTTTACGAGTACCTGCGCAAGACCAACCCTGGCGACAAAGAACTTTGGCAACCGCTTATCGATCTTTACAGCCAACTGGGCAATGAAGAACAGTTGCGTGAGGTTGTTGCCGACACGCTTGAGAAGCTGCTCGACCGTCAAGACAGAATCCGTGTTCGGCTCATTTGGGCGCGACATCTGATTTCAACCGGAGGCGACGACGAAGAAGCTTCATCAGTGCTGCGGGACATCCTGTTGGAGGAACCTGGCCACCGCGAAGCACTCATGGCTCTGGCCGACATGCACGAACGGCGTGGGGATGTTTCCGAAGCCGTTGCCCTACTTTCAGAGTCATTGCGTGAGGCCGAAACACAAGGAGATGCGGATTGGCAGGCAGCCACGTCTCGCCGACTAGGCGATCTATTGCGCAAAGCAGATCCGGCGCAAGCAAAGCAAGTGTATCGCCAAGCACTGGCATCGAACATTCCTGATCCATCGTTGCGGCACACCCTTCAGAAGAGCCTCCTAGATCTTTTGGACGAAGACGAAAACGAGGAACGGGCGCAGCTCGCAGAACAACTCTTGGCGGGCGAAACCGGCGGGGCCGCAGCGACCCGCGCTCTTTCGATTGCCAACACATACCGCGACCTAGGAGATACGGCCGCCGAACTGCGTTTGTTGGAGTTGGGCCGCAAGAGCGCGCCAACCAGTGCAGAAGTATTCGAAAGGCTTGCATCCCTTTTGGAATCGCAACAGTCGTGGGACGCTTGGACTGAGCTTATGGACGAAGAAGCAATGCGACTTTCGTCCACTCTCCCCGCAGATGCGGCGGCGTTGCTTCGACGTGCGGCTGTCACCAGACGCGAGAAACTGTCCGACAAAGCAGGGGCAGCCTCGCTGCTGAAGAAAGCCGCGCAACTTGGAACCTCAGACGTAGAACAGCTACGCGAGCTGGCACTTTGTCTGCGCGAAATGGGAGACGCACCCGGAGCTTTGGATGTTGTTGCAAATGCGTTACAAGAAGCCAGTCTCAACGATGAAGCACGCGTGGCGCTCTACCGCTTGCGCGCTGAGCTTCACACCGAAGCAGGCAACCCGGCAGCGGCTGTAGACTCCCTTGAAGCCGCCTTTGGCATCGCTGGCATTCAGGTTGCCGATGAATTGACGGACGCGCTGTTCCTGCTGGCTTCAAAAGCGACAGACAATAAGGATCTGGAAAGCGAACGCAAAGCGATGTTGCGCTTGTCAGAAGTGTTTAGCTTGCAAGGCAACGGCGAGAAGGCACAAGAGTTGTTGTTCCGCTGGGTGGACAATCACCCAGAAGACAAGGCCGCCTTGCAAGCGTTGCGCAACAGATTCGAAGGCGATGAACGATGGGAAGAGGTTGCCCAGGTTTGCCAACGTTTGGTCAACATGGAAACGGGCGAAGCACGAGTTGAAGCAGCCTTAGGCTTGGCTCATGCTTGTGAGCAGTTGCAGCGACCAGGCGAGGCCGTGTCTGCATTGGAAGCCGTGTTGGCGGATCACCCGGGACAACCTGCTTTGCTCAACACACTAAGCAACTTGTACGAACAATCGGGTAACAAGCGCAAGGTTGCAGAAATGCGCATCGCAGCCGCTGAATTATTGCAGAATGAGGACGAACAACTTGCTGCACTTACTGAAGGCGCTGATATCTTCTTGCAAGACGGTGCACCAGAAGCCGCCGTGGCTGCAATCAACAAGGCATTCGCGTTGCGCCCTGACGACCGCACCGTGCAACGTCTCTTGGGTGATACCTTGTTGGCAACGGGACAGTTCGCTCAAGCGTACAAACTCTTAGAACGATTGGTCGCCGACGTGCGTGGTCTTGATGGCGGTGAGCTGTGCGCGCTTTACCACCGCATGGCGCGAGCAGCCGGTGGGCTGGGTGATACCGACAACCAACTGGCTACGCTTAAAAAGGCGCTGGAAGCAGATCGTCGCAATGGTGTTGTGGCCTTCGAATTGGCAGACTTGGCCGAGTCACTAGGCGACGATGACACCGCACTCAAGGCACTGCGGGCCATCAGCATGAACTCTCCGGATGGACCTATGCCTGTTGCCGTTAGTTTCTATCGTCAGGCCCGCATCGCCGCGAAGAACGGCGATCGGCAACGCGCGCTTATTTTTGCTAAGCGCGCCTTGCAAGAGGATCCTTCATTGGCAGAGGCTGAACAGTTATTGGAACAAGTGCGATAGGACAAACGAACTTCATGGATCTGCAGCTGGTAACCAAGGTGGCGGTGGTAACAGGCTCAAGCAAAGGCTTGGGCCGTGCCATCGCGTGGGGTCTGGCGCAAGAAGGCTGCCGCGTGGTTTTGTGCGCCCGAGGTGAAGCTGCCCTGAACGCGGCGACGACTGAAGCGGTAGAACAATTCGGAGCCAACAACATCACCAGCGTCGTCGCTGACGTTTGTACGCCGGCCGGAGCAACCGCAGCGATCAAGGCCGCTGTCGATCGCTGGGGGCACGTTGACATCTTGATCAACAACGTTGGTGGCTCAGGTGCCCGCACGTTCCAGGAAATGGACGATGCGGATCTGCAACAAGCCATGGACAGAAACCTGTGGGGCACCATGCGCACGTCCAAAGCGTGCGTGCCTTTCATGCAAGCAGGATCCAGCATCGTAAACGTCGCTTCAATTTGGGGGCGGGAATCGGGCGGCGCACCAGGCTACAACGCCGCCAAAGCAGCGGTGATCAGCCTAAGTAAAACCATGGCCCGCGACCTCATTGGCCAGGGCATCCGGGTGTGTTGCGTGGCACCGGGTTCGATTCTCTTTCCAGGCGGCGGCTGGGAGCGTCGGCAAAAAGCCGATCCACAGGCCATCGCCGAATTCGTGGATCGAGAGATCCCCGCAGGCCGGTTCGGCACCCCCGAAGAGCTTGCGTCCGTGGTTACCTTTTTGGCTTCCCCCCGTGCTTCGTGGGTGGTGGGAGCTTGCCTGACCGTCGATGGCGGTCAATCGCGCGCGTTTTAGGACGTGGTGAGGGCACAAAAAGCGTGGTAATCGTGACAATTCAATGAGCCACGAATCCCAGGCCAAGCCTTCGAGCCTTCCTTCCTTTGCCACACTGTTCGGCAACGCCCCCGCGGTGACAACGCGAGCCCCTGGCCGCGTAAACCTGATAGGCGAGCATACCGACTACAGCGAGGGATTCGTGCTACCCACGGCCATTCCTCGCTTCACCACGGTGGAACTTTCGCCTCGCAAAGACAACCTTGTGCGGGCCGTAAGTGAAAACGCTGGAACGTCAACGCCCGTGCAGTTTGAGCTTGGGCAAGAAGCCAAGGACGACAGCTGGGTCGATTACCTCAAAGGCTGTACCACGGCCTTGGCAGGCGCCGGATTCCAGCATGCGGGTTTTGACCTTCGCATGGCGTCCACTGTGCCCTTGGGTGCAGGACTATCGTCAAGCGCTTCCTTTGAGGTCGCGGTGCTTCGAGCGATTCGGGAAGCGTTCGGACTTTCTCTTGATGACGTTAAGATTGCGTTGCTTGGCCAAAAAGCAGAAACCGATTTCGTGGGTGCTCCCATTGGCGTTATGGACCAAATGGCAGCCAGCCTCGCAGACACGCAGAACGCACTGATGCTCGACACGCGCACACTTGCGTTTGAACGGATACCAATTCCAGCCGCCATCGATCTGGTGGTGCTGAACTCGGGAGTCACACATAGCCACGCAGGTGGTGAATACCGAACCCGCCGCGCGGAATGCGAAGCCGCGGCGTCAGCATTAGGCGTACGGGTGTTGCGCGATCTTTCTATCGCTGATCTGTCGCGCATCGAAAAGCTTCCAGACGCACAATGCAAACGCGCACGCCACGTGGTGAAGGAAAACGCCCGCGTGCTTCAGTTTGCCGCTGCCATGCGCGCAGGGGATCTGTCCACACTCGGCGCCTTGCTTTACGAAGGCCACGCCTCGCTGCGTGACGACTTCCAAGTGTCTGTGAAGGAAATCGATCTGATTGTTGAACTCGCCCGCAACACACCCGGCGTCTATGGGGCACGTTTGACAGGCGGTGGATTTGGCGGCTCCGTGGTCATCATGACCGACGCAGCGGCCGCAAAACAAGCAGCCCAAAGCATTGCGGCCACTTACGCCGAAAAGTCAGGGCGCACACCCACGGTTCTCACTTTGCGCGAGTAGCGCAACAAAGCAGAGCGGTGGTTAGTGGTCGCTGCTTGGCAATAGTGTGACCTAGCCAACAGCACGTTGTCTTGACATGCCCGCCAAATCCGGTGAGCGTGTCAACCTCTTGTCCATCGAGACCCAATTCGTTCCCTTGCATTTCAGGAGACCTAATGAAACGACGTGACCTCCTTGCTGGCGCTGGCCTTGGCGCCGCCGGTAGCCTTCTTGTAAAGGGTGTAAGCCCCTCTGTTGCGCAAGCGGCCCGCCGGGTTCCCCCTGCCTTCAAAGAAGTCATGCGCAACGCCGACAAGGCCCGCAACGGCGTGACGTTGGGGGGCGTAGGGTCAGGAGGAGCCGAGCTGCGCAAAGACGGCCGTTTTTACAATTGGAGCGCATTTAACAACGCTCCCCGTGGCACAGGCACAGCACTGCCCGCCGAACAAGACGACATCATGTTCTTCAAGTTGCGCTACGAAGTGCCTGGCGAAGAGCCACGCATCAAGTTGCTGCAAATCGAAGATGGCTACCGTGTCGGCGGCGTTGAAGTTCACGTCTACGAGTTTCCTTGGATGACCGGAGTCGAAAAGACCGAGTACAGCGCTCGGTTCCCGAATGTGGAAATGGTCTTCACTGATCCAGACATGCCCGTGGAAGTGCGAATGAAGGCGTGGAGCCCGTTTATTCCTCACGATGTTGACGCTTCAACCTTGCCTGCCTTGTGTTTCGATTTCCAAGTTGTGAACAAATCGAACAAGCCGTGCGACGTGATGCTCGTAGCCTGCCAACGAAATATGGCTGGCTACGATTTCAAAGAGAAGCTCTACAGCGCCAGCCTCATGGAAGGCCCCGGCCATAAGATCTTTGAGGCGGGAGCCACGCTGGTTCCTGCAGATCATTCTTCAGCTGGAACTGTTTCGCTGGCCTCGCTGTCTTCCGATTCAAGCCACTACCTTGGGTGGGAACACCGCCACCCCTATTACGAACGTGTTCTGCGCAGAAAAACGTTGGGCAACATCGACGAAACCGCCAAACGCACCACAAAAGATCGCAAAACGGGTAAGCGCTGGGCACTGCCCCGCACGCTGAATTCTCTGGCAAAATCAGCCACGCTGAAACCGAAGCAAGGCTTCGATCATTCGTTCGTGATGACCTGGCACTTCCCCAACATGTGGAACGAAAGCCATACGCGTATCGAAGGCGCTTACTACGCGCGTAAGTTCAAATCCGCCGGCGAGATTGCTAAGCACGTGATCGCCAACAAGGCCGATCTGCACAAGCGTACAAATGATTTCATCGCCAATTTCTATGACAGCGACGCAGAACCATTTGTGCTTGATCAAATCAATTCGCAACTGAACACTTTTGTCACCAGTGGCTGGTGCACCAAAGATGGCAACTTCGGCATTCTGGAAGGCATCACACCAGATCACCACTGGGGTCCGATCGCAACCACAGACGTCAGTGTTTACGGCTCTGTGCCCATTGCAACTATGTTCCCATCGCTGCAACGTCAAACGCTGCGCGCGCACCGTTCGATCCAACAAGAGTCGGGTGAAGTGGCGCACGGTCTACAGCGCGATTTCGGAAAGCGCCTCACGGGCGTGGCTGGCGTGGATCGACGATTGGATCTGCACGCACAATATGTGGGCATGGTCATGCGCGATTTCTTCTGGACCAACGACAAAGCCTTCTTGAAGGAAATGTGGCCGTCACTTCAGAAAGCCATCGAATACTGCGTAAAAGAACGCGATCTAGATGGCGATTCCATGCCCGACATGGAAGGCATCATGTCAAGCTATGATAACTTCCCAATGTATGGCGTTGCTGCCTACATCGGATCGCAGTGGTTGGCAGCTCTCGACGGCATGGTGCAAGGCGCACGCGCATTGGGCGATCCCCAAGCGCAAGCCCGCTACCAGGGCTTTTTCGACAAAGGCAAAGACATCTTTGAAAAACGCTTGTGGAACGGCAAGTACTACCGCTTGTGGAACGACGAAGGCGGCAAACACGGCGGCAAAGACGAAGGCTGCCTAACAGATCAGTTAATAGGCCAGTGGACCATGCGCTTTAACGGTCAAGGCGATTTGGTTCCGCGTGAACACATAAAGTCTGCGCTTAAGTCTGTTATTGAAATGTCGTACAAGCCGAAGTTCGGCTTACGCAATTGCAGTTGGCCAGGCGCCACGCCTTGGGCCGATGTACCCGACAACATTTGGGTCGATCAAGCCAACACCTGTTGGTCTGGTGTCGAATTGGCCTTCGCAACTTTCCTCATTTACGAGGGGCTTTACCAAGACGGCATCAACGTTATGCGTACCGTGGACGATCGTTACCGTAAGGTAGGTCGGTACTGGGATCATCAAGAATTTGGCGGACACTACTACCGGGCCCTCGCTGCGTGGGCCACAGTGAACGCAATGGCTGGCCTTTCACAAAACCAAGGGGTCTACGGTTTTTCGCCCAAGCTGCCAAAGAAGTCATTGAAGCTCTATTTCGCGGTCACCACCGGAACGGGGCACTACGAACGTAGCGGACAACGCACCAAGCTGACCCTTGCCACCGGCAACATGGAGATGAAGGGCCTCAACCTAGCAATGGATAAGCCAAGCGAAAAGGTCAAGGTCACAGTGGATGGGCAACAGGTGCCCGCACAGGCCGCCGTCAGTGCCGACAAAACGGAAGTTCTGCTGACCTTCGCCTCTCCTTTGCTTTTGAAGGCTGGCCAGGTACTGCAGGTGCGTGCTTAACTCCCGTGCGTGCCCGTAACCGAAAAAGCCACAGAAGGCCGCGCCCCACAGAAGCGACACGCATTGCTTGTTCGCCCCGGGGCGCGATTCCGCTGTTTCGCGGATGGTTTGTGTTGCTCCAGCATTCACTTGCTGGGGCCCGTCACGCCGCAAGAGCTCATTCCGCTAAGGCGCCTTAACCGCGATCCGGTGTTCTATGACGCCTCTATTCGCGCCAAGGTGTTCCGTTTTAAGGAAGACGGCACCTGTACCTTCTTGCAGCCCGACTACCTGTGTGGCGTCCATGCAAAACTAGGTGTCGACGCCAAGCCTGACACTTGTCGCAAGTTCCCCTTTTCTCTCGTCGCCACACCCGCAGGTCGACGCGTGGTTACTGCCCACCGCTGTTCTTGCCGCACCCTAGGCGACCGTCCCTTGATGGATCCCGCTGGCGTTGAAGAAGAGATTCGCATGCCCGGCAAACCTTTGCGTGCAGAACGCAGCGTGCTTAGTCGTGTGCCCGTGGCCCCTCGAAAGAACATTAGTTTCACCAACTGGCTATTGATGGAAGAGCCTTTGCTCAAAGCCTTGGCCGAAGGGAAAGATCCCTACACAGTACTTGGGGCCAAGCCTTTCCCTAAATTGAAGAAGCGTTCGTGGGACAGCGTTGCCAAAGACTTTCACGAACAAGAAGATGAAACGTCGTATGAGATAGCAAAGTCATGGTTTGGCGACGCCATCTTGAATCTCACCAAGGGAACTCCCTTTCCGCACCGCCCTCGCCCATGGGCCAGGTTCTTCGACAAGGCCGAAGCACGGTCGCCCAAAGAGCAAAAGCCGCGCGAGATGTTGAATGATTGGCTTTCGGATGTGATCTGGAGCTTTGAATGGGTTGACCATGGAAACTTCGCCCGCGCCCGTCGCGAGCTGGCAACCCGCCTTGCCATGATCGAGGCCATCGCCAAAGCCATAGCTCGCAAAGGTGTACGCAAGGATCGCGCAACAGCCGAAGCGCTGATGATCGTTGAAGACGTGGGCACCACGGAAACGTGGGCCGAAGCCGTCACTGGGATGCCAACCTAACCGGTTGCAACGCAACGATCGGAAGCGTTTTACCGCGTCTTTACGTTTCTTAACAATCCTAAGCTGCGAATGTAAAGTTCTGCATCTGGGTCAACCGCGTGGCATCCTTGCTGCGCGATGATTCGGATGACTGGCATAACAAAATCGTACCGCGCTGGCGCCCGCGCGGTGCCTGTTCTGCGCGAGATCAATCTGCACATTGGCGCGGGCGAACTTGTGGCCATTATGGGTTCGTCGGGCTCTGGCAAATCGACCTTGCTAAACATTTTGGGCGTCCTCGACGACTACGATGAAGGTCTGTACGAACTGGATGGAACCCCGATGCGCGGCCTATCCGAACGCCAAGCGGCGGTGTATCGAAATCAGTTCCTGGGTTTCGTATTTCAATCGTTCAACTTGTTAGCTCTCAAATCCGCGGTTGAAAACGTTGAACTTCCTTTGCAATACCGTGGTGTACCTCGACGCTTGCGGCGTGAAATGGCGATGGATGCCCTTTCGCGCGTCGGGCTCACGTCGCGTGCGGAACACTTGCCTTCAGAAATGTCAGGCGGCGAAAAGCAACGTGTTGCCATTGCGCGTGCGGTGGTCACCAAGCCTCGCGTGGTGCTTGCCGATGAACCCACCGGCGCACTAGATACAAAGACCTCAGATCAGATCATGAACCTCTTGGAGGAAACCAACGCCGCAGGCGTCACGATGGTGATCGTCACCCACGAGCCCGATGTGGCGGCACGTTGTCGTCGTCTTGTTCGCATCCGCGACGGCCAGATTCAGGAACAGGACGCCGCGTAAGTGCGCGCCCTTGATCGTTGGCGAGAAGTATTCGCCTCTCTGTCACGAAGACGATTGCGAACCGCACTCACCGCGCTGTCGGTTGCGTGGGGAATCTTCATGCTTGTGATCTTGTTGGCCGCGGGCAACGGCTTGGCCAATGGTGCCGAGAACGCCTTTCGCGACGATGCTGCCAATAGCGTCTGGTTGTTTCCTTCGCGTACAACCAAAGCCTTTGAAGGCCGCCCCAAGGGGCAACGCATCAACATGACCAACGATGATTATGCACTGTTGCAAGGCACCGTGAAAGTTGCCGATCACATGGCCGCGCGTTACTTACCTCGCGGCAGCGTCATGGCCGCGCGTAAATCCTTCCAAGGAACCTTTCCCGTCAAAGCCGTTCATCCCGATCACCAGTACCTTGAACGCACCACGATTTCCGAAGGCCGGTACATCAACCAAGCCGACCTTATCGATCACCGCAAA
>Ga0105046_10008872_pt1 | contig 15787 bp, 17 predicted proteins | sample MAT03_FD_78385 | JGI IMG/M metagenome (GOLD analysis project Ga0105046, IMG submission 78385) | Freshwater microbial communities from Lake Fryxell liftoff mats and glacier meltwater in Antarctica - MAT-03 (megahit assembly) | ecosystem: Environmental > Aquatic > Freshwater > Ice > Liftoff...
GGACGGTTCTCCAGGCGCGAGCGGAGCAACGGCGGAAGAAGGACGGCTGCCCAGGCGGCGGCGACGGCCAAGAGGACGATCTTGCCCAAGCGTTATCGGATCCTGCGCGTGTGAGGGAGGTGAGTCGATGGTGTCATGAGTGCTGGCAGGCGAGATGACACTCCCCTGAACGCCAGGGAACGGCCCGTCTCGCAGTTCATTACGATTCTACTACGTTCGTAACAGTATCCGAAACATCGGCGACCGTGGTGTCGCCCGTCGCCGTCGCCGATGCATCCCGTGCACCGCGCGCATCCGGGGCACCGACGACATCCCGTCGGTACACACCCGACCTTCCACCCGTCTTCTCCCAGAGGGCGAGATCACCGATCACCATGGCCCGGTCGGCCGACTTGCACATGTCGTAGATCGTGAGGGCCGCGGTGGCGCACGCATGGAGGGCTTCCATTTCGACGCCGGTGCGATCGACGGTGTCGACGTTCGCCTCGACGGCGATGTAGTCGTCGCCGATCTCGAAATTGATGCTCACCGCGCCCACGAGCAGCGGATGACACAACGGAATCATGTCGCTCGTCCGCTTGGCGGCCTGGATGCCGGCCACTCGGGCCACGGCGAGCACGTCGCCCTTCTTCACTTCGCGGTTCGCGACCGCAGCGGTGGTCTCGGGTCGCATGAACACCTTGCAACGAGCGACCGCCCGGCGATGGGTGGGCTCCTTGGGGGTCACGTCGACCATGCGGGCTCGACCCATCGGGTCGAGATGGGTGAACGACAAGTCACTCATGCGGTGACCCAGCGTAGTCGCGCCGGCACGGGCAGGCGAATATCCACATCCGATCGAGCCGACGTCCGTATCGCCAGGCTCACGAGCAGGGGGAACGGACGCCGGGGGTGAGGACGACGGGGGTGAGGACGACGGGGGTGAGGCCGGCGCCCACCAGCGAGATCAACGCCACCACGGCGATGCCCTGGATCGTCTCGTTGGCGCGGGCATCGTCGATGTCGGCCTCGATGGCCGACAGCGATCAGCCGCCGATCTGGCTCATCGAACGGTTCGGTCGGATGAAGTTGACCTGGTTGATCTGATGGCCTGCCCACTTGGTGCCGACCGCACGCTGGATCTCGGCGGCGAGTTCGTCATCGGTGGCACCGGCGCGCATCAGCGCCTTGAAGTCGAACTCCGAGGTGGCGAACAAGCAGGTGCGGAACTGGCCGTCCGCGGTGAGTCGCACACGGTCGCAGTCGCCGCAGAAGGGCTTGGTGACGGTCGGGATGACGCCGATCATCCCGGCGCCGTCGAGATAGCGCCAGCGGTCTGCGGGTGCAGCGCCCCGAGCGGGCACCTGCTCGAGCGGGAACTCGGCCGAGATGGCGGCCACGATCTCGTCCTGGCCGACCACCTTGTCGTTCATCCAGTGGCCGGTGGCATCGAGCGGCATGAACTCGATGAACCGCACTTCGACCGCATGGTCGCGACCGAACCGGGCCAGGTCGAGGATCTCGTCGTCGTTGACGCCACGCTCGACGACGGCGTTGATCTTCACCGGCGTGAAGCCGGCCTCCTTGGCGGCCTCGATGCCGTCGAGCACGCTGACCAGTTCATCGCGGCGGGTCATCCGGAGGAACTTCTCGCGCTGCAGCGTGTCGAGGCTGATGTTCACCCGATCGAGGCCGGCATCACGCAACTCGTGGGCGAGGAGACGGAAGGTGGCGCCGTTCGTGGTGATCGCGAGGTCGGGCTTTCGGCCGGCCAGTGGTGAGGACGACGTGGTCGGCACCCGCAGCTGGGCAAGTTTGGCGACGAGCACCGCCAGATGAGCGCGCACGGTGGGTTCGCCACCGGTGAGGCGCAGCCCGTCGACCTCGAACCGCTCGACGAAGATCCGGGCGAGGCGCTCGAACTCCTCGAACGTGAGCACCTCGCTGCGCGGTACCCACGTCATGCCCTCTTCGGGCATGCAGTACGTGCAGCGGAAGTTGCAGCGGTCGGTGACCGAGATGCGCAGGTCACGAATCGTCCGTCCGAACGGGTCGACGAGATCCATCGCGTCACATTACCGACAACAGGATCACCGGGACAGGGCCGGACTCGGGCACCCCGTCGCCGTCGGCCACCACGGCGAAGCCGTTGGCCGTCGCCGTCGCGGCGAGCTGGTGGCTGCCCTGCCCGCCAACCGAACGGACGTGCACCCGGCCGTCTGGACCGAAGCCACCACGCACACGCACGTAATGGGTCTTGCCGTCGGGTCGGCGGCGCAGCGCCTCGTCGGCGATCGCGACGACGAGGGGGCGATCGATCATCGGATGCCCCATCATCTGGCGCAGTGCCGGACGGGCGAACAGCTCGAAGCTCACGAGCGAGCTCACCGGGTTACCCGGCAGACCGAACACCGGCACCTGCCGACCGTCGGACGCAGTGAGCAGACCGAAGGCGAACGGCTTGGCCGGCTTGATCGCGATCTGCATCCAACGCATGTCGGCAATGCGCGACAACACGGCCTTCACGACGTCGTAGTCGCCCATGCTGACACCGCCGCTGGTGACGATCGCGTCGCAGCTGTCGGCGGCCAGGCGCAGCGTCGCTTCGAGCGCTGCCTCGTCGTCGCGCACCACGCCGTGGTCGACCACCGCACAGCCGGCCTCGGCCACCATGCCGAGGAGCATCGTCTTGTTGCTCTCGCGGATCTGACCGGGCTGCAGGGCGGAGCCATCGTCGATCAACTCGTCGCCGGTGGAGAGCACCGCCACCACGGCTCGGCGCACGACGGCCACGACTCGTGCGTTCACGCTCGCGAGCACGCCGGCCACCGACGGAGTGACGACGTCGCCGGGCCTGAACAGGGTGGTGCCGATGTGAACGTCATCGCCAACGCCGCGGACCGCAGCTCCGACATCGACACCCTTGGCGATGCGGACCCGCGACCCGCCGTCGAGACGCTCGGTGTCCTCCACCATCACCGACGCATCGGCACCGGCAGGCATGGGCGCACCGGTCATGATCCTGATCGCCTCGCCGGCGCCGACGGTCTTCGCGCTGGCTGCGCCGGCGGCGACCTCGTCGATGACCTCGAGCTCGACCGGCGGATGGGCGACGTCGGCGGCACGCACGGCATAGCCGTCGACGGCGCTGTTCGCGAACGGCGGCACGTCCTCACCGGCCACCACCTGCTCGGCGAGCACCAACCAGGTCGCCCCGCCGAGTGCGGTGCGTTCGACCGCCAACGGGGGGCACCGATCGAGCACGTACTGGCGGGCCTCGCTCTCGGGGATCACCCAGAGCACCGTAGCGAACATCCCGGCAGACTGTCCCCGTGAGCAGTTACACGTCGTTCTCGTCGGACGGCCACACCGCACGATGGATCAGCTGGGACGGTGAGCACGACGAGGCATTCACGCTGCTCTGGGAGAACGAGGGCTGGACCGCGTCGGGCATCGTCGGACGCGAGCAGGTGCAGTACGTGCTGCGCCTCTCGCCCACCTGGCAGGTTCGCCAGTTCATGCTGTTCCGCGATCTCGACGAGCCCGACCTGTGGCTGGCCACCGACGGCGGTGGGCGCTGGGGTGAGATGAACGGCGCCCACCGGGTGGAACTCGACGGTTGCCTCGATGTGGCGCTCGACATCACCCCGTTCACGGCCACGATCCCGATCAGACGGTTGCCGCTGCACGTCGGCCACACCGCCGACATCACCACCGTGCGGGTCGACGTCGACACCCTCGACGTGCAGCCCGACCACCAGCGCTATACGCGACTCGACACCCATCGGTGGGCGTTCACACGCCTCGAGACCGGTGCTGTCATCGAGTTCGACGTCGACGAACACGGCCTCGCGCTCGATCAGCCGGACCGTTTCCGCCGCACGCTCTGACGTCGCTCTGACCGGCGCTCGGCCGTCGCCGCAGTCAGAGCTGGGTCGGCAGCCATTCGCGCAGCTGGGGACCGATCCTGGGGTCCTTCAACCCGATCTCGATCACCGCCGACAACCAGCCGAACGGGTTGCCGGTGTCGTAGCGCAGCACGTCCTTGACGATCCCGTGGAACGGGCTGCGGGCGGCTTGAGCCTTGAGTGCGTCGGTGAGCTGGATCTCGCTGCCGGCACCAGGCTGCACCAGCGCGATCTCGTCGAACACGTCGGGGGTGAGCACGTAGCGGCCGATGATGATCAGATCGCTCGGGGCATCGGCCGGATCGGGCTTTTCCACCATCGAGCGGATCGCGATCACGCCGTCGGCATCGAGCTCACCGATCGGGTCGATCACCCCGTAGGAGCCGACCTGCTCGTGCGGCACCTCCTTCAGCCCGACGACGCTGCCGCCGGTCGACTCGCAGAGTCGGGCCATCTGGTCGAGCAACGACGAGTCACCCATCAGCTCATCGGGTAGCAGCACCGCGAACGGCTCGTCGCCGACGGCCTCACGGGCACAGCCGACGGCGTGGCCGAGGCCGAGCGCCTGATCCTGGTAGGCGAAGCTCACCTTGACGTCGCGTCCGATCGACTCGAGCCGATCGGCCATGTCGTCACGACCCGAGGAACGCAGCTTGGCGATCACCTCCGGCTGTGGTTGGAAGTACGCCTCGATCGCCGGCTTCGCATGGCTGGTGACGATGACCATGTGGTCGACACCGGCGCCGACGGCTTCGTCGATGATGAGCTGCAGCGCAGGTGTGTCGATGATCGGCAGCAGCTCCTTGGGAACAGCCTTCGTGGCGGGGAGGAATCGGGTCCCCATGCCTGCGGCGGGGATGACGGCTGTGTGGACACGCATGGGAACGATCCTAGGAAGTGCCCACACCCCTCACAGGCGATATCATTAGCACTCGCGCTGTTCGACTGCTAAGCACTGCACGACCTGCTCACAGCAGCAGGTCCGTTCAGCACTCATGTCGGCAGTTCGGATCAGAAGTTCGGATCAGCACTCGGAGCGACGATGCCCACGTACGTCTACAAGTTCATCGACACCGGAGAGACGATCGAGGTCCAGCAGGCCTTCAGCGACGACTCGCTCACCGAGGCCGAACACCCCGAGACCGGCAAGGTGATGGCCGTCCGCAAGGTGTTCACCCCGGTGGGGGTCACCTTCAAGGGTGGCGGCTTCTACAAGACCGACAGCCGCGGCAGCTCGTCGAAGTCGACCACGGCCGGGTCGTCGGGCACCGCGGGTTCCTCCGGGTCGTCGTCGGACTCCTCGTCGAGCGGTTCGTCGTCGTCGGACTCCTCGTCGAACGGTTCCTCGTCGAACGGTTCCTCGTCGTCGGACTCCTCGTCGTCCGGTTCCTCGTCGAACGGTTCCTCGTCGTCGGGTTCCTCGTCGTCGGGTTCCGACAACTCCAGCGGCTCGGGCAGCAGCGGCTCGTCGAGCAAACCGGCAGCCACCACCTCGTCGACGTCCAGCTCCAGCAGCGACTGAGTACCTCCGGGCTCCGATAGCGTCCGGCCAGCGTCCCCCGCCGTCAACGACCTGCGCCCTCGGCGCATGTCATCCGGGAGGTCGCGTGTTCCTCGCCCACATCCGTTCGTTCCTGGCGCGCCACCGCTCCATGCACTGGGCGCTCGTCGCCGCGGTGGCCGTGGCCGCCGGGGCGGCCGTCGCCGACCGATCCGCGGCACTCGATCGCGAGCGCCGCGCATGGGGCACCTCGGCCACCGTGTGGGTGGCGGCCAGCGACGTCGCCGCCGGCGCGCCCGTCACGGCCCGGCGTGTCGAGGCGCCGCTCGCCCTCGTGCCGGCGACATCGACCGTTGCCGATCCCACGGGTGCCATTGCGCGTCGGCCGATCGCCGCCGGCGAAGTGCTCACCGCGTCGGCCATCGGCGACGCCGACGATCTCGTCCCTCCCGGCTGGCGTGGCGTCGCCATCCCCGCCGACGAGTCGACGTTGGCGGTGCGGGTGGGCGACCGGGTCGACGTGGTGGCCGCTGGCGGGGTGCTGGCCATCGACGGGGTGGTGATCGAGGTGTTCCCGGCGAACGTCGTGGTGGCCGTGGCGGCCGAAGCGGCGCCCGCTGTGGCCTCGGCCGCCCTCGACCGTCTCGCCGTGCTGGTGCTACGTGGTTGATCCTGGACGTGAATGTCAGCGCCAGCCGGCGGCGATGATGATCAGCACCACCACGCCCAGCACGCACCGGTAGATCACGAACGGCATGAAGCTTCGGGTGCGGACGAGCTTGATCGTGCCCCACACCGCGAACCAGCCGGCGAGCCCGGAGGTGACGATGCCGACGATCATCGGCGCGATCAGCCCATCGGGGATGCCGTCGGCGACGAGGTTCGCCATCTTCCACACCACGGCGCCGGTGGTGACCGGGATGCTCATCAGGAAGCTGATGCGGGCCGCTGCGTCGCGGCTGAAGCCGAAGGTACGGGCCGCAGTGATCGTGATGCCCGATCGCGAGGTGCCCGGGTTGAGCGCCAACACCTGAGCGATGCCGACCTTCAGGGCGTCGGGGCCGCGGTAGTCGTCGATCGTGCGGCTGCCGGCGCGGCGGTCGGCCCAGCCGAGCAGCAGGCCGAACACGATCAGCGACACCGCGATGAGGCCAGGGGTGCCGAGGCGTTCGTCGATGGTCTCCTCGAACACGGCACCGATGGCAGCAGCGGGCAGAGCCGACACGACGAGCAACCAGGCGAGCTTGCCATCGGCATCGACGGGCTTCTCGCGCTTCCAGAGCAGCTGCGCACCCTTGGAGACGTACCGGACGATGTCCTTGCGGAAGTATCCGACGACGGCGACGAGGGTGCCGATGTGGAGCGACACGTCGAAGGCCTTCTTGATGCCTGCGTCCTGCAGATCGTCCCACCCGAACAGCCACGGCACCAGCAGCAGGTGCCCGCTCGAGGAGATGGGGAGGAACTCGGAGAGGCCCTGGACGAGGCCGAGCACGATGGCATGCAGGATGGGCACGGCTGTCAGTTCTACCCGCTGGAGGTGCCGGGCAACACCCGAGCCGACCACGGCCGGGCCTCGTCCCAGTGATGCCCCACCGTGCGGGCACTGCAGAGATTCGTCAAGAACTCCTCAGGACCGTCGAAATCGGGCATCTCCACGTACGCCGCGCCCAGGGCGAGCGGCACGTGGGCATCGCTCCCGGCGCCGGCGAGCAGACCGTGCTGCAGTGCATAGTCGGCGGCCCGACGGTTGAGACTCGGCAGCGAGGTCTTCGCGTTGAACACCTCGATCGCATCGACCAGACCGTCGGCCACGAGCGCGTCGAGTGCGGCCTCCGTGAGGTTGCGGCGCATCGGATCGAACGGGTGCGGGACGTACACCACGCCGCCCTGGTCGCGGATGATCCGCGCCGCCTCGGCCGGCGGCACTCCGAACGGCACCCGCTCGGTGAGGAACAGCCCGATGATCTCGCCCGCGTGCGTGCGGAGTTCCTCCCCGACGATCACACGGCACGGCAACCGGTCGGCCAGCTCCTGCGCACCCTTCACTGCGTTGTGGTCGGTGATGCACAGCACGTCGATGCCGCTGTCGATGACCGCCTGCTCGACCTCGTCGGGCGTGGTGGTGCTGTCGCCACTCCACATCGTGTGGCTGTGCAGGTCGACGCGCACCCAGCCGGGTGGCAGCGGGTGATCGAGATGGGGGTGTCGAGCGACGGCAGCCGCGTGCGGTCGGGGCACATCGTGAGGATACGACCCGCCATTGCACAGGTCGGACGCAGGTCGGGTCCAGGTCCGGTGCAGGTCGGGTCCAGGCCGGGTCCAGGCCTGGTCCAGGTCGGGTCCAGGTCGGGTCCAGGTCGGGTCCAGGTCGGGTACAGGTCGGGTGCAGCCGGCGGCGCGCGGGCGGGCATGATGTGCCGATGCGGTGGAGCCGGCGGACGCACCTGATGTTCGTCACGGGTGCGAACGGTTTCGTCGGTCGCCACCTCGTGGGCAGCGACGTGGCCAGCGACTGGGAGGTGGTGGCACCTCCGTCGAAGGCGCTCGACATCACCCAGGCCGAGCGGGTGATGGACACGATCCGCGAGTGGAAGCCGGCGGCAGTCGTGCACCTCGCGTATCGGCGCGACGACCGGCGCACGATCGTGCAGGGCAGCCTCAACGTCGCCAGGGCCGCCGCTGCCGCTGGCGCCCATCTCGTGCATCTCTCGACCGATGTCGTGTTCGGCGGACGCCTCTCGCCCTACACCGAGTGGGATCCGCCGTCGCCGGTCACCGACTACGGCACCTGGAAGGCCGAGGCCGAAGCAGCGGTGGCGGGCGCCCACCCGACCGCCGTGCTGGTGCGAACGTCGCTGGTGTACGGCACCGACCAGCTCGCGCCCGTGCAGCGCGACGTGGAAGCGGCGCTCGCCTCAAGGTCGTCGATGTCGTTCTTCACCGACGAGATCCGGTGCCCGGTGCACGCGACCGACCTGGCACGGGCGGTGTCGATGCTGGCCGACCGACGCGACGTGTCCGGCCCGCTCCACGTGGCCGGCCCCCAAGCCGTCGACCGTGCCGAACTGGCGCGGATCGTGGGCACATGGCTGGGGATGGGGCACCGGCTCGACACGTTGCGCACCTCGTCGATCGCCGAGTCGGGCCTCGTCCGGCCGGCGTGCGTGGTGCTCGACAGCGGCCGGGCCGCGTCGCTCGGCATCACCTGCCGACCCGTGGGCGACGTGTTGCGCGCCTGACCCTCGGGGGCCGATGGGGCACGCTCTCGCCAGACTCTCACCCGACCGGTAGGGACCTCCAGGGTTCGAGCTCCACGATGGCGGTCGTGAGCAGCCGCCTCGACACACCACTCCCTCCCCCGGTGTCTCCCCCCAGGGCGGCTCGTCCGAGCACCGCGACCACGCGCCGTCTCCTCCCACCGGCGCGGCGGTCGCGGATGCTCGACTCCGATCTCGCATGGCTCGTCGGTGCCTACGTGGCACTGGTGATCGGCATCTGGTCGCTGCACGGCGGCCTCACCCGATTCACCGAAGGCACCACCGGCATCGCCACCGCCGTCACTCAGGTGAGCGGCCTCGCCGCCTCCGCCGTCGGTCTGGTCGGTCTGCTGTTCACCGCTCGACCCGCCTTCCTCGAACGCCGCTACGGACTCGATCAGCTGTTCAACTGGCACCGGGTGCTCGGCGAGACGATGGCGGTGCTCGTCGGGGTGCACGTGGTCGCCGCCGTGCTCGAGTGGGAGGTCGACGGTCGATGGGGCGCTGCCATCGCCGACCTCACCGGCCGCGAGCCGTACATGGCCGGCGCGACCGTCGGTGCGCTGCTGATCGGCGTCGTCACCGTCACCTCGCTCCGCAGCGTGCGTACGCGCCTCTCGTACGAGACCTGGTACTTCCTCCACCTCACGGCCTACCTCGGGTTCGCCCTCTCGTTCGGACACCAGCTCGTCAACGGCGCCGACTTCGCCGACGACGAGATCGCCCGCTGGATCTGGATTGCCATGCACGCCACCGTCACCGTTGCGTTGGTGTGGGGCCGGTGGGGTCGTGTGGTGCGCTCGGTGGTGCGACCACTGCGCGTTCGTTCGATCGAGCAGGTGGCGCCCGGCATCGTGACGATCCGCCTCTCGGGCCGCCGCCTCCGCAGCATGCGTGGCTCGGCCGGTCAGTTCTGCTTCCTGCGGGCGCTCACACGCGATGGCTGGTGGCGCTCGAACCCGTTCTCGCTCTCCGAGGCGCCCGGCCGCGACGGCCTGCGATTCACGATCAAGGAGCGCGGCGACGCCTCCGAACTGCTCACGTCGCTGACGGTGGGCACCAGGGTGGCCGTCGACGGGCCCTACGGCGTGTGCACGCCCGACATCGCCGACGGACGCGAGGTGCTGTTCGTGGTGGGTGGTGTCGGCATCGCCCCGGCCCGGGCGATGCTCGAGGTGCTCCCACCGTCGGCCGAGCCCGTCGTGCTCTACCGGGTGCACAGCGCCGACCAACTCGTGCACCACGACGAGCTGGTCGAACTCGCCACCCACCGCAACGGCAGGGTGCTGGCCCTCGTCGGGCCGTCGGCATCGCTCGCCGAGCGCGATCCGTTCTCGCCGGCCGCGCTCGCCCGCGCCGTGCCCGACGTCGCCGACCGCGTCGCCGTGCTGTGCGGCCCCGACCGCCTGCTGACCGCCGCTCGCAGCGGGCTCACCAAGGCGGGTGTCGATCCGTCCGACCTGCACTACGAACACTCCTGGTGGTGAACCCATGACCCCCTCTCCCCGCCGCCGCCCTGGCCTGGCCCGCCGCGCCCTGCCGGCCCTCGCACTCACGGGTGCGAGCGGCTTCCTGCTCAGCACGCTCGACCATCCGTCCGCCATCGTCGACGCCGGCGCGAGCACAGCTGGTGTGACCGTGGTGTCCGATGCGGCGTCGACGACCGCGCTCTCGACGCCCGTCACCACTCCGCCGACCGACCCGGCACCGCAGTCGAGCGCCACCAGCGCCACGATCCCGGTCACCACCGCAGCGACGACGGTGGTCACCACCGTGCCGGCCGCACCGACGTGCACCGCCTACACAGGGCCGAGTGTCTCCACCAAGTGGGGGCCGGTACAGGTGCAGGCGGCGGTGGCCGCCGATGGCACCATCTGCTCGGCCGACGCGATCGTCACGCCCGACAGCAAGAGCAGGTCGGTCGCGATCAACGACCGTGCCGTGCCGGTGTTGAACGACCGTGCGATGGCATCACAGGGCACAGACTTCGACGGCATCTCCGGCGCGACGATCACCACGAACGCGTACCGGGGGTCGCTGCAGGCGATCCTCGACGCCGTGGCCTCGGGTTCGGTGGGCTGACGATGCACACCACATCCGGGGTCCGCCGGCATGCCGAGGTGATGGGCACGATGGCGAGCATCCACGTGCACGACCCCACCGTCGATGCCACTGTCGCCGATGCTGCGATCGACGCCGTACTCGCCGAGCTGGAACGGTTGGAGGAGATGTTCAGCACCTACCGGCCGACGAGCGAGATCAGCCGTGTGAACCGAGGTGAGCTCGATCTCGTGGCGTGCTCGCCCGAGGTGATCGACGTGCTCGATGCGTGCACGTGGCTCGAACACGCGAGCAGTGGTGCGTTCGACAGACGCGCCAGGGGTCGCCTCGACCCGGCGGGCTTCGTGAAGGGCTGGGCCACCGAGCGCGCCAGCAGGCTGTTGACCGAACGCGGACTCGAGCACTGGTTCGTGGGCGTGGGCGGCGACATGGTCGTGCACGGCCGGCCTGCCGGCCGTGACTGCTGGACGATCGCAATCGCCGATCCCACGAAGCACAGCGCCGTGATCACCGGGATCACCGTCACCGGTGGCGCCGTCGCCACGTCGGGTTCGGCCGAACGAGGCAACCACCTGTGGGCCGCCGGGGGCGCCGATGCAGACACATGGGCGTCGGTGACCGTGATCGGCCCGTCACTCACCTGGGCCGACGCGTTCGCCACCACGGCGTGTGCGCTGGGCCCCGACGGCCTCGACTGGGTGAGCCAGTTCGACGGCTACCAGGCCTTTGCGATCACCCACGACGGCGTCCTCGTGAACACGCGCGCCGCCTGACATCTGGGGAGCGACACCCGGGCGCTCGACATCTGGCAGCCCGAACGAGCGCGATCAGGCGCCCGACATGGTCATGTCGGAGATGACCAGGCTCACACCGGCAGCGCGCATGGGCAGCCAGTCGATGTCGCCTCCCACCTCGACGAGGTCGAGCAGCATCCGCTGCAGCGTGGAGGCGATGGTGAACTCGCGCACCGGTGCACCGATCTGGCCGTTGCTGATCAGCAGGCCCGAGGCGCCCGTGGAGAAGTCGCCGCTGATCGGGTTCACACCGCTGTGCAGTCCCGACACCTGTTGCACGAGCACGCCGTCGGTGACGTCGGCGACGAGCTCGGCCTGCGAGCGGGTTCCCGGCTGCACCTGTAGCGCCAGGCAACCGACACCCGGCGTGCCCTTGAAGCCACCGCGTACCGCGTTGCCGGTGCTCCCGGTGTTCGCGCGGCGGGCGCTGTAGCTGTTGTGCACGAAGCTCTGCAGCACGCCACCGTCGACGAGCACGTTGCGGCGGGCAGCGAGGCCTTCGCCGTCGAGTTCGGTGGCGGTGTAGGCGAGGGGGTTCGTGGGGTCGTCGACCAACGTGAACAAGGGGCTGGCGACGATCTCGCCCATGCGGTCCTTGAACAGGCTGCGGCCCTTGATGACGGCCTCGCCGTTGAGGGTGCTCGAGATGATGCCCAGGAACTGGGCGGTGACGAACGGGTCGAGCACCACGGTGAGCCGGCGGCTCGACGGCTTGGTGGCGCCGAGCAGGCGGGTGGCGCGCTCGGCGGCCTCCTTCGCCGCCTTGGCGAGGTCGAACTCGTCGGGCGAGCGACCCACACTGAAACCGAAGCCGGTCTGGGTCTCGTCGCCGTCGTCGGCGAGGGTGCTGACGCTGACGTAGCACCCGTTCTCGCGGCCCGATCGACGAATGCCGGTGGTGGTGGCCACGGCGTTCTCGGCGGCGACGTCGCTGTAGTTGGCATCGTCGATGCGCACTCGTGAGTCGGAGGCGAGCGTGAGCCGCTCGAGCTCCTTGGTCAACTCGATCTTGCGGTCGGTGCTGTAGCCGGCGAGCACCTCGTTCCAGAGGTCTTGCTGCACCACGGGGACGCCGTCGGGCAGGGCCAGGCCGGCCCATTCGTCGGGGGTGCCGAACACGACGTTGTCGCGGGCTTCGGCGAGCACCTCTGCGATGGCACGCTCGTCGAGTGTGCCTGCGTACGCGAAGCCGGTGCGACCATCGCGGATGACGCGGATGCCGATGCCCTCGCTCTGGGCGCTGACGAAGTGCTCGATCTCGCCCTCGTACACGCGGACGTCGGTCTCGCTGTCGCGCGAGACGTAGGCCTCGAGCTGCTCACCCGGCTCGGCCTGGGCGATGACCGCGTCGGCGATGTGCTGCAGTGCGCTCTCGAAGCTCATGCTGCGGTGCCGCCGATCGTCATCGACTTCACCCGCAGCGTCGGCTGGCCGTCGCCGACGGGCACACCCTGGCCGTCCTTGCCACAGGTGCCGGGGTTGCCCATCGCGAAGTCGTTGCCGAGCATGTCGATGTCGCGCAGCACCTGCGGGCCGTTGCCGATGAGGTTGCCCTCGCGCAACGGGTCGGTGATCTCGCCGTTCTCGATGAGGTACGCCTCGACCATGCCGAACACGAAGTCGCCCGTGGCCGTGTTGACGCTGCCACCGCCGAGCTTGGCGACGTACACGCCGCTCTCGGTGTTGCGGACGATCTCGTCGGGCTCATCAGTGCCGTTCAGCACGTAGGTGTTGGTCATCCGCACCATCGGCAGGTGCATGTAGCTCTGGCGGCGACCGTTGCCGCTCTGCGGCCGGCCTTCCTTGCGGGCACGCAGGTAGTCCCACATGTAGTCGGTGAGCACGCCGTCCTGGATGAGCACGTTGTACTGGCTGGGGTGGCCTTCGTCGTCGATGCCGATGGCACCCCACTCGGTGCTCATCGTGCCGTCGTCGACCAGGGTGACGAGCGGGGAGGCGACGAGCTCGCCGGCCTTGCCGCGGTACACGCTGGCGCCCTTGGCGACGAGGTCGGCCTCGAGGCCGTGCCCGCACGCCTCGTGGAACAGCACGCCGCCGCTGCCGCGCTGGATGACCACCGGCACAGCACCGCTCGGCGCAGGACGCGCGCTCAGCTTGGAGATCGCCATCCGCGCCGCATCGCGGGCGAGGTCCTCGACATCGACCGAGTCGAACATCTCGAACCCGATGGTCTGGCCCGCGCTCTGAAAGCCGGTCTGCATGCCGGCATCGCCGTTCGCGACCACGCTCATGCGGACCAGGCTGCGCACCTGCTCGTCCTCGGCGAGCACGCCATCGGTGTTGGCCACCAGGATGCGCCGGCGGCTGTCGCCGTACCCGGCCGACACCTGCACGATCGAGGCACCGGCCGAGCGGGCGGCCTCGTCGATGCGGCGGAGCAGTTCGACCTTGGTGGCCTTCGGCACTTCGTCGGGGTAGCGGGCGACGGTGTTCACCTTGGTGCCGTCGCGACGTGTGAGCGCCACGGTGCGAACCCCGCCACCGCCCTGACTGGCAGCGGCGGCGGCCGACGCGGCGGCGGTGAGCAGACCCGCCTCGCTGAGGTCTGCGGTGTGCGCGAACCCGGTGGTGTCACCCTTCACCACGCGGATGCCGGCACCCCGGTCGCGGCCACTGGTGACCTGTTCGATCCGGCCGTCGTCGAGCCCTGCGGAAGTGGAGCGCTTGTCCTCCGCGAACACCTCTGCGAAGTCGGCTCCGCTCTTCACGGCCGTCCCGAGCACCCGGGTGAGCACATCTGTGTCGATCATCTTCAGGAGCCTACCGAGCACCCGCTTCCACGCGAGCCCGCACGGGGCCCGGCAGCCGCCTCGTTCGCGTGGGTTCCGTCACAGCACCATCCGTGCGTAAGGTAGGCGACCGTGAACGTCGAGGTGGGGCTTCGGGGCGAGGCGACGATGGTGGTGTCGGAGGCCGACACCGCCCGAGCACTGCGTTCCGGCACGGTCGAGGTACTCGGCACTCCTCGCCTCATCGCCCTCTGCGAGGAGGCCACCTGCGCTGCCGTGGCCGGCCGCCTGCCGGGGGGGCACACCACCGTAGGCATGCGCGTGCAGATCGATCACCTGCAACCGACCGCTGTCGGGGTGGAAGTGGTGGCGGAGGCGACGCTCGAGAAGATCGAGGGTCGGCGGCTCATGTTCACCGTGTCGGCGTCCGATACCAGAGGGCTGGTGGCTGCAGGAAAGGTCACCCGCGTCCTGGTGGAGGTCGACCGATTTCACAGCAAAGCGCACTGACTGGCGGCTCACGCCGCACCCATTCTCACGGCCATCACGGCTCTCACGGCCGCCCCGGCCATCACGGCCGCCCCGGCCGCTCGATGCTGGCGACCCTCGTCGTCGCGCTGGCGTTCACAGCAACGGCATGTGCTGCCGGCGAGGCGATCGAGGAGACAGCGGGAAGCGTGGCCGAGCAGGTGCAAGCCGGCGTCGAGGCCGTGCCCGTTGCCGCGAACCTGGCGTGCGACGCCGATCGGCGCACCCTCGAGGTGGCGATCGAGGCGTTCACGCTGATGCAGGGTGGCCCGCCGACAGCGGAGGCCGACCTCGTCGGCGACTACATCCGCGAGGAGTCGCCACTGTTCGATCTCGACCCGACCGGTGCGATCGTGCCGGCACCGGGCTCGACCTGCACCTGACCGGCTGATCCACCGGCACGTGTCGCTCGTCAGGCCAGGTTGGACGAGCGGGGGTAGATGTCGCTCGGGTCGGTCACGATGTTCACGAGGTACGGCACTCCCGAGGCGAACGCACGATCGAGGGCCGGACCGATCTGCGCCGGGTCGGTGACGAGCTCACCGCCGCCGCCGAGCGCGGTGACCACCTGGTCGTAGCGGCACCCGGGTTGAAGGTCGCATGCCATGTCCCAGCCGTAGATCGCCTGCATCGGATGCTTCTCGAGCCCCCACATGCCGTTGTTCCCGACCACCATCACAGCGGGCAGGCCGTGACGCACCAGGGTGTCGACGTCCATGAGGCTGAAGCCGGCCGCGCCGTCTCCGAGGAGCAGCACCACCTGGCTGTCGGGACGCACCACCCGTGCCGCCGTCGTGTACCCCAACCCGTTCCCGAGGCACCCGTACGGCCCGGTGTCGAGCCAACAACCCGGCTGCTGCACCTCGACGAACTTGCCCGCGTACGAGGCGAAGTCGCCGCCGTCGCAGATCACCACGGCGTCGTCGGCGAGGCGCTTGCCGAGCTCGCCGTAGATCCGGCTGGGCTTGATCGGCGCACTGTCGGCCGACAGCAGTTCGGCATCGGA
>Ga0105046_10008874_pt1 | contig 15784 bp, 13 predicted proteins | sample MAT03_FD_78385 | JGI IMG/M metagenome (GOLD analysis project Ga0105046, IMG submission 78385) | Freshwater microbial communities from Lake Fryxell liftoff mats and glacier meltwater in Antarctica - MAT-03 (megahit assembly) | ecosystem: Environmental > Aquatic > Freshwater > Ice > Liftoff...
CTCGGAATCGCGATCTCCGAAGCGGTCGAGGTCGCGGTCGCCTCCGAGGACACCAAGTACGCGCTCGGCTCGGTGCTCAACCACGTCTGCCTGCATCAGACCGTGATCGGCCAGGAAGCGATCGCTCAGTTGGAGATGGCTGGCGAGTATCCGGACGTGGTGATCGGCTGCGTCGGTGGAGGATCCAACTTCGCCGGGATCGCCTTCCCGCTGCTCCGCAAGAAGCTGAAGGAGGGCCTCGACACGCGGTTCATCGGGGTCGAGCCCGCTGCCTGCCCGACCATGACCAGGGGCACCTACGCCTACGACTTCGGCGACACGGTCGGCATGACCCCGCTGATGCCGACCTACACTCTGGGCCACGACTTCGTGCCACCCCCGGTCCACGCCGGCGGACTGCGCTACCACGCCGTCGCCCCGATCCTCGGCGCGCTGGTCAAAGAGGGGCTGGTCGAAGCTCAGGCGATCCCCCAGACCGAAGCTTTCGCCTCGGCGATCACCTTCGCCCGGGCCGAAGGAATCATCCCGGCGCCGGAGCCGACCCACGCGATCCGGGCGGTCTTCAACGAGGCCGAGAAAGCGAAGCAGGAGGGCGACGAGCGGGTGATCCTGTTCAACCTCTGCGGCCACGGCCACCTCGACCTCGCGGCGTACCAGTCCTACCTTTCGGGTGAACTGGTCGACCTCGAGTTCTCCGAGGCAGAGATGAACCGCGCGCTGCAGAGCCTGCCCGAAGCGCCTTCGATCGCCTGAATCCAGACCCCCGGGACGGCATCGCTCCCGGGGCCGCGCGCCCTCCCATTGCGGTGAAACCCGGTTGAAATATCGGGCCGGCCGGGTAAGGCTGGTTACATGGACGCATACCGGTTGATCGAATGGCAGCAGACCCCTGAATTCGTTGACGTGCCCGTGCCCGAGCCGGGGCCGGGCGAGGTGCTGATCAAGGTGGCCGGGGCCGGGCTCTGCCACTCGGACCTCCACCTGATGGAGTGGCCGGCCGGTGCGGTGCCGTTCGACCCGCCCTTCACTCTCGGCCACGAGAACGCCGGCTGGGTCGAGCGGCTCGGTGAGGGCGTGAGCGGCTTCGAGCCCGGCGAGCCGGTCGCTGTATACGGCCCCTGGGGCTGCGGCCACTGTCGAGCCTGTCGTCTTTCCCGGGAGGACTACTGCGAGAACCAGCTCGAGATCGGCAAATTCGGCGGCGGGCTTGGGCGTGACGGCGGCATGGCCGAGTACATGCTGGTTCCCTCGAGTCGGCTGCTGATCCGTTTGGGCGAGGGGCTCGACCCACGCGACGCGGCGCCGCTGTCAGACGCCGCGCTGACCCCGTACCACGCGATCAAGCGCTCGCTCCACCGTCTGGTCCCGGGCTCGACCGCCGTGGTGATCGGGGTCGGCGGGCTCGGGCAGATGGCCGTTCAGATCGTCAAAGCGCTCTCGGCCGCGCGGATTGTCGCGATCGACACCTCCGGTGAAAAGCTGGAGGCAGCCTCGGCCTTCGGCGCCGACCACACACTGCTCTCCGAAGAGGCGACTCCCGAGGCGGTGCGAACGCTGACCGGCGGACGCGGGGCCGAGTTGGTGCTTGATGTGGTGGGGGCTGAGTCGACCCTGGCCCTGGCCGCTCAGCTGCTCTCCTTCGAGGGCGACCTGACCCTGCTCGGTCTGGCTGGCGGCACCTTCGAGTACGGGGCCATGGCGCTGCCGTGGGGATCAAGGATCGCGACTACCTACTGGGGAACCGCGGTTGAACTGATGGAGGTACTCGACCTGGCCCGCGACGGCCGGATCGAAATCCGGACCGAGCGGGTGTCACTTGAAGAAGTGCCTGACGCCTATGAGCGACTGCGCGAAGGCAGGATCGAAGGCCGCGCCGTCGCCTGTCCCAACGGCTGACCAGCAGACAAGGCGGCGAGCCGCCGCGGGGCAGCCCCAGCGGTCCTACCCGGTTGTGCCACGCGGGACTACGACGACCGGGCAGGCGACCTTGCGCAGCAGGTCGGAGCTGACCGAACCGAGCAGCACCCGGCGTACCGGTCCGTAGCCGCGCGAGCCGACGCAGAGCAGGTCCAGGTCGGCCGAGTGCTCGCGGATCTGAACTGAGGCGATGCCGTCGAGCAGCACCTTCTCGGCCTTGACGTTCTCGGGCAACGAGGTGGCGGCCCGGTCGAGGATCTTCTCGGTGGCCTCCTTTGAGGCTTCGGCCAGCTCCGAGAGTGCGTAGGTCGCGCCCCAGAACCCCCAGGCGTCGGCGAAGTCGGTCGCGACCGAGAGCAGTCGCACCGTTCCCTCGCCGGTGATTTCGACCGCGATTTCGAGTGCGTGCCCGGATTCCGGCGAGCCGTCGATCGCCGCACCGATCCGGCCCAGCTGCGAGTCCGAGTTCCGGTATCCGACCGGCGCCAGCGCCACCGCGCAGGGCGATCCCTGCATCAGCACCCTCGCTTTGTGGCCGGCCCGGACCGTGCCTTCGTCGGTTCCGGCGCAGCCGAGCACCAGCAGGTCGCCCTCCATCTGCTCGGTCATCTCCTCGAGGCCGCGGGCGGCGGAGCTCGCTTCGACGATCCGGGCCTCGGCGCCCAGCACGGAGGCTGCGGCTTCAACCCCTTTGCGGGCCTGGTCGGCCAGGTTGGTGAAGGCGTTGGCAGGGAGGGCCGGCATCAGGCTTCCGCCGGTCGGTGACGGCACCACGCCGACCACAATCAGCTTCGCTTCGAGCCTTTCGGCGAGCGCCTTGCCGAGCGCCAGCGCGTCGCGCGAGCCCTCGCTTTCGTCAAATCCGACAACGATTCGTTCGAACAACAGACTTCCTCCCGGGTTGCGGCCTTTCGTTCAAGGTACCACCGACCCGCCCGCTGAACCGGCAGCGATCCTCCCCGGGCTTCCGGGGCTGATCGCTGCCAGAACCGCGTCTTTTGGCGTCGGAGGGTTCAGGCGGTTGAGGCCGCTGCGGGCGAGGTGCGCCTCCCGAGGCGCGTTCCGAGGAGGACCGGCGGCGGGATTGAGGTCACGGTCACCGGGATGATCAGCCAGAGCTCAGTGGCGTCGGTCCCGGCGCCGAATGTGCGGAAGATGCCGAGGATCCAGAACAGGGCGACGAACCGGTGGGCGACTCGCCAGCGGGCCGGCACACCCTCAGGCTGCGCCCGGAAAGCGGCGTCCAGGCCTACGCCTTCACTTTCGGCTGACCGGCGCGGTCAGCGCGACCTGGCGGACTTCAGTTCTTTCCAGTCGCCGGCTTCCTTCGAGGTGTCGAGCACCGCGAGGATCTCCCCGATCGCGTGGTCGCGGTCCATCGGGTGCCGCAGCGGGATTTCAGCGTTCAACTTGTAGCTGTTCCGGCGGCCCTCCTTGGTCCGGTCGAGGTATCCGGAATCGACCAGGTCGGCGACGATGCGCTGAGCGGCCCGTTCGGTTATGCCGACGTAATCGGCAACGTCACGGAGTCGGATGTCGGTGTCCCGCGCGACGCAGAGCAGGACGTGGGCGTGGTTGGTCAGGAAAGTCCATTCGGCCATAGCCGGTGAGGATACGCCATCGGAGCGGCAATTTCCGAAATTGGCCGGACTGTGTTTAACGTCACACAACACCGGAAAGAATTGTCGTGTATGGTTCCGCCCTATGAATAGTTCACTTGTGGGGAGCAACGAAATTGAAAAAGAACGCCTGCCCGGGGGAGCGTCCGCATGAGCGCGCTGCTGCTGGCGACGATACTGCTGCCAGGCCTTGCCGTGCTGGCCGCGCTGGCCGCCGGGCCGGGCCGTAGCGGCCTGGCCTCAAAGTGGGGGGTGGCCCTCAACGGGCTGGCCCTGCTCGGCGCCTTCGTGCTGCTGGTCGTGGTCTGGACCGGCGACCCCGTTTCGCTGGTCAGCGAGAACGGCGACGGCCTGGCCAGCGCCGGCATCTACGTAGACCGGCTGGTCGCAGTGCTGTTGATCCTGGTCATCGGAGTGAGCACGATCGTCCAGGCCTTCTCCGGTCGCTACCTGGCTGGTGACATCCGGGCGACGAGGTTCTTCGCCGGAGCCAACCTGCTGACCTTCGCCACCGCGATCATGGTCTCCTCGGCGACCCTGATCGGCTTGGCGATCGGCTGGTCGCTAGCCGGACTCGCGGTCGTGCTGTTGCTCGCCATGTACTCAGGCTTCCCCGCCGCCCGCGAGGGAGTGCGCCGCACCGCCAGGGCCTTCCTGATCGGTGACGTCGCGCTCTGGGCCGCAGTCGTGCTGGCAACGATCGAGTGGGGCACGGTAGATATGCGCCAGATCGGCGCGCAGGCAGAGAACTTCCCCGGCGGCGCCTTCGTGCTCGCCACGGTCGCTTGCCTGGTCGTGATCGCCGGTCTTGCCCGCTCGGCCCAGTTGCCACTCCAGAACTGGCTTCCGGCCACCCTGGCTGTGCCGACCCCGGTCTCGGCCCTGCTCCACGCCGGTGTCGTCAACGCCGGCGGCATCCTGCTGGTCAAGATGAGCCCGGTCTTCGGCGCCTCGACTGAAGCCACGCACCTCGCCTTCGCACTCGGTGCGGCGACGACGGTCTACGGCACCGCGCTGATGCTGTCCAAGCCGGACATCAAGGGCGCGCTCGCCCACTCGACCATGGGCCAGATGGGCTTCATGATCATGACCTGCGGCCTCGGTGTCTACGCCGCGGCGATCTTCCACCTCTTCGCCCACGGCATGTACAAGGCGACGCTCTTCCTCGGCTCAGGCTCGGCGATCCACGCGCAGATCCGGCATACGAAGGCGCCGCCGGTGGCTGCCGTTGCTTCTGCCGCAAGGATCCGCGCGGTGCTGGTCTCGATCGCCGTCCCCGGACTGGCGCTCTACGGCGCGGTCCAGTTGTTCTTCAGCGGGATCGACTCCGGCGGCTGGGGTCTGCTGCTCTTCGCCTGGGCTACCGGCGGCTGGGCCTGCTGGGGCTGGCAGCGTCGCCACCCCTCGATCGGGGGAGCGCTGACCGCGGCCGCAGGAGTCACCGTGATCTCCGGGGCCTACGTGCTGCTGCTGAGCTCATTCAAGGACTTCCTGGCGCCGGCGCTGACCGGCGCCGGAGACGCCAGCGTCTCCGCCTGGTGGGTGGTCGGCTTCTTCGCCGCGCTGATCCTCGCCGGCCTGCTGCGACTCGCCGCCCCCGGCAGTCCGCTGGCAGAAATTCGCAAGTCCGCCTACGTCTTCGTCCTCGGTGCCGGCCAGGTGCTGGCACCGCGTGAGCGCGGCGGGCCTCCACCCGGCGAGCAGAAGGCCGGAGCCGGAGAGTTGATGCCTAGTTCGGAAGGAGCTGGATCATGAGTACAGCTGTTGAAACGAGAGAACCTGTTACCGGGACCGATGCCGGGCCCGCACGCACCCGCCTGCTGACCGACGTCCGCCTTGCCGGCGGCGTTCTGGCCCAGGCGTGGCCGATCGAAACCTTCATCGCGGTCAACCCGCTGGGGGGCTTCGAAGACCTGCCGTTCGACCAGGCTGTCAGCCGGGCCGGCGAAGTCCTTGGCGCCCGCGGCACGCTCGACGAGTCGCTGTTTCGTCGCGCCCACGAGGAGGGCCGGATCAACAGTGAAGAGCTGCTCGCCGCCACCCGGCGCAGGGTCCCCGCGGCGGTCGCCGCGGACCCGGTCCTGATCGGTGGCCAGCCGGTCGCGGCCGACGAGCTGATCCTCAGCGACCTGCTCAACGGCGAGCCGGCCCCGGCCCCGGTCCGGGCCGAGCGCATGCTCAGTGAACTGCTTTCACCCGGGATCGCGGCCGAAGTTGACGCCCAGGCCGCCAAGTGGACCTCCGCCTTCCTTGACGGCGGTCAGGCCGGCTGGACCATGCCCGGACGCGAAGACGGTTTCCACGCCGCGTGGCGTGACCTCGCCGCGAGGGACAGAACCGTGCCGAAGGCGGTCCGGGAAAGCCTGCGCCAGATCCCCGAACGGTCCGATGACACCGCGCTCTGGGCGCTGGAGCGGCTCGGGATCGAGACCGTTGATCAGCGCGCCTACGTGCGCGCCCATCTGACCCGCATGCCGGGCTGGGCCGCCCACGTCAGGTGGCGAGGCGAGCACGGAAGTGCGATCGACCTGGTCTCCTGGGTCGCGATGAGGCTGGCCTATGAAGCCGGACTGCTCGAAGACGAGCTTGGCCGGTCTTCCGGCTGGTCGACTGAATTCCAGGCCGCCGGCACCGGGTCCGCTCCGGCCGTGGCCCCCGATCTGAGGGCCGCCCGGGTGGCGGCCGAGGTCGCGCCCGCAAGCGAGCCCTCTGCCAGCGAGCTGGCCGGGATCTCCTCTCTGCTTGAACAGCTGCCGGTGAGCGAGCGCGGCCTGGTCTGGCTCGACGCCTACGAGACCCACTACCGCAACCGTCTGCTTCACAACCTCGAATCGGCGTCTGCCGGTCCGGCCGAGCGTCCCGCGGCCCAGATCGTCTGCTGTATCGACGCCCGCTCGGAGGGCCTGAGGCGCCACTTCGAAAAGACCGGCCCGTACGAGACACTCGGCTTCGCCGGTTTCTTCGCCGTCGCGATCAGCTACCAGAGCCTGGCCGGAGGCGCTCCGGACTCGCTCTGCCCGGTACTGCTAGAGCCCTCGAATCAGATCACCGAGATCCCGGCCGGCGGCGCCGAGGCGCTGGCCGAGCGCCAGCTCGCCGGTCAGCGGGCGCTGGCCGGGGCCGAGGACAGCTTCCACTCGGCCGAGGCCGACCTCGCGACGCCGTTCGTGCTGGCCGAGACCACAGGGTGGGCCGCCGGTCCGCTGGCCGCCGCGAAGACGTTGTTCGCCGGGAGCTACGGATCGACGCGGGCGCGCTTCACCAGGAGCGCCGCCCCGCCGGCACCGACCGTGATGACGGTCGAGCAGGCCTTCACCTTCGAGGAGCGGACGATGTTCGCCGAGGTGGCGCTGACCATGATGGGCCTGACCGGCCCGTTCGGACGGCTGGTCATCCTCAGCGGTCACGGCAGCACCACCGAGAACAACCCGTACGAGGCGGCGCTCGACTGCGGCGCCTGCGGTGGCAATCGCGGCGCACCGAACGCGCGCACCGCGGCGGCCATCCTCAACGGCCGTGAGGTCCGCGAGCATCTGGTCGGCAAGGGGATCGAGATCCCCGATGACACCTGGTTCGTGGCCGCCGAGCACGACACCGCGGTTGACACGGTCACGGTGCTCGACCGGCACCTGATCCCCGAGTCCCACGTCGAGGAACTGAGCCACGTTGAACGCGATCTGGTTACCGCCGGATCGGCCCTGAGCGCCGAGCGCAGCCGGCTCCTTCCGGGCGCCCGTTCCGGGCTTTCACCGGCCGATGCGGCCCGCCACGTCCGCGGGCGCTCGACCGACTGGGCCCAGGTCTTCCCCGAATGGGGGCTGGCCGGCAACGCCGCGTTCATCGTCGGTCCGCGCTCGATGACCCGCGGGGTTGACCTCGGCCGCCGCACCTTCCTGCACTCCTACGAAGCCGCGATCGACACCGGCGGAGAAGCGCTGGAAACGATCCTGACGGCCCCGATGGTGGTCGCCCAGTGGATCAACTGCCAGTACTACTTCTCGACCGTTGACCCGGTCAACTTCGGGGCCGGCAGCAAGACCGTCCACAACGTGGTCGGCGGGGTCGGAGTGCTGGCCGGACATGGCGGAGACCTGCAACTCGGACTGCCATGGCAGTCGGTGGCTGATGGCAACCGCCTGATCCACGAACCGATGCGGCTGCTCACACTCGTTCAGGCTCCGCTGGAGAGAATCGACATGCTGATTGAGCGCAACACTGTGCTTCAGGAGCTGTTCGGCAATGGCTGGGTGGCACTCGCCGCCCGGGGGAGCGCCGACGAACAATGGATGCGACATACACACCACGGCTGGAAAGCGTGGAACGACCAGGAGGAAGCAAAGTGAAAAGCCGTAGTGATCTGAGCCAGATGGCAAGAATCGAAGTGGTGGTTTCCGGTGCCGACGCGCCTGCGGTGCGCGAAATCTTCAAGGCCACCGGAGCGACCGGCTTCACCAGCGTTTCCGGAGTTTCCGGGCTCGGCCACGGCGGCTACCACCAGGGCCGGCTGCTGTTCAACGACCAGGCGACACTTGAGATGCTGATCACCGTCGTGCCGGCGGAGAAGGTCGATGCGCTGGTCGCGGGCCTGCGTCCGCTGCTCGATGAGTCCTCGGGGGTTATGTTTCTATCGGATACGTTCGTCAGCAGGCCCGACTACTTCACTTGACCCAACCCGCGATCAGCGACATAGCCGCCCCGGAGGCGGAGCCGGCCAGAGCCGGAAACCGCCCCGGTGTCGGTGGCCGCGTCGGCATGGTCGGCGCCGGCCAGCTTGCCCGGATGACCCATCAGGCAGCGATCGCGCTGGGGATCAGGTTGACCGTGCTCGCCGTCTCCGAAGACGAGCCGGCGGTGCTGGCCGGGGCGCGCTGTCTGACCGGATCGCCTGACTCGCTCGAGGACCTGGCTGCTCTGGCCACCGAATGCGAGGTTGTGACCTTCGACCACGAAGGGGTGGACCCGGCCCACCTGGAGGCGCTCGAGGAGCAGGGGGTCCGGATCGCGCCGCCCGCCGCGGCCAAGCTGCTGGCCCAGGACAAGCTCCACGCCCGTCGCACCCTTTCCGAACTCGGCTTCCCGGTGCCGGACTTTGCCGCGGTCGTATCGATCGGCGAGTTCGAGCAGTTCGCCGCGATGCACGGCTGGCCGGTGGTCGCCAAGGCGCCCCGCGGCGGCTACGACGGTCGCGGCGTCTGGATTGTCGAGAGCCGCGATCAGGCCCGACAGGTGATTGAAGCGGCTCGGGGCGAAGCACTGCTGCTCGAGCCGATGCTCGAGATCGAACGTGAGATCGCCGTGATCGTGGCCCGCTCGACCGTGGGCGAGAAGGCGCTCTACCCGGTGGTCGAAACGGTCCAGCGTGACGCGATGTGCCGGGAGATCCTCGCCCCGGCGCCGATCGAAGCAGCACTGGCCGGGGAGGCCGGCCGTATGGCCCTGGAGATGGCCGACGCGATCGGCTCGACCGGCGTGATGGCGGTCGAGCTCTTCGTCACTCCGGACGGCCTGATCGTCAACGAACTTGCGCTTCGGCCTCACAACTCGGGTCACTGGTCGATCGAAGGCTGCGTGACTTCGCAGTTCGAGCAGCATCTGCGCGCCGTGCTCGGCCTGCCGCTCGGCTCGACCGCCCTGACCTCGCCGTCGGTGGCGACCGTAAACGTGGTCGGCACCGAGTCCGGCGATCCGGAGAGCCGGCTGGCCGGCGCCCTGGCGATCGACGGAGCGCATGTACACCTTTATGGCAAAGAGTCCCGACCGGGACGCAAGCTCGGCCACGTCACCGTCTGCGGTGACGAACCGGGACCGACACGCCGGGCGGCCAGGGCCGCGGCGCAGGCGTTGGAAGGGATGGCGGCATGAGCGAAATCAGAGTGGGCATCGTGATGGGCAGCGATTCGGACCTGCCGGTCATGGAGGGCGCAGCCGGGGCGCTGGAGGAGTTCGGCATCGCGCATGAGGTGCGCGTGGTCTCGGCTCACCGCACGCCCCACGACATGCTCGAATACGCCACTTCCGCTGCCGACCGCGGGCTCTCGGTGATCATCGCCGGGGCCGGTGGGGCGGCGCATCTGCCCGGCATGATCGCCGCGGCTACCCCGCTGCCGGTGATCGGCGTCCCGGTGCCGCTCAAGTACCTCGATGGCCTTGACTCGCTGCTCTCGATCGTGCAGATGCCGGCCGGAGTCCCGGTCGCCACGGTCGCGGTCGGGGCGGCACGCAACGCCGGCCTGCTCGCCGCCCGTATTCTGGCGGTAGGCGACCCGGCCCTGACCGAAGCGGTCAAGCAGGCCCAGTCCGAGCTCGGGGATTCAGCCCGCGGCAAGGACGAGCGGGTCCGTCGTACCTATAAACCTTAAGAACCGAACCCAACAGGGAGACAAATGCTCAACGAAAAACGAGTGATAATCACCGGCGTCGCCAACGACGACAGCATCGCCTTCGCTGCAGCCAAAAAGGCGCTGACCTCCGGCGCCGAAGTGCTGCTGACCGCCTTCCCGCGGGACCGCGAACTGACCGAAGAGGCAGCCAAGAACCTCCCCGAAGAGGTTGAGATCGTCCAGCTGGACGTAACCAGCAACGAGGACCTCAAGGCGCTCTCGGAAAAGGTCGCATCGAAGTGGGGCCGGCTCGACGGCGTGCTCCACGCGGTCGCCTTCGCACCCCGCGACGCGCTGGCCGGTGACTTCCTCACCGCCCGGCCCGAAGGCATCAACCTCGCTTTCCAGACCAGTGCCTACTCGTTCGCTTCACTCGGAGCGCTGCTGAAGGAGCACGCGCCTCCGGAGGGCGGCTCGCTGGTCGGCCTCGACTTCGACTCGTCCGGCGCCTGGCCGGTCTACAACTGGATGGGCGTGGTCAAGTCAGCGCTGGAGTCGGTCAACCGGTACCTGGCCCGCGACCTCGGCCCGCACGGCATCCGCTCGAACCTGGTCGCCGCAGGACCGCTCCACACCCGCGCCGCCGGTGGCATCCCGGACTTCAAAGCGCTGCTCGACAACTGGGAGAATCGTTCGCCGATGAAGTGGGATCCGTACGACCCGGTCCCGGTGGCCGACGCGGTCGGCTTCCTGCTTTCGGACCTGTCCCGGGCGATCACCGGGGAGATCCTCCACGTCGACGGCGGCTACCACGCGATGGCCGGCTCACTGCGCGGCGTCGGGGAGGACGCACCCGCCTAGCCGGCGTGCAGGGCCCCGGCGGGATTCGGAGGGGATTTTTCCGGCCCCTGCCGGGGCGTGACATCATCCCCCCGATGAGGGTCGGACGTGGTTGAACTGGGCGTCATAAGCGCGGTCTTTTTCGCCTACGCGCTGGTTTCGCGGTCGCTGCTCTGGGCCAACGTCTCAGCCCCGATGGTCTTTGTGGCGATCGGGATGCTCTGCGGGCCGAGTGTGCTCGGTCTGGCCACCTTCAACCCCGAGAGCCAGGCCGGCCTGCTGATCGCCGAGGTCGCGCTGGTGGTGGTCCTGTTTGCCGACGCCTCGCGAACCGACCTGAGCGAGCTCAAACAGGACGGCTCGCTGGCCGCCAGGCTGCTCGGGCTTGGAATGCCGCTGACCATCGCGACGGGCACGATCGCCGCGGCGGTCCTGCTGCTCGGCCTGAATTTCTGGGAAGGGGCGGTGCTGGCCGCGATCCTTGCCCCGACCGATGCGGCGCTCGGCCACGCCGTCGTTTCCAGCCGGCTGGTCCCGGAGAAGATCCGCCAGACGATCAACGTCGAGGCCGGCCTCAACGACGGCCTCTCGATCCCGTTCCTCTTCCTTTTCCTCGGCCTCGCGGTCGACCAGGCGTCGCTCGACGCGGCCGGCTGGTTTACCTTCGGCTTCGAGCAGATCGCGATCGGCTTGCTGGTCGGGCTGGCGGTCGGCGGAGGCGGGGGCTGGCTGGTCGACCGGGCGATCCACCGCCGGATGATGACCCACACCTTCAAGCGGCTGGCGATGGTCGCGTTGGCGATCGGGGCCTGGGCCCTGGCCGGGGAGATCGGCGGCAACGGCTTCATCGCCGCCTTCGTTGCCGGGCTTGCTGTGGCCCGGTTCCGCGACGAGTTTGGTGACGAGATGCTCGGTTTTGCCGAGCGCGAGGGCCAGCTGCTCAGCCTGGTCGTGTTCTTCGTCTTCGGTACCGCGGCGATCGGCTACCTCGGTGAAGCAACCTGGGGCGTGATCGCCTTCGCGGCGCTTTCGCTGACCCTGATCCGCATGGGTCCGGTGGCGCTGGCCCTTACCGGAACGGGGCTGAGCCGGGCCTCGATCGCCTTCATCGGGTGGTTCGGGCCGCGCGGCCTCGCTTCGATAATCCTCGTGCTGGTCGTGGTCGACGAGGAGCCCGGTCTGCCCGCGCTCGACCTGCTGATCGCCGCGACCACGGTCACCGTGCTGGCCAGCGTCTTCCTCCACGGGATCACCGCCCGCCCGCTCGCGCGCGCCTACAGCCGGGCGATCGAACACCTGCCGCCGGACGCGCCCGAGCACGAGACGACCGAGGAGATCAAGCCGCGACGCCTGAGCTGACCCGGTAGGCAGTCAGCCGACCTCGGTCAGCCGACTTCGGTCAGTCGACCCGCCACTTGATCGCGAAGCGATCGAACCCTTCGAGGAAGGCGGTCGGATCGAAGGCCTGTGACGGGGCCAGGCCGCCGGTGAGCTTGACTTCGCCGGATGCGGCCATCCGTGCGCCCTTGACGATCAGGGCTGCGGTCAGGCCGTAGACGTCGCGGCCGGAGATCTCGCCGCGACGGGTTTCTCCACCACCGCTGACCTCGCAGCCGATCGTGAACTCGGACTCGGACCGGGCCTCCTCGCTGGCTCCTTCGGGAAGTCGGCTGATCAGCTTCGCGGTCAGGTGCCTGACCGGGGTCCGCATCAAAAGCGCGCTCGGGCGCACGATCAGCGGCAGTAGCGGCGCGGCCGCCTCGGGCGCGAACGAGTCGGCGCTCAGCATCGTCTCGACCGTGCGGGTCCTGATGTGACGCGGCACGGAAATGTGCTCGCCGGCCGGGTAGCGGGTCATGCGCTGCTCGCCGAGCGCCCCGCCGAAGTCGTAGCTGCCGCGAGAGACCTTCTGCGAGGCCGGCATCAGCCCGCCGCCGCGCCACTCGAGGTCGCCGCCCTTGATCATCTCCAGGGCCGACAGCATGGTGCCGTGGGTCGGCTGCATCTTCGCCCGGTAGGCCAGTTTGACCGTGTCGACCGGGTCCATGCCGCCGGCGGTCAGCGCGGCGATCATGTCGCCGGGCACGTAATCGAAGCCCATCGCCGGGATTACCGCCACCCCGGCTTCGACCGCCTTCGGGCCGTACTTTTCCATCGCCATCTTCATGTAGGTCTGCTCGCCGGTCGTATCGAGATAGTGGGTTCCGGCTGCGACCGCGGCACTCAGGACCGGCTCGCCGTGGAGGTGAAACGGCCCGGCGCAGGCAATTACCGCGCGGCATTCCGAAAACAGCTCGTGCAGGCCATCGCCGTCGTCGAGCGAGACCGCCTGCACCGGCGGGCGGCCGGTCAGGCTCGAGGCGACAGCGTCAAGCTTCCCGGAGTTCCTGCCGGCGAGGATGAAGTCAGCACCGACCCGGTCGAGTTCGGCTGCGACCAGCTTTCCGGTGTAGCCGGTGGCGCCGTAGACGGCAATCGGACCCTGCTGCTTCATGGCTTCGCTCATCGGAGGATTGTATGTCCCGGATCCCTCCTTCCCGAATCCGGAAAACCGGTGCGCCGAAACATTGCCTGCGGTATCGTGTTCCATGGAGAGAAGGGCGGCGGAGAGGTCTGCTTGATCGAGGATCAGGCGTCCCGCGAAGCGGCCGAAAAGGTTTTGGAGAGAGGTCTTATTTCAATGAAGCGTCGTCTGGTAACCGCTGTGCTTGCAGTGATCGGTCTCGCATTCGCCTTTGCCTCACCGGCATCGGCTGCAGCCCCGGCTGTTCCGGTTCCCAACGTCACCGGTCCGATCGCGGTCACCGAGAACTCGTACCCGTTCCTGGCCACCGACATCGACCTCTCGCAGTACGGCTACGTCGAGGAGGAGTTCTTCATCGACGGCAACGCCCTCACCTACGACTTGACTCCGTCCAACGACCCCGCCGTCACCGCTTCGAGGATCGAGACCGGTGGACCGAACGCCGACGGCACCTACCCCTTCAAAACGAGGATCGTCGTTCGCCGGCCGGCCAACCCGGCTGACGCCAACGGCACGGTCGTCGCCGAGTGGTACAACGTAACCGCCTTCCGCGACATCGAGTGGAACTGGGCCGGCGATCCCGACTACATGCTCAGGAATGGCTACACCTTCGTCGGTGTCTCCGCTCAGAAGGTCGGGATTGACGGCCTCAAAGCTTTCAATGCCTCTCGGTACGGCACGCTGGATGTCAGCGCCGCCGAAAGCCCGCCCCCTGCCCAGAACCGGGACCTCCTGTCCTTCGACATCTACGGTGCCGCTCTCAACGCGCTCAAGGGTAACCGGGCGTCGGGTCCCGATCCGCTCGGCGGAATCACCGCCGACACGGTCATCGCTTCCGGTGAATCGCAGTCCTGCAGCCGCCTTTCGACCCACTACAACAAGATTCAGCCGCTACAGAACATCGCCGACGCCTACCTCCTGACCGTCTGCGGCTCACAGCTCAGGGCCGACCGTCCCGAGAAGGCGATCCGGATCATCACCGAGACCGAGAACCGAACCCCGTTTCCGACCAGCACCTTCCCGGACAACGGCTCGCTCCGGCACTGGGAATCGGCCGGAGGCTCACACCTGCCGCGTCTGGCCTGGGACAACGTTGCCCCGCTTCTGAATCGGGACTTCCTCCCGATCACGGTCGGCTGTCAGAAGTTCCCGCTCTCCCTCGTCCAGTGGCCGCTCACGGCCAACCGGGCAATCAAGGGCCTGACGGACTGGGTTCAGGACGGAGTAGCGCCGCCGATCGCCCCTCGAGGCACGTATGAGCCGAACCCTGACTACACCCCACCGACCAGCCCCGGCAACCAGCCTGAACGTCTGGTCCGGGACCAGTACGGCATCGCTCAGGGCGGCATTCGCTACCCCGAGATAACCGTGCCTACCGGCGTGAACGACGGAGTCAACTCGGGCGGCACGGGTGGCAACCCTCTGTTCTCGGCGTTCTGCGGGCTGCTCGGCTCCAACACTCTGTTCGAGCGACCCACCCTCGACTCGCTCTACACCGACTTCGCCGACTACGTCAGCCAGTACTCCGACGCGGTCGACCAGTTCCTCACGACCGACTTCATCCTGGCAGAGGACGCCCCGCGCCTGAAAGAGATCTCGCGCCAGTTCCCGGAGCTGCAGCCGACCGCGCCGATGAAGGCGGGCAGCAAGCTGACCAAGGGAACCTTCAACCTGAACTGGGTTGGCACCGAGGCTCCGGACACAACCTTCCAGCTGCAGCAGCAGAGCTCGAAGAAGGGCGCCGCCTGGGTCAGGGTTAGCAAGTTCAGGGGCGAGCCCAATGGCGCCGGCCAGCTCAGGAGCCAGCCTCAGGGTACCTTCGCCTACCGGGTCCGCAGCAGCACGGTGATCCCGAAGAACAACATCGCCGAGGCCAGAACCACAACCACGCCGTTCTCACGGCCGTCGGTCCAGGTCAAGGTGGACCGCTCCGGTCCGCCCGCACCGCGCATCGCGGTCAAGGGCAAGCGGATCGGTCCCAACACCTACCGCGGCAAGGTGCAGGTCAGGGTCATCGGCCGGGCCGATGGCAAGCTGCCTGACGGCAGCGCCGGAGCCGGACTCAACCGGAAGTCGGTCCCGAAGACCCGCACCATCCGCAAGAAGGGCCGCAGCGTGATCAGCGTTCAGACCCGGGACCGCCTCGGCAACCGCTCAAAGACCACCCGCCTGGTGATCCGGATCCGGTGACCGAAGAGCAGGCAAAGGATCGCTGTCGGGAGCTGGCTGAGACCAGCCCCGACCGCGAAACCCACAGCTGGATCGCCCGCCAGGGCGAGGGCGACGCATGGTCGGTGGTCAAGCTGGCTGTGCCGCCGGCCAAGCCGCCTGAGACCACCGCCTCGAAGCCGACCGACCCTCAATCCGGCCGCGACGATCCCCGCACATCACAGCAGCAGAACGTTCCGTTCCCGTTCTGAACGGTCGCAGCAGCGGAGCGCTCAGTCGCGGACGAGCTTCTTGTAGGTGATCCGGTGGGGGCGGTCGGCCTCGGGGCCGAGCCGGCGACGGCGGTCCTCTTCGTAGGCGTCGAGGTTACCTTCGAACCAGACCACCTCCGAGCC
>Ga0105046_10008875_pt1 | contig 15783 bp, 17 predicted proteins | sample MAT03_FD_78385 | JGI IMG/M metagenome (GOLD analysis project Ga0105046, IMG submission 78385) | Freshwater microbial communities from Lake Fryxell liftoff mats and glacier meltwater in Antarctica - MAT-03 (megahit assembly) | ecosystem: Environmental > Aquatic > Freshwater > Ice > Liftoff...
GCACATTTGTGAGAACGAGGGTTCGATCGGCACAGCTTGTAGACAACGGGCCCCGAAATACTGGCCGCAATTCGAGAACTGTACTACTGAATTTTATTTAAAAAAAAAAGGGCGGCGTGAATTACGTCGCGCGGCCTGTGCTGAGCAGAGTTCGCTGCACGATGGAACATTCCTGAATTGAAGTACGTCAGCCTTTCGAGGGTGACTTGTTCTTCTTCGTGTCAGGATGGAAAGCCTGACGTACTTTTCGGGATCTTATTTCAGCACTGTTCCAACGCAGACGACCATGCAAACATTATTCAGCTGAGACCACAAGTCGTGCTGGAGGAACCTGGCCAGCCAGAACCCCAAACGCTTCTCGAAGCAACGATTCCTGTGCGGTGACGGATGTTCCCGCAGGTACGACGATGTCATAGCCGCCGGAGATCTTTGCAATCGCTTTCAGCAATGCGGTATCTGCACCAGCACCAAGACACAGCGTGTGAACCACGACGTCATTGTCTGCAGCCAGCTTTGCCTGATACAATGCGTACTGACAGTCGGGGTCGCTGGTGGTGTAGTCGGCAGATCCGTTCCCATCGTAGTCCAGTAAAGTACTCCAGTTCCAGCCAGACGGCAGGGTGAAGCCGGATGGACTGATGTTTGGTTGACCGTCCGTCATCAGCAGGATGGCTTTTTGAGCCCCATAGCGACTATTGGAATTCAGTAGCTCCAGCGCCTTCTTGATGCCGTCACCGGTGGCTGTGTTGCTGGAATAGTGTCCGGCCTGCTTGTGACTCTGAATAGTATTGATGTCCTGATATCGCGTTGACATCAGGTCCGCACCAAGATTGACGGTGGCATCAGCTCCGTCTTCATTGAGTCCGGATTCTATGCGAGCTTCGACTGCATAGTTCACCAGTCCGATATTGTCCCCGTAGCTCAGATCCGTCATAAACTCGCAAAATGTATCCATGCCCATCTTCATCCCGTGGAACGGATAACAAGGGGCTCGCCACAGGTCTTCAGACTGGTTGTTTGCTGGTCGAGATTCCATCAAGTACACCATCAGCGTGCGATAGCCGTACTTAAACCGATAGCCTTGATTATTCAGATTGCTGTTTGTACGGACGTAGTTGGCATATGCCAACCACTGTGATTTGCTTGTAGAAATTGATGGCTTGCCCAAGCGTAGCCCCGTAGAAGAGCTCTTGCCTTCCTGAGGAAACGGAATAGCACTTTCCACGATGCGTGGAAAATAGCCTGGTGCCAGGGTTTCAGAAACGGTGCTCCACGAGCTACTTGAGGACAACTTCCGACGCAATTGACCATTGAACGATCCCTGGGTGAATCGACGGAAATCAAAGCCTCCAGACGTCCTGAAGTAATAGTCGTCGCCGGAGGTATTCAGCGACCAGCTGTCGTAGTAGTTCTTTTCAGGCGTGTACAGACCAAGCGCCTCAATTGCCGTCTGGCTGCTGCTAGTGCTGTTGGTTGTCCCCGCAGCAGAATTCATTGTGCCAAATCCTGTGGATGGAAATTTTTTCGTTGTGGCATCGTTGCTGAACCGAACGTCCGATGCAACAAGTGCACCCCAGATTGCGTCAAGATTAGTCTCAACGCCAGCCTTTGTCAGACGGGAGATCGTGGCTGAACTCATGCAACTGTCGTCGTTCATCGAACTGGAATAGTCCAGCGTACAGACGATGTCACGTGATTCGATGAACGCTGTCGCGGATGAAGTCAGCGATTGAGCACGTTCGCCAACAACAGGGGCGAAAATCAGCGGCAGCTTTGCGTCTGGCGCAGTTCTGTCACTGTTGTTCTTGCGAATATCCACCTTCACACAGTTGAATGGTCCGGTGCCCCATGTTTCGTTGTAGGTCACTCCATCGCTGGCCAGCAACCGGCGCCCCAAAACCACATCGACGTTTGGATTGATATAGAACCCATTGATGTTTGCAACATATTCCGCCATCGCTCGTGCATCAGCAGCAGCAGCATTCTGCACCGCAGTCATGTCCAGACCATTTTCGGAATCCCATGACGCATTCCTGACGGCGACCACAATTTCCTGAGCTGCCGCCAGTGCCGCCGCATCGGCAGTGGCCTGCATGCGAGTCTTGGTGACAGTGATCATCCCAAGATCGACAGACATTCCTACGAATGTCATCGCACCCAGCAGACAGATGACTGCCAGAACGAAGAAGACGCCTTTCCGATTCTCCTGCCGGAATATCCATCTCCGACTTTTTTGGATTGTTTTTTTCATTTTGGTTCCCTGGTTTCTAATTTGATAGTCCGCCGCGTCCTGTTGTGGCACGCATCACGATATTTGCTTTCAACGTCTTTCCGGCAAGGTATGTCAAAGGAAATACGCTGACGCTGGAATATGGCAATGTCACTTGAACCTTCACAAACTGAAGATCGTTGTCAGTATCTGCCAGATCAAAGGTCTGCCCCGCATTCGCGCCATCCGCGTGTGTAATGGTTACGGTCGAATCGGCGCCACGCAGCCCGGCTGCCGTTACAAAATTCTTCAGATCCTGAGTTACTTTCTGATTCGGAGTCTGATTGTCATGGGTAATGTAGCGCCAGTCCATTGCCGTCAATCGGCCCGCTTCTCGACAGGCAGACTGAAGGATGGTGGATGCACGCAGAGCTGATCCGATCTCCAGAATTCCAAGTACCATCATCATCAGTACCGGCAACATGACGGCACATTCCATCAAAGCAGAACCTTTACGGTGAGCTTGATTCGCCAAAACAGGCTTCGGTTGCCTTCGCTGTCCTTTCAGATTTCTCATGACTATTCCTTCCTCATGACGCTTTGACCGTAAACGGTCAGGCCGCCGAGCCATTTAGGTCCAAGAATAGCCACGTCTGAGTAAGACACAGTGACTCGGACGATAAACAATTGCCGTCGTTCAGCGGTCGCCAGTTCAATGTTGGGCAATGCTGCGTAGTTAACGGTGGATGCGTTCATGCCAGTGGTATCGAATACACTTCCATTCTTGACAAGTATCGTGGCGCTGGAACCGGGAATGGCGGAACTGGTGATCTGGTTGGCCAGCGATGTGACGCTGGCTGTCGTTGCCGTTTCACTGACGCCCAGGCGAGCCGCGCGGCGGGCTGCAGAGTTCAGCGTGTGGATGGTCATGAATACATGGCCAAACTCAATGAAACCAAACAGCAACAGAAAGAACACCGGAAGTACAACAGCCGTTTCCATGGCGGTTGCACCGTCACGGTTGTGTTGCTTTCTGGTTTGTGGATACAGATGTCTTAGAAGGCGCATGGTGCGTCTCCGGATTCTTTAAAAGAGAACGTGGGTGTGACTCAAAGCTGGATGGATACAAAATGCCCCTATGGAAAAACTTTGCACCCACATAAGACTCTATGACGCGGTAGGACGGAGGGATGGGCATCTCCCCGTCATACGCATTTGGCTAAAAATCAATATGGTTTTTAATGAACGCGATGCTGCCGAAAATCAACAATCAGGACGCACGGACCGCTGTCACAATCTGAGTTCCGGCCAAATCTGCTGTTGAAAAAGCACCAATGTTGCGTCATTGCAACACGACCAGCCACAAGATGGCGTGCGAATATGCCGATAAATCTAACTGGAACGGCTGTGCAGAGACTGCCGTGTTGCCGCGCGTTTTCTCCGGAGCAATTGACTGTCATGGATGACTCACAGAAGATCGCCGAACTGGAACAACGCCTGGTCCTGCTTGAGGACGAACTCATGCGCGCACAGCGATTGAGTTCAGTGGGCGCGTTGGCTTCTTCGATCACTCATGAATTCAACAACATCCTCACGACGGTGATCAACTACGCAAAGATGGGGTTGCGACATGCCGACGAGAAGACTCGCACAAAATCATTCGACAGAATTCTGTCCGCCGGACAACGCGCGGCGCAGATTACGACCGGCATGCTGGCGTACGCTCGGCAGAATTCCGATCGCGTTGAACCTGCCGACTTAAAACGACTGCTGGACGACGTGTTGGTGCTGGTGCAGAAAGATCTGCAAATGCATCGCATCTCCGTGGACCTGATGTCCCCGTCACCAGTCTGGGCGATGGTGAATGCCAGCCAGATTCAGCAGATTCTGATGAATCTGATCGTGAATGCCCGTCAAGCCATGAAGGAAGCCGGACGCCTGCGACTGATTGTCCGGGATAACAAATCCGAAGGCTGGGCTGAGATCGTCGTCAGCGACACCGGCTGCGGAATTCCCCACGACAAATTGCCGCATATCTTCGATTCGTTTTACACAACCAAAACACCGGACGCTCGAGGCCAGGGTGGAACCGGCCTGGGATTGTCCCTTTGCCTTCGCATCGTTGAAGCTCATCATGGGCGAATTCGCGTCGAAAGCGAAATCGGCAAAGGCACGACGTTTACTTTAAAACTGCCACGATCGGAATCTCCCGCAGGCTTTATTGATACGTCTGCGGCGTAGTGCAGCACATAAAAGATCCTGGACAGTTCCTGAGTATCAGGCAGGATCGCTACCGTTTAACCCGACTCGAAGAGGAGGCGGGAGGTTCAGTACCTCCTCCTCGAGTCGGGTTAAACGATTAACAATGCTTGACAGAGAACTAGCGAAGTTCAACTGAAGTCTGAACGCTCGGTTCTGACTTCAGACCAGCCGTGTTGAGTGCGATCACACGGTATACATGTTGCTTGCCGGCTTCGGCCTTCGTGTCGGTGAATTGCATCGGTACAAGTGGCAACGCAGGTGTGTCGCTGTATTGCAGACCTTGAAAGATCGGGCGGCCGAATGGATTCTTGCCATTCTCAGGAACATTCCCAACTGCCACACCGTCGCGTTCAACGATGAAACTCGCAAGGCCGCTTTCGAGATCGGCAGTGGCGTCCCACGTGAGATTAGTTCCGTTCAATTGCATGTTCGTCGGTGCAGGCGGAGGTGTTGTGTCTGTCAGCGCTGTATCTTTGACATACTGCATCCAGGCCCGTGCGACGGTTTCGTGCGGCAGCCATGCGGCTGCTAGTGGGTCGCCAGAAAATGTTGCCGCAGGCACAGCTTCTGTTCCAGTCGGTGCGGCAAGCCATGCGGTATCAGTTGGCATCGCGTTCAACACTTCGACGTTGTCTTTTGAAAGTCGCACGCTGAGACATGCATCCAGCCACGGGATGGCGAAGTAACGTTGGTTACCGCATTCATGGGCCGTCAATGGATCGACAGCAACGCCGATGAGTCCACCTTTTGAACGTACTTCACCAAAGAACGCTTCGTTGGCTGGCCATACGCCTGCGAAACGACCGTCTTTGACCGAAACTCCTTCTTGTGTGCCGGGGTTACACATCACAGGAACCTGCAACGCAGCATCCGACAAAGCGTGAGCCTTGATGGTCGCACGATCCCGGTCTTCCTTCAATAACGGCACACCTGAACGCAACCATGCTGCGGCGACGCGATCGGGATGTAACAACACCATGCCTCCGGCCCAGTGTCCACCGCCGCTGTGTCCCCACAACGCCCACGGCACTTTTGAGAGCTCGTGATGCCCGGATTTTTCTCCAAGATCCAACAGGCACTTCTGAAATGCAGCGTCTGATCCATTGCGAGGATCGCACCACATCTGACAATCCGCTTTTTCAGGCTGTTCGTACGCCGGTGCCAGCAAGGCACAATCGTGCTTTTTCGCAAGAGCCTGCCAATGCAGATCGAACGCGCCGGTGAGTCCGGACTTGCATGATCCTTCGCCGCAACCGTGTTGATGGACGATAACCCCGCGCAGCGACTTGACGTCTTTCGGAATCCAGATTGTATAGTTGACAGGGTACATCAATTCGCCGGCAACTGTCGATGCCTCGTGGCGCACTCGATAGTACGGTGGATCAGCCGCAGGAAAAATATCATACGGCGGTTGCTGAGCGAGCGACGTGGCTGGCAGCGTTGCGAACGCAACCATCATGATGCATGCGGAGTAGGTCAGTTGTCGTATCATTGTTCGGTTCCTTGCGAAGTATGAACCATTGATATGCGGGTCGGAATGAAGCTGGTGAACGGAGTGTCGTGAGGGAGTGTCGTGAGCCCTCCGGTACGTCGTTTTCGTTCCGGTGGGCTGACGCCGCATCGCTCGCCTGGGTTGTAGTCTATGGTAGGACTGCTGCTCCGCCGTTGTGGGCGGACTTCAAAGCAGCGTCCAATACTCGTTGAGTCTTGAGGGCAATCTCCGGCCAATAGCTATCACACTTGCCGCTGAGTGCCAGTTTACCGAATGTTCGAAACAGTTCTGTTTCCTGACTGTTCGGAGTATTGTTGCTGTATTCCGACACTGCGTGACGAGTGAAAAACTTCTCCATGTTGAAGTGACAGCCTTCGGCAGCGAAGTTGTGATTTCCGACTTCAAACGCCACTTCATTGCCAAAGTATGGCAACACAAAGTCATTCACCTGCACGTAGCCTTTTGTGCCGCTGATGTTGACCCACTGCTGATGGTTCGCTCGGAAGGAATTGAAGAACGTTGCCGAGACACCGCTCTTGAAGTGCATCTCGCCCTGGAACTCCATCGGCACGTCTTCGGCACTATCCGGCCGTTTTGCTCCATGCAGAATGCGACCACGAACTTCCGTAGGCATTTCAAAATTCATCGCCCACAACGTGATTCGAATAGTGTACCAGCCGAGATCTCCCAGGCAACCTGCTGGTTCCAGCTGACTGCTGGCGCGGATATTGCTTTGCACCCATTCGTCTGCCGCACAGAAACTAAACTGGCTGGCGATACGACGCACAGTACCGACGCTTTTGCCATCATCCAGAACCTGACGCAGCTGATTCATTCGCGCGCTATGCATGAACATCACGCCGTCCATGAACTGGACTTTTGCTTTGTTGCAGGTATCGACCATTTTCTGAACGTCTGCGGTCGTGACGCCGCATGGTTTCTCCACCATCACGTGCTTGCCAGCTTCGGCGGCTTTAACAACCCATTCAGTCCGCAGACCAGTCGGCAGCGGAATATAAACCGCGTCAATATCTTTGCGTGCCAGCAGTTCTTCGTAGCTGCCGAGGGCTTCAACTTTGTGCGGCACGGGGGCTGACGCATTGCATTCATCGACAAACTGCTGAGCCTTCTCAACAGAACGACTGGCCACCGCAACGAGACGGCCGTTTCCGGAATTGCCGATCGAATGCCAGTTCTTTTTTGCGATTCCAGCCGTGCTGAGAATTCCCCAACGGCAAACACTTTCGCTCATGATATTGCTCTGTCTTTTCTTAGTCTTTTGGCAGGGTGTGTGCAGCGACAGCGGAACACACCAACTTCTCGTCACGCACTCTACAACTATTCTTTCGTTTCACTCACGATCGACATCTTTTTGATGTAGTCGAGTTTTGGGAATTCCTGGTTCAGGTAGGCGTTGCCGTTGTTCTTGATGCTGCCCTGTTGTGGTGATTCACCGTACTCGGCGTTGATCGCATCAACGTGCTCCATCCCTTCGATCACTTTCCCGAATGGAGCGAATCCCTGGCCATCCAGAGACGCATTGTCGCCGAAGTTGATAAACAACTGAGTTGTTCGACTATTTGGCCCTGACGTCGCGAACGTGACATAACTTCGCTTGTTGCTTTGAGTGACGGTGTCGTCGTTAATGTTTCGATCCCATTGTTGCTGGACGGATGGATCGCCGTTCATACCAAATTGAACCATGAAGCCTGGCACAACTCGAAAGAAACGACACTCATCAAAATAGCTGCTTTTGACGAGCTGATAAAAACGTTCGGCACCAATTGGAGCCCATGCACGATTCACTTCAATTGTGAAGTCACCGGTCGATGCTTCTACTTTGACAGTAAATGTACCTTTGGCAGGTGCGAAACCGGATGGATCTGTCGGTGCAATGCCGGGATTGGCCGGCGGCTGTGGAGGAACTGGTTTTTCCCAGCTCTTCTCGCTTCGCAGCTTCTCCATTTTGGCGAGAACTTCTTCGGGTGATTCTTTTTTTTCCGCTTCGGAACAACCGCAGACCGAAAGTATTGAGCTGGAGATCAGAAGTAAAATCCATGAAGTGAAAAATGTTCGCATGGCTGGATCCTGTGAATGCTTTGAGTCTGGTTATCTGCGGGCGGGGTGAAAATGTGCTTGTTCCGAGACTCCAGCCCTGGAACACAATGCCCTGGAGGCTCTCGCCTCCAGAATGACTGTGGAGGCGGGAGCCTCCGAAACGGTGCGTTCCAGGGCTGGAGCCCTGGAACGAGAAAAACGCATGCCTGGCAATTTCCTGTGGATGCTGTACCGACGACTATTTTAATGCCGGGGCATTTTTCAAGACGGATAGTACAGCATCTTTCAGCGCCGGAACAACCGAAACGCCGTCTCCACCGGTCACGGTTTCTACACCTTTCCAATCGGTGCAGGTTCCACCAGCTTCTCGCAGAATAGGAATCAAAGCAGCGATATCCCATGGTGACATCAACGGGTCGATCGCAATTTCCGCGCGGCCAGTTGCCACCATCGCGTGACCGTAGCAATCCCCCCAGCCTCGCGCGACTTTGACTTGATTCATCACCGCCACGATGGAATCAAAACGTCCGGTCGTTCGCCAATGAGTCGGCTCCGTAAACATCATCCGCGCTTCGCTGATTGATGTGATACTGCTGACGAACGTCTGACGCGGAGCCTGATCGCGAATCTGCCACCAGCAGCCCTGACCTTCTGCAGCGTAGACAACTTCGTTCAGCGCCGGAAATCGACAGACTCCCGCCACCATGCGGGAGTCCAGTTCGATACCGATCAGTGTTCCAAACAATGGAACTCCATGAACAAACGGCTTCGTGCCATCAATGGGATCAATGATCCAGCGATAACCGTTCTGGCTGGGAACAGAATCGAATTCTTCACCCAGAATGCCATCCTGTGGAAATTTTTCGGACAGCATTTTGCGGATGAGTTGTTCTGCGCCGCGATCCGCCACGGTGACGGGCGAATCGTCCGACTTCGACTCCACAAGCAGTCCATCAACCTGATAATGTTTCAGGATGAGGTCCGATGCGGCAGACGCCATGCTCAATGCGAAATGAAGTCGGGAAGAAACGTCTGACATGGTGATTAGTTCAATGTCTTCTGGCCAGGCTTCCAGTTGCAAGGACACAGCTTGTCTGTTTGTAGTGCGTCGAGAACTCGTATCACTTCATCGACATTGCGGCCAACTCCCAGATCATGCACGGCCAACCATCGCAGAGTGCCCGTTGGGTCAATCAGATAGACGCCACGATAGGCGATGCCTTTGCCGCAGTCGAGCACATCGTAGGCGTTTGCCAGTTCGTGACTGGTGTCGCCGATCATCAGGTGCTTCAGTAGTCCAAGTTCTTTGTGCGAATCGCACCAGCCCTTGTGGCTGAAGACGCTGTCGGTGCTGGCGGTCAACACGACGGTCTCGCGGTCCTTGAATTCGCCCAGAGCTTTGTCGAATGCGACGAGTTCGGTAGGACAGACAAATGTGAAGTCGAGCGGATAGAAATACAGGCAGATCCACTTGCCCTTCAGGTCTGCCAGCTTAAAGTCCTGAAACTGCTGGTCTGTGTTGTCCTTTGTGCGGTCGTAAGCCTTCAGTGCCCGATCCAGTCCTGGAGCGGTTTGTCCAACTCGAACACTCATGAAAAATCTTCGTTCAGTAATTGCGGTCGAAATGATCGACGAGTTCTTAAAATTTGCGATGGGAAAACAGATTCCAATGCGTTCGCCGTCTCACGAAATTTGTCGCACCACGGCGTCGCCAGTATAGACCTCTCCAATCGCGATGCAAGCTGGCCAAAGCCAGTTGTTGTCGGACTCTCAGGATCGCGTCCGCATTGATGAAATTCGTTCAAAACCGCAGATAAAAATCCCGCGTCAGGTCTCGAAAATCCGGTGTATAGTCGTGCCGCGTGGCGGTTTCAACAATGAGCGTTTCCAAGACAAGCAGGCTGACAGGCGGAGTTCTGGAGAATTCCAGCACGCATCGAGCCGGCAATTTGTCGGCATTCGGCATCACCTGACAGTGTCGAACGCAATGCAGCCCGGTTTGTGCAGCGTTCTCTATGAACCTTTGGCCACTGACGCTCGGCAGCACGGTGGAGAATCGTCCATCTACGGCCAACAGGCGATCGACAGAAACCAGCAGGTCGATGGCGTTCAGTGTGTCGTCGTGGCGTGCGGTGTTGCGAGCCTCTGAAGGAGACTTCAGTGAATCGCTGAACCACGGCGGGTTCGACACGATCAGGTCGTACTTCAAGGCAGCGCGAAGATTTTTGACGCAGCCTGGAATCGCCCGCAGTCTTTCGCTCCACGGCGACGCTGCAAAGTTTTCCGCCGCTTGCTCACACGCCGCGATGTCGATTTCAACCGCATCGACTAATGCGTGAGGATTTCTCTGGGCGAGCATCAGGGCAATCAAACCCGTGCCAGTTCCGATGTCCAGAATTCTGGCGGTCGTAAGGTTGTTGGAGCAGGGACTGCACCATGCCCCAAGCAAAATTCCATCCGTGCCGACTTTCATTGCGCAGTGATTCTGGCGAACAGAGAATTGCTTAAATCGAAAAGTGGATTCCATATCCGATCAGGATACACAGAATTCCTGAAACGCCAAACGGCACGCAGAGGACTGCGTGCCGTTCAGTGTTGAGGATGCTTTGCCATTTCTGCCTGTCAGATGCTTCCAGTGCAGCTGACTATCGTGCTTTCGGCGGTAACTATCGTGCCTCAGGTGGCAGTGGTACAAGTTCTTCCTGAGTGGTTGTTGCCGTCGCTGTTGGTTTGTTGCTGTTTTCTGCAGCACCAGTTTCTGGCTGAGCGTCTGACTGTGAAAAGCGAGTGATTCGTCGATCCAGAATGACGCGAGCCGCTTCTCGCATTTCGTCGTCCGACAAGCGTCGCAGGTTTCCAATCTGAGTGAGTGGTTCAATAACCTGTGCAACTCGCCCAAGTGTTGATTCCATCATGGCGATCTCCATCATCGTGCGGCGAACGCCGTCCAGTGATTTCACGTGCGCAGCCAATTCTGTGCGAAAGTCATCCATGATCTCAAGGTTTTGGATGGCTTCGCCGACATGTTGTGATTGGCTGCTGAGTGTTGTTCCCAGTGTCACAAGAGAATCAAGATTCTTACGAGATGCGTCCAGTTTCAGGCTGTCGCTGCTGAGTGTTTCGTTCATTGCAACCAAGGTCCGAATGTTCTCCTGAGCGACTTCCAGCGTTTCGCCAGAAGCAACCACTTGATCTTTCAGACTGTTCAATGCGGCAATCGTTGACGTAGCAGATTCCAGATCAGCAGGTGCCGCTTTGATCGCATTCGCAAGGCTCACAAATTCGTCGAATCGTGATGATGCAACTTTCAGTTCTTCTGATTGAGCCACCATGCGCTGTGTCAGGTCGGCGAGATTGGTAATACCGTCGCTGGCCTTTTCATAGTTATTGGAAGCAGCGATGATTCGATTTTGCAGAGCAACGATGCCGTCCATTGAATTGGCGGCAACTTCAGCATTTTCGCTACCGTGAATAATTGTCGTCAGTAGATCATCCAGTCGTGTCACCTGCACTGTGGCCTGCTGCGTTTGCTGCTGACTTGCAACCAGTCGATCCTGAACGGCAGAGATGCGGTCAAGAGCTGCCATGGCAACGGCTGAAGATTCCGCTTCGCGTTGAATGTTGCTGCGAAGATTCTGAATGTCTGCAAGGCTCTTTTGGACTTTTTGTAGATGGCCTGCTTGCTCTTCAATACTGGTTAAAAGATTATTGGTCTTCCAGACTGCGTCTCGCCCAGCGACCAGCTTTTTCATATTGCCTTCTGACTCTTCAAGCCGAGCTTGAATGCCGTCCAATCGGCCTTTCAGAGGACCGACCATCATCAGTTGCATTCCAAAGAAAACAACTGCCAGTGACATCACCATGCAGATCCACATGAAGCTGCGGAATCCGCCTAGTTCGGAGTTAGAATTGCGCCTGATTGTTGTTGAACCGCTCACGAATTTTCCTCCACAAAGTATGCAGCGGACTCTGAAGTCATCGCCGGATTGTTTGAATACACCTTAGTCGGCACGTTCAGCATCAGATTCCTGAAATGCCGAAGTCCCGCCTCTTCTCTGACTTGTATCGCCGTCGCCAACCGGTGCAATTTGCCGGATTCAACTCAACCGGAACTTTTTGCCGGAATCGCAGCGTGGAGAGCATCGAATATGGATATTGAAGCGATTGTGGCGATTGCTAAACACAGTCTTGGCAATCTGTATCGATTATGTCGAATTTCCCTAACATTCCATATTTCACGGTCCGATAAGGAGGAAAGGCGTCGGAGCATTGCTGCGAATGCCCATGATCTTTGACAATTCACTTTGAAAACATGATCGATTGCGATTTGGCAGTTCGGAGCGATTGCGTGGGTTGTGCAGCCTTCAGGTCAAACGAAAAGCCTTTCCTTCAAGGGGGAGTCTTGACAGTAAGTCCTGACAGTGCATACAGTTGTAGCGAGAACAAATAAGAGCAGCTATGCGTGACCCCTTGCTTCGGAGACACAGATCGTGACCAAAAAAGAGATCGTAAAATCGATTTCAGATGAATTAGGTTTAACGCAGCTTCGTACCAAGGAAATCGTCCAGAAAACGTTCGACGCAATTGTTGAAACACTTGTCGAAGAACGCCGGATTGAACTTCGGAACTTTGGAGTTTTCGAGGTCAAGATGCGAGCAGCTCGCAAGGCACGCAATCCGCGAACTGGCGGCCAGGTTGAAGTTCCGGCGAAATTCGTCGTGACGTTCAAGCCGGGCAAAGAGATGGAAGCCAAGGTTCGTGAACTTGAAGAACGTGAAGAGGCCAGACGACTTGCAGCATCTGGTGATTCAACGTTTCGACACGAGCCTGCTGCGACAAAGAATCCCCTGACCGGCAAGAGCAACGGTTCAGGTCGTTAGCCGTTTCAATGAAAACTGCTTCATATTGCACTATCGAATCGCAATGGATCATGGTTTCTGAGTGAATTGCCTTGTGAGGGATGCGAAGTTTTCGATCCCCGCGGTTCAGAAGTCATCTGATTTCAAAAATGCAGTAGCATCCATGAAGATTGACCTTCATGGAAAATGGGTCCAGGGAAGGACGTTGCGATGAAGCTTCGATTACGACTGATGGTAGGGCTGTTGCTGGCATCTTCTGTGCTGTCCACGGGATGCGCATTGCCGATCTGGAGCCCGAATCCAGACACACGGGCTCGCCAGTTGATTTATCAGTCAGAAAGTCTGCGACACATCCCGGAAATCTGGGAACGCATCTGGGGCCTTGACCTACCGGATATTGCAACGCCATACCGCGTCCACGGCGGCGTTATCTAAGCTATCGCTGTGGTGCCATCTTATTCGATGGCACGCACTTCGATCTCAATCCTGCCCGACCAGGTCTCGCCTGGCGGCAGGACTTGCAGGCCTGCGTCGATGCCCTTTTGCTGTAAGTTTATGGCATCGGTTACGCACGTATACGGTTCAAGACAAACTGCAGTCGCCCATGGAGGCGTGAACGCCACAATCTCACGGAAGGCAGTCGAGCACCTTTGCTCCACCAACAATTTCGCGGCTGGATCAATGATACGACAGATGACGTTACCATTCTCTGCGGCGACGTCCGTATAAACGTCGTCCAGCTTTAATCCGCCAAATGCCAGACTCCGCGACAGATCTGGCCTGTCAGACACGGCGCGAGTTTTTCCGTTCGGCAGGCATTCGTCCAACTCCCACACGCGCGAGGCAGGCGCATAAATTGTGCATTGCTCTGCCGAGGACGCTGAACTCAGCGGTAAGCGGAAATACGCATGAGTTCCGAATCCCCATGGCAGGGGTTGCTTCGATGGGTTGTGGACTTTAATGATCGACAGCAAGCATGCCCCGCTGAGTTCGTACGTTACTTCAATCTCTGCATCAGCTGGCCATAGGCTCAGACGTTCCGGCGCATCAATGCTGGTTCTGAAAACCGCCGTCACAGACGACTGTGACTGCGATACGACTCGCCACGGTCGATCAATGCAGAACCCGTGAATGGCATTGCCCGTTTTGTCGAAGGGAACCAGATCCGGCGTCAGTTCATAGTCGCGTCCATTCCACGAGTATTGCCCACCAGAGATTCGATTTGGATAGGGGAACAGTAGCGGTATCCCACTGCGACTTGCAGGATGGCCACCCGTTTCAAAATCTTCCGTTGCCGATAGGACATCAACGCAGTTTCCGTTGGCAGTGACGGCAGAAAACGAAAAGCAATTGAACCCCAGATCGACCGCAATCTTTGCTCGAGACCCTCGTGAGTTGCTGATTTCAAGTATGTTCATGGAGTAATCTTTCAAGCCTGTAAGCCACTGAATTGGAGTCACGAAAGGGAAACAAAGGAAGCTCTGTGATAGATTACAAAGCAACGACGAAACTTGCTTCCAAGTTTAAAAATTCAGTGTAAACTTCCGACTCAGTGGTCTCGGTAGCTCAATTGGATAGAGCGTCGCCCTCCGAAGGCGAAGGTTGCAGGTTCGACCCCCGCCCGGGACATTTGATCTTCACACAGTGGTGCGAAGATGTCTGCAGAACCCGGAGAAAGCCCTGGTGTATTTCCGAGGTCTTTCTTGATGGTTCAACAGTTTTCTTTATTTCACGGATCGCACTAATCACCAACGAACGATCGGAAGAATTGGTGACCGATTAAGATTTAGAGTTGGGTGCTCTCAGCGTCCGAAGCAGGACACGCACATCCCGCGTCGATGCGGCTTTACTCGACCCGTGTATCCGCTGCGGGCTGCAAATTCGCAAGGATTGAATCCGCTCGCTGTATTTCGCGGTTGCAAATCAATCACGCCACGCCCTGATACTGATACTGATACTGACGAAGTGGTGCTGTGGTGCTGGCGATTGTTTCCTCCGCGGCGGAAAGAGGATGGCTCTGCGGCGGAACCAGTTGAGGTCGAGCTGAATTCCATTCGCAATGACACTCCGGCCTGAAAGAAAAGCGTCGCCGGCTGAAGGACCTGGCCGCCGCCTGCGCAGAATCGGGCGACTTCGAAGCCGCCGTTAAGTGGCAAACGAAGGCGGTCGAATTTTCATCGAATGAGAAGGAAAATGAAAATCTCGGCACTCGGTTGAAGCTGTATCAGGAGAAACAACCGTTTCATTCTGTCAGACCTTTTGAGTGATTTGTTTTCAATGGCCGTTCGAACAAATGGCCGTTCGGACACGAAAGCAAAGAGACTACGTGGGACCGGTTGTGATCGGAGAAAAATCCCAGCAATATTGAACGACTTGTTCACAATATCCCCAGCATCGTTCGAGGAATAAATCCATGTGTTGCTCGGTTGCCTCAATGCTTATCGGAACCTCACTTCTCTTAATCACAAACGGAGGTCCCTCCCAACGACTGGGCGTAACCGGCGTTCCGCCGGTCAACAGGCGAGTGTTTGTGGCGTGTAGTCCTGCAGCAAGTGTCGATTTGGGTGGGTCTGGGTGACTTCGTGTTCGATGTGCCAATTCATGAATGCTCGCCAGTGGTCGCTTTGAAAGGCTGCCCGACCATTCAGCATCGAACGAGCCCCTTCGAGCGTCCAACGCATGCCATTGCGTTCCATACGATCTTTGACTAGATGACGACATGCACCTTCAATCACGCCCGATGCGATGGGATAGCCTCGACGAAGATATTCATCGTATCGCATCCGATCCGAGTTCTTTTCAAGGTAGCCACATATTTGACGGAGAGTCTTGAGTTTTTCTCCTTTGAGGCCCCGGCGGGTTCCCAGACTTCACAGACCCTGAATCACACCGGCCACCTCACC
>Ga0105046_10008877_pt1 | contig 15781 bp, 12 predicted proteins | sample MAT03_FD_78385 | JGI IMG/M metagenome (GOLD analysis project Ga0105046, IMG submission 78385) | Freshwater microbial communities from Lake Fryxell liftoff mats and glacier meltwater in Antarctica - MAT-03 (megahit assembly) | ecosystem: Environmental > Aquatic > Freshwater > Ice > Liftoff...
ACGTTCGGTGCCCGCCGGCGCCTCAGCCAACCGAACAGGGTCTTGTGATTCCGCATCGGCGGTTGCATCTCCGTCGTCGTCGGCCGCAGGATCATGAGGATCAAGAGCGGGGCATACCAGAGCACATATTCCCCGCCCCGGTCGGCGAACCAAAACTGGATGCCGATGAGCAGCACTGAATTCGCCGCGAGCAATTGGCCGAAGTCGCGGGCCGTCGGCCAGAAGAACGAGCCGAAAGCGAAGGCGGCGAAGGCGATGAACACCGGCAGCCGGTAGGCCCAGTGGACGCCGGCCCAAATGCCGTCGAGCTTGACGCTGCGCCACGGTTGCCAATCGCCGAGGTACAGCGTCTGCCAGATGCCGGAGGTGTATTCGCCGCCGAATATCAACGCCGGCACCGTCACGGCCAAACTGATGATGGTGAAGCTGGCGAACCAGAGCAGAAAAGTCCCTTGGCCACGGCCGCGGTAGAACTGCCACCACACCGGTAGGAGCACGATGGGGAAGAACGATGTGCCCACGGCGATGCCGAAGAGAATGCCGGCGGCGACCGGTTTGCGATAACCGAGAAATGCCCCGAGCAGCAAGGCCGTCGGCCAGACGTGGTGCGAATGGTCGAACCGATAGCTCGTGAACGGCAGCATCAAGTAGAGGGCCGCGGCACCGGCACCGGTCGCCGCTTCGCGGAAGTGGATCCAGCCGATGAGCAACAGCAGTACCGCGACCGCGATCTGGCAGCCGATGGCGATCCCGCGGCTGACGATCAACTTCGGTTCGGCCGTTTGCGCGATTCCGACCGAATCGATCACGGCGATCTTCGATCCCGCATCGGCGATCAACCCGACGAGCAATGCCCCGGCGATCCAGAAGAGCGCCGGCGTGCCGAGGTTCACCGCGACACGCGGGCGTTTGACGGCCGTGACATCGAGCAGGCAGCGCACGAACCAAAATCCGGAGACGCCCAGCAGCCAAGCGTAGCCGAGGAAGGCGATGCCGGAATCGCGGGTGCCGTCGGCGATCAGCAGAAAGCCGGGGGCGAAGAATAACAGCGCGAGCAGATCGAGATTCCGCAACACGAGCAAGCGCTGGAATTGGAAAAAGACCGCCACCGCCAACGCGAACGCGGCGTAGAACCACACCGCCGGGTGCGGGGACTCGAAATGGAAGAAGAGGCGATGAGGCACGGCGATTCCGCACTGGAGAACACTCTGCAAAGATTATCGCGGAAGGTCTTTACAATGCAAGGTTAGGGGTATGCTCGCTAGGCCAAATGACGTCCGGAATCTATTTTCCAGCTTCGTTGTCAGCACTACGACTGTTCGTGTAACAGATGACAGAAATCTGGTGTCCGAGGGTAGTCGCCACGGATTGCTCCCACGATAAGCTAATTGCTTTGCCGCGCAACCTTCGGAGTTTCTCCCCGTGGCCAAGATCAAAGTCAAGAACCCCGTCGTCGAGATGGACGGCGACGAGATGACCCGCATCATCTGGCAAAAGATCCGCGAGAAACTCATCCTCCCGTACCTCGACATCGACCTCAAATACTTCGACCTCGGCATCGAACACCGCGATGCCACCGACGACAAGGTGACGTTCGACAGCGCCGAAGCGACCAAGAAATACGGCGTCGCCGTGAAGTGCGCTACCATCACGCCGGACGAAGCCCGCGTGAAGGAATTCGGCCTGAAGCGCATGTACCCGTCGCCGAACGGCACGATCCGGAACATCCTCGACGGAACCATCTTCCGCGAGCCGATCGTCTGCAAGAACGTCCCCCGGCTCGTCGGCCACTGGGATAAGCCGGTGGTGGTGGCCCGTCATGGCTTCGGGGACCAATACAAGGCGAGCGAAATCCTCTTCCCCGGTGCCGGTACAGTGAAGCTGACCTACACCCCGGCCGACGGCGGGCCGGTGATTGAGAAGGAAGTCTTCAAAGCCCCGAGCGCCGGCGTCACGCTGGCGATGTACAACCTCGACGCCAGCATTAAAGGATTCGCCCGGGCCTGCTTCCACTACGGTTTGGCACGCGACTACTCGGTCTACCTGAGTACCAAGAACACGATCCTGAAGGTCTACGACGGTCGCTTCAAGAACCTCTTCCAAGAGATCTTCGATGCCGAGTTTGCAGCCGCGTTCGACGCCAAGAAAATCACTTACGAGCACCGCCTCATCGACGACATGGTCGCGGCCAACATGAAGTGGTCCGGGGGCTACCTCTGGGCCTGCAAGAACTACGACGGCGACGTGCAGTCCGACACCGTCGCGCAGGGTTACGGCTCCCTCGGCCTGATGACGAGCGTGCTGACGACGCCGGACGGCAAGACCGTCGAAGCGGAGGCGGCCCACGGCACGGTGACCCGGCACTACCGCGAACACCAGAAAGGGAAGAAGACGAGCACGAACCCGATCGCCAGCATCTACGCTTGGACTCGCGGCCTCATCTACCGAGGCAAGATGGACGGCACGCCGGATGTGGTCGCATTCGCGGAGACGGTCGAGAAGGTGTGTGTCGACTTGGTGGAGTCCGGAAAGATGACGAAAGACTTGGCGATCCTCATCGACGCCAATGCGCCGTACCTATCGACGGATGAGTATTTGGATGCGGTGGATGCGGAATTGAAACAGCGGATGGCGTAAACGATTTGGCGAGCCGGCCGCGTCAGCGGTCGGAGTCTTCATTTACTCTGAAGACTCCGACCGCTGACGCGGCCGGCTCGCCGATTCGAATCACTGGAACTCGTAGCCGATCTGGAAGCTCACCCGGCCATCGGGCAGGCGCTTAATGTTCGTGATGAATACTTCGTAGCCGCCGCCGGTTTGGCTCTTGCTGCTCGGTGTCGTGAACGGCGTGAAGCTGTCGTTGGATGGGCTGGGGAACGGCACCGCCCCCGTGAACGACCTCGGCCCGCTCGGCCCTGCGACGCCGTGCGATTCCTCCAAGAAGACCCGCTGCGTCACGTTCCCCGGCATCACGCGCCAGATCAACAGGCCCTCCGCCGGCAGCTCGGTGTCCCAGCCTTTCTTCTTGCGATTTTCGAGCAGCAAGTATTCGCTGCCATCGGCTTTGATCGGCACCTTGAAGCACTCGCCGTTGTTGTCTTCGATCGGCGCCAGAATCAGTTTCTGCTTCACGCGCGGGTCGATCATGGCCGGCTTGATCCAACCGAGTTGCTCTTTGCTCCACGCGGAGAAGTGCTGCGGGCGGCCGTTGCCGACTTGCTGCGACATCGCGCACCACGAGCCGACGCCTTCCATGCCGGGGACTTCTGGACGGGCGTAGAGGTCGGGCAGGCCGAGCATGTGGCCGAATTCGTGGCAGAAAACGCTGATGTCCATCATGCCGCCCACGCGGCTGAGTTCCGAGACGATGAAGTACGGCCAGCGTTTGTTGTTGTGCGACACGCTGGCCCGGTGCGGCCAGTAGAGGCTGCCGCGGGTGACACTCGGAACCGGGCCGCCGGCGAAGAGGAAGAAGACGCCGTCCATGTCTTTGAGGGCGTCTTTGTCTTTGGCCAGGAGTTTGTCCATCGCTTCGGTCAGGAGGCTCGTCTTCTCGCGGGTGGCGACACCGCTGCCGGTGCTGTATTCGGTTCGCTTCTTGGCGACTTCCACCCAGCCCGCGAACTTGCCTTCGATCTTCAGCACGTCGTACGAGATGTCCTTGTAGTAGTCGGCCATGCTGCCGTGGACTTTCTGGCCCGTGGCGCTCTTGTCGGTGTACTTGCCGAAGCTGAAGAGCGATGTTTCCCAGTCCTTGTCATCGATCTTGTCGTTGTGTTTCACGTCCGGGTATTCGATGCCGATGACCGCGAGCTTGTAGTCTTTTCGCTTCCACGCATTCGGCAAGCGGTCGTCCCAGCCCGACGCACCACCCGGCCGCGTCCCGTTGGGGCTATCGCCTTGCAGCGTCACGCGGAGTTCGAGATCTTTCTCGCCGCGCTTGATGGCGAGCTTGACGAGGTCACCGGGCTTTTTGGATTCGAGCACCGCCCGCAGGCCGGTGGCTTCGTCGATCTTCTTTTCGTCGATGCTGAGAACGATGTCGCCGGCCTTGACGCCGGCTTTGTCGGCGCCACCGCCGGTGGTCACTTCCGAGATTTCCACGCCGCCGGTCTTCTTCACGTCGCCCGACATGACTCCCATTACGGCCCGGGCTGGCGCGGCGGATGACGCGTTCGACATCGGCTTGCTCGCCGCTTTCGGCGTCACGGTGAGCGCGATTGCTTTCCCCGCCCGTTCGACGACGACGGCGAGTTTCTCGCCGACCGGCAAACCGCGCAGGTGATCCTTGGCTTGCACGACGCTCCTTACGGCATCGTCCCCGATTTTCTTCAACACGTCACCGGTTTTGAAGCCGGCATCGAGCGCCGGAGAACCGGGTGCGATTTCGCCGACGACCGGTAGACCGGCCTTGTCGGCGAGCACTTCGATACCCGCGAACCCGGGCACGGACGACTTCGCGGCGCCGTCCGTCTTGAACGATTTCGGATCGGCCTTTACGGCGGTCTTGACCGTCTTGAAGTCTTTGAGTTCGGATTCGTCAACCTTGGCCGGCTCAATCGGCTTCTTGACCGGGTCGACCGGTTTTTTGGGTTCATCGACGGCGAAGACACCCGCTAAAGGAACTACCAAAAGGAGTGTCGCCAAGGTGCGTCGCAGCAACATAAGTGCCCCGGAAAATGCGGAGGGTGGGTGCGGTCAGATGAGTGTAGTCGAGCGAGTCTGAAAAGGTGATGAGAAGATTCTCACGATGCGTCACCGGGTGATCCGATAGACGACACCTTTCGTTTTGCTGCCGTGGGGGCCGACTTTTTTCGGTTTCAATTTCACCGTCAAGCCGGCGCGCTCGAGCAGGCTGCGGAAGGGCCGGGCGCAGACGCGATCCGGATCGGCGATCAGGGCCAAGCCGTCCGTTTGCAGATTGCGGATCAGGAACTCGGCGCAGGCGTCGGTCATAAATTCTTCGTACAAGACGTCCGCCCCGAGGATGACGGGGAATGCCAGCCGCGGCGGCGGAGCGCGGAAGTCGAGCGCGAGGATGGCGGCGCCAAGAAAGCCGTTGAGCGCGGCGTTGTCCGCGGCGAGTTGGCAGGCCCCGAGATCGATATCGGAGAAGGTCACCTTCAACCCGCGCGACAGCGCCACGATGCCGCTGAGGCCCAAGCCGCAGCCGATTTCGAGGGCGTCGCCGTGCGTGTCGAGATTCCACGGTTCATCGAGGATTTCGCGGGCCAGCATCTGCGCCGACGGCCAGAGGTCGCACCAAAACGGGATGTAGCAATCGCTTTCGTAGGCGGCGCGAACCTGCGGGTGGTCGAAGACCAAATCGAGTCGTTCGGGCCGATCGATTAGGTACTCCCGACCTTCGAGGGTGATCGTTTCGCGGACACGCTTGCCGAAGGCTTCCTTCGGCGTGTGGTGCAACTTGGCGGTCATGGTGGATCGAAACCGCCTCGAAAGAGTGGATTGCAGCGGCAGATACGCCACGCTCCTTTGGCCGTGCCGACGACCGGGCCGTATTTGCGGCAGGCCAAAATCATGTATTCGCTACAACCCGGTTCGAACCGGCAGACCGGCGGCAACAGCGGCCGAATGAGGTACTGGTAGCCGCGCACGAAACCGGTGATGAGCCCCGTGAGCGCGAATGCCGGGCCCCGGTAGAGCCAGCGCATCAGAGCGGCCTCGGGGTCAGTTTGCGGGCCGCGTCGCGGGCCAGTTTCACAAGTGATACACTCAGCTCAACGACCGTCGGTTCGGTGCTGACGTTGCGCGGAATCAGGATCAAATCGACGCCGTTCGGCAGTTCGTGCTGGCTCAGGCGGAAGGCTTCGCGGAAGAGCCGCTTGCAGCGATTCCGGGCGACGGCGTTGCCGACTTTCTTCGACACCGACAAGCCGAGGCGAGCGTGCGACAAGCCGTTCTCCTTGGCGTAGACAACGAGCAAGCCGTCGCTCACCGAGCGCTTGCGGTCGTACACCGCCTTGAACTCGGCGGGAGTCTTCAGGTGAAGCGACTTCGGGAATGTCAGTGCCACGGGGCACCCGCCCGCACATCGTGCGGATTGAGTTCCGCGAATTCTTCGAGCAGTTCTTTCGTACGCTCGTCGAAGGTCGTCGGCACCGCGATCTTGAACACCAAGTATTGATCGCCGCCGTTGATCCCTTTGCCGCGCAACCGCAATCGACTTCCGCTGGAGGTACCCCCCGGCACTTTCACCGTCAGCGTCGAACCGTCGAGCGTCGGCACATCGACCTTGGCCCCGAGCATCGCCTCCGGAACCGAGATCGGCAGATCGAGCAGGATGTCATTCCCCTCCCGGCGGAAATAGGGGTGCGGGGCGATCTTCACCTTCAAATAGACATCGGATGAGCCGGTGGCACTCGCCGGGACGCGGAGTTTCTTGCCGTCGTCGATCCCCGCCGGGACTTTGACTTCGATCGTCCGCCCGCCGACGGAGATGCTGATCGACCCGCCGAGGGTCGCCGTGTTGAAGGGCACATCAATGTCGGTCTCGACATCGGGAGCCTGCGGCCGGCTGCGCGGTCCGGAGCGACCTCGGCCGCGCTTCGCCGCACCGCCCAAGAGATCGCCCAAATCGAAGCCTTCGGCGCTGCCGAAGTTGCGGAAGAACTCCTCCGCATCGGCCGGTTGGCCGCCGGGAAATCCCGCCGCGCTCGGCCCCGGCCCGGCCGCATCGCCGGTATGGCCGTAGCGGTCGTATTTTTCCTTGAGCGCCGGATCGGAGAGAACATCGTGGGCCGACGACAGTTCTTTGAACTTCGCCTCGGCTTCTTTGTCGCCGGGGTTGCGGTCCGGGTGGTATTTCCCGGCCAACTTGCGATACGCCTTTTTGATCTCCTCCTGCGAGGCCGACCGCGAGACGCCGAGGATTTCGTAGAAGTCTTTGGCCATGGGAGTTTGAAAGCACCACTGGTAGTGAATCTTTTCGGACGGCGCCGGCAGCGTGAGCTGCCAGTTCCTTTTGGCGTTCCAGAATCCGGCAGCTCACGCCGCCGGCTGTCCACACGAGTATTTTACTCCGCCATCACCCGACCAAGATGCCCATTCGGGCGATATTGTTCAGGGCCGCGTCCAGGATCGATTCGATGGCCGCGCGGATTTGCACCGGGTCGGTCAACGGCACGTCGTGCTGCCGAACCGTGATTCCTCCGGCCTTGGCGACTTCCGTCAGTTTCGTCACCAGCGCCGGGCGGTCGTTGGAACCGTCGAGCATGGGGATCATGTGCCGGTCGAGTTCGTTCAACTTCACGACCTCGTGCCGGCGGTTCGCGATGATCCCGGTCTTGGCCGCGTGGATGCGGGCCAACGGCAGGGCCGTCGGGTACTCGCCGGCGCTCCGTGCGAAGCCGATGGGCATGCCGAAGAGTTCGATCAAGTCCGAACCCATGTAGCAATTCAGCAAGCCGATGGCGATCTGCTGCGTGTCTTCGGCCACGGCTTTCGGATTGTTCGGATCGCCGCCGCCAAGTCTCTCCCGGGCCTGATTCCGCAACGCATCGAACGGGATCGATGCCGGATAGGCCGTGTGCAGGAGGTGCATCGCGATCTTCAACAGCGGGCGGTTCGTGGCCATCGTCATGCCGGCGGGGCTGCGGTAGGTCACGCTGTCGTCGTTCGCCAAGTTCAGTTCGGTCTGGCCTTCCGGAATCACGGGCCGGGCCGCCGAGGCGATGTGGAGCTCCCGCAGCGATTCCGGCACCACCGACCAACTGACGGCGTGCTTCTCGGCGCACAACAGCGTTTCGCGGAACATCCGGTTCCGCAGGAAATCCATGTACTGCTCGGCTTGGATTTGATCCGATGCCAGCGCCCGCAGCGTCTTCTCGACATCGGCGCCGAAGTTCCCCGTGACCATGGTGCCGACGCGGGCTTCGCCCAAGTATTTCAAGCCGCGATTCTTGGCCAGGTCGATGAAGTCGTGGAAGTAGACCGGGTGGTTCACCTCTTCGAGGTGCTCGTGGTAGAGGTAGTGGTCGGCTTGATTTTGGATCGACTCGGTCTCTTGCTTCAACAGTTGCGGGTAAGCCCCCTCGGTGCGCACGACCTCGACGAAGGCGTTCAGTGTCCGGCGAACCTCCACGGCCGCGCGCTGCACGGCTGCGGGGTCGAATGGCTCGGCCGCCGCCAGCGACTTCAACGCGTCCAAATCTTGTTGAATCGTGGCGACCGGAAAGAAGCCGGTGAATTCCGCGATGGCCGGGCCCGCGAGTTCGAGCCGTTTCTGAACCTGAACGGCATCGAGGCGGCCCGACATCATCGCATCGAGGTTTTGCCCGGCGGTGCTGAGGAGTTCCGGCAGGCGCGGATTGGCCCGATTCACCGCGAGCGACAAGAAACGCAACAGCGCCCGCGATTGCTGGATGCGGTCCTTCGGGGCATCGAAGCGCGCCGCGTGGTAGCGCATCATGTCGCGGATCATGCCGCGCATATGCCAGCCGGGGTAAGTGTTGTACGACACATACGCGATGCCGTGCGGCGTGAGCAGCGTGCCGCAAATTTCGAGGATTTTGAGGCGGACGGTTTCCGGCACCCACGAGAAAACGCCGTGGCAGATGATGTAATCGAACATCCCGTAGGCCGCGTCGACATCGAGGATACTGGCGTGCTTGAGGATCACGTTCTCGAGGCCGAGTTGCTGGACGGTGTCGATACCGTCTTGAATCTGGCGGGCGGAGGTATCGACGCCGACGAACTGGCTCTCGGGCAGGTAGTCGGCCATCGGGATGAGGTTCCCGCCGGAGGCGCAGCCGAGTTCGAGCACCCGGCACTTTTGCACGGGGGTCGGTTTCAAGCCGAAGAGCGTGCCGATGGCGAAAAGCCGGTGCGGGTGAGACTGCGCGAACGGGTGGCTCTCGTACGGGATGTCGTCGTAGGTCGTATCTCGGGACGGGGGCGAATCGGGCATCGGCAACCTCGGGGACGGCGTATCGCACCGCAGGATACTGTCGATACCGGGGCCGAAAAATCAAGGGGAACGCGGCCGGCTCGGGTTCAATCACTCCGCCGTGGCGATTTTGCCGCACCGCGCCATTCAAGGACCTAAGATAGTTCAAATGATCCGCCGCCTCGTGATGATCGACCGGGTGTTTCCGTGACCGACGCCCCTACGATTCCGAATCAGCCGCCCTCGGGGGTGTGGCGCAGGGATTGCCCCGGCGCCCACGAGGCGATGGCTCGGATCGAGCGCGGCTTCGCGAGCGCCGACGACCTGCTCCTGCTCGGCGGCCACAACATCGGCATGGAATCGCTGGTTCACCGCAGCGCGACCGTGTGGCCCCAACTCCGCTGCTTGGCGACAATCCACCCCGAATTGATCCCCCGATTCGCCGATTGGTTCCGCGACCGCGACCGCGTGCAACCGTACCTCCGAGCCGCGTTCGAAGCGATCGCCGACGAGGACATCCCCAATTGGAAGAAATACTGGGGCGTCGTCGCGCAAACTCACGAACCGCCCGACCGGGCGGATCACTTTCTCGACCTACTCCGGAGCCGCCGGCGCGATCTGACCGCGCTCACCCGGCCCGGCCGAACCGCTCTCCGGCACGAAGCCGTGCGCTGCCTCGGCGAGGCCTCCCCGGAAGTGGTGCCCCTGCTCTATCCGGTCGATGCGCTCGAGTGCGAAGAAATTTTGAACGACGACACGCTGCCGCCCAAGTGGCGCGGCTTCGCCCTCGCGGCCACGCTCAAGACGTCCAAATCGCGGATGATCCCGCGCGACGTCTCCGCCGCAGCCCGGTCGTTCCTTCCCCGCGCGACCGCCGACGTCTTGCGCGAATATCTCCTGCGCGCCCAGCATCTCCTCGCCGAGCACCACGAGTTGTGGGCCGCGGTAGTCGATTCCCCGTTGGATCGCGGTTTCGTCATCGATCGGCTACTCGAATTGGGCACCGCCGTGCCGCCGGAACGCTTGCACCGCATGCTCGCCTCGCTCAAGACGCTCGGGTTCGAACGGCTCGATCTGCGCTTCTTGAAGGGAGACTTCTCCCAAGCCGGGGAATGGCGGGCCATCGACCGCGCCCGCCAACGGGCGATCCAGGTTGGCGGCGCCGACACCTTTACCCCGGAAATGACCGCCAAGCTCGACGCGGGTTTGCTGATTCAAAAGTGGATGGCACAACCGCAGTCGCCGATCCCCGCGCACGATTTGCACGCGGCCTTCGCACACCTCGGGTGCCCCCTGCCCGGCACGCTGAGATTGATCTTCCGGAGCGCATTCGGTTCCCCCGCCGTCGGCCGCAACATGGCCAGAGTCGAGCACTTCGCCGCGCTGTTTTTAGCGCTCTACCCGGTGGATGTCGATACCCAAGCCGCCGCCGCGGCGTGGGACAGCATCGTGGCCAAAGCGCCGCAGCCGCAACGCGAAAGCCTCCGCGGCTACTTCTGGACGCGGATGGTTCCCCGAGTGCCGGCGGCATCCAAAATCGAACGGGTCCCCCTGCTCCGCCACGAACCCGCGACGCTGCGCGCTTGGAAGCTCGAAGCTCTGCTCTACGCCGGGATTATCGCCGGGGTATTTCTCCTTCTCGTGGCGGTTCTGCTAATTTGGTAGTGAGACGACCCCAGCCCCGGTAAAATGCCCGCATGAACTCGCTGCTCACCTTCTTCAACAAGCCGCTCTCGTTCAGTTGGTCGGCGCACCCCACCAACCTGATGGCGATCTTGCTGCTCGCCGCCACGGCGATGGCCATCGTCGCACTCACCGTGTGGACTTACTCCGGGCAGTTGGCGGGCAACCGCCGGCGCATCGTGCTGTTGATCGCCATCCGCTTGGCCGCACTGCTCGTCATCGTCCTCACGGCGGTTCGTCCCGCGTACCCCATCGACGATCCGCCAAAGATTCGCACGCAGTTGCTCATCGGTATCGACGTGTCCGAGTCGATGACCGTGCGGGACGAAGTCGGCAACTCGACCCGCATCGACGCCGTCCGCCGGACTCTCGAAGTGTGCCAGCCGACGATCGATGCGCTGCAGACCGAACAGAACATGACCGTGACGCTGTATGGCTTCGGCGGCTCGAACTTCACCGAAGCCGCCGGGGCGTACGATCCCGCGCTGCCGGCGAACGCCCAGCAATCGGACTACCGCCTGTACTTGGCGAAGACCCTCGAAAAATGGCAAGGGCAGAAGTTCGTGCGCGGGCACATCCTCATCGGCGACGGCGCCGAGAATGCCGCCGGTGCTTCCGCTCTCGCAGACGCCGCCGCGTGGCGGCGCACGGCGCCGATTCAAACCTTCGTCGTCGGCACGACCACCCCGCCGGGGGCCGTGCGCGATGTCGCCATCGCCGATGCCCGCCTCGATCCCGACCCCGTGCCGATCAAGAACGAAGTCACGCTGCGGGCCAAGGTCAACGCTTTCGGCTTCGGCGGTTCGACCGTGAACGTGAAAGTGCAATACGACCTCGGGAAGGGCTACCAAGACGTGCTGATCGAAAAGGTGAAGCTGGCGAAGGAGAAGGACAACACCATCGAACTGAAGTTGAAGGCCCCCGATCAACTCCCCGAAGACGAGAACAAGCAGCCGAAAAAGCAGATCAAAGTCCGCATCGAAATCCCGATCGCCGATGTCCCCGGCGACATCAACCCGGCGAACAACGTCCTCGAAACCTACTTGAACCTCACCAAGGAAGGTCTGCGGGTTCTCCTCGTGGATCGCTACCGCTCCGAATACGCCCTGCTCCTCGACGCCCTCGCGGCCGATCCGCGCATCGATGTCCGCAAGGTCGATCTCCAAACCGACGACGGCGGCACCGGCCTGCTCGAAGCCTTCGACTTCGACGACAAAGCCTACGATGTCATGATCCTCGGCAACATCGCGGCGAGCCAACTCACGGCCATCGATCCGAACCTGCCCGAACGCATCGCCAAGCGCGTCACCGAAAAAGGGATGGGCTTTATGATGATCGGCGGGCACGCCACATTCTCCGGCGACCCGAACAACCCGAAGTCGGGCTGGCGCGGCACAAAAATCGAATCGATCCTGCCGGTGACGCTCGATAGTGGCCCCGCCGACGTCCCTTCGACCTTCTTCACGGACAAGGATGCCCGCTATCAGTTCGTGGTGAATCCGCGCTTCGCCGATAGCTTCCTCGTCAAAGTCGGCGGCAGCAAAGCCGAGTCGGACGAACTCTGGGCCAATTTGAATTACAGCCCCAGACCGAAACGCAGTTCCGGCCGGATGCGCTTCACCGGCCTCAGCAACATCGGCAATCCACTGCCCACCGCCGACGTGTTAGCGTGGGCCAGCAGCGCCGACAAATTGGTGACGAATTCCGATGGCAAAGGCTTAGCCCCGCTGCTCGTCGGCCATCAGATCGGCGATGGCAACCGCGGCCGGGTGCTCGCGTTCGGCGCCCAAGATACCTACATCTGGCAGCAGTTCGGCCAGCCGAAGTCCGAAGATGGCAAGCAAATTCACTCCCGTTTCTGGCGGCAGCTCGTCCTCTGGCTCGCCCACCAAGAGACCGACGAGAGCACCGTCACCGCGCGGCCATCGTTCCCCCGGCTCGCCGTCGGCAGCAAGCAAGAGGTGAAGTTCGGCATCAAGGGCCAGAACGGGGCGACGGTGGTGAACCCCACCTTCGACGTGACGATCTTCGCCCCCGGCGATACCCTCGGCAAGAAGGTCGATGTCGAAGCCGACCCCGCCGGCGGTTCGATTCTGAACTACAACCCGTCGCTCGCGGGGGAGTACACGGTGAAGGTCACGGCCACCGGCAAGACGGCCAAGGGGGACGCGGTGGCCGGGGACGCCTCGGCGAAGTTCATCGGCTACCCGGAAACCGCTGAGGAGATGATCCGCACCGCCGCCGACCCGGACTTCTTGGCGAAGGTCGCCGGAGCGAGTGGCGGCAAAGGCTACCGCCTCGACGAACTGCCGGGCTTCTTGAAGGAACTCCGCGGCCAACCGCTCGACAATGTGAAACCGAAACAGAAGTACCTGCCGAATTGGGATCGGAAGTCATCCGAGGGATTCTTGCCGACCTGGCTAGCGGTCTTCGCGGGGCTATTGTTGGCCGAGTGGGGCCTGAGGCGTTACTGGGGCATGGTGTGAAACCGGATTTCGGCGTCGGCGGATTGTTCGGAGCCGCGAGGCCCTCGTCGGGACTAGCCCCGGTTTGGAAGCCGTGCGTCGGGCACTCGCAGCGGTGGCCCAAACCGACGCCTGCGTGATGCTCCTCGGCGAGACCGGGATGGGTAAACAGCTGATCGCCCGTCGGGGGCGAAGATGTTAGAGAAACATCCCCGGTGAAGTTTCAAATCCACGACATCACCTTGACGCAGACGGCGATGAGGGCCGCGCCGACCAGCATCATCGCGGCGAGCCGCAGCGTCTCTTGGCTCGAGCGCCGATTCAGCAGACGGTTCAACTCGGGTTGGTCCTTCGATTCAATCGCGCTCTGCAACGCGAGTTCGTAGCGACCTTCGGGGTAGTCCTTGGCTTGCTCTTCGGTCAGGCAGCCGGGCGGGAGCTTCGCGGGCACTTCGGGCATCGCCCAAATGTGGAACCCGAGTTCGTCCGAGAAGGCCGCCGTCGCCGGCCAGAGTTCGCTGCGACCCCGCGTCGGCAGCAGTTGCCAGATGGTCCGCAACGTCGCGTCGGTGGCGTCGGATCGCTTCAAACAGATCCGCCCGCCATCGAGCAGGGCCTGTGTGCTACCCAGCAAAAATGGCCCGTCGCCGACTTTCAGAAGTTCGTGGAGATCATCGACCCGTCGAGGCGGTAGCGGCTCCGCGGGCCATGCGAGCACCGGCAGGTCGCCGCGGAGCGACCAATCGAACGGGTGGCGATCCGCGATAGCGAACGGGTCGCCGAGGGCGTCGTACAGCGGTTTGCCGAGGAGCAAGAACCGGAAGGCGAGCACGCCCGACGGCAGCTCGGCAAGCTGCACCACGGCGACGTGCCCTTTCCCCACCGGCAGCGCGAAGAGGCCTGCTGACACCGCGGTGTCAGCGGGTTTCGGGCCGAAGCGCACGAGGGCCACCCGCGCGGCCTCTTCCCAAACGAACGGCACGCCGTCCGACTTCGCGAGGACGCGCGGCCCCGAGGCTTCCGCGACGAGGACGAGTTGCTGAATCGACAAATCGATGGCCATGCGGACCCCGGTTCGTTTTCAAACGTTCGTCAGCACCCGGAGTTCGCGCGGCAGGGGGAACTTGACGTGCTCTTCGCGGATCACGCGGTTCTCCACGGTCGCGGCGAACTTATCCTTCAAGAACGCGATGCAATCTTGGACGTGCTCTTCCGGCGCGCTCGCCCCGGCCGTCACGAGGACGGTGTCGGCCGGGAAGAACCAACTCTCGCGCATTTCGCTCACGCGGTCGATCAAGTGCGCCCGCCGGCCTTTCAACTTGGCCATGTCGGCGAGGCGGTTGCTGTTCGAACTGTTCTGACTGCCGAGCACGATGACGATGTCGACCTCCGGCACCAACTCCGTCACGGCTTCTTGGCGGTTCTGCGTGGCGTAGCAGATGTCGTCTTTGCTCGGCCCGACGATCTGCGGATACTTCGCCCGCAGCGCCGCGATGATCCCTTTGGTTTCGTCCACGCTCAGTGTCGTCTGGGTCAAGAACGCCAGCTTCGTAGCGGTGGGGAGCGTCATCGCTTCGACGTCGTCGAGGTCTTCGATCAAGACCATCGCGGCCGGGGCTTCGCCCATGGTGCCGATGACTTCGTCGTGTCCATCGTGCCCGATGAGGACGATGGTATAGCCTTCCTTCGAATACTTGATCGCCTCCATGTGCACTTTGGTGACGAGCGGGCAGGTGGCATCGATGGCCCGCAGGTTTCGGGCTTTGGATTGCTCGCGGATTTCCGGGGAGACGCCGTGGGCGCTGTAAAGCACCGTGCCGCCGATGGGCACCTCGGCGATGGAATCGACGAAGATGACGCCCTTGGAGGTGTACAACTCGACGATGGGCCGGTTGTGCACAATCTCGTGGTAGGCGTAGATCGGCGTGCCGAAGAACTGGATGGCCTTTTCCAGGGCATCGATGGCCATGTTGACGCCGGCGCAAAAGCCGCGCGGGTTCGCCAAGAGTACGTGCATCGCGGGTTCCTCGTCCGGGTCCTTTCCATCAATCTATTCCGCACGGCCGGCGTTTCGCGTCAGGAAAACATTTGGAAGCGGTCGTTCGGCTCGAAAGCTTGGCGGATGTGCAGAATCGTCGGTTCGGCCGATGTCGGCGGCCAAGCGAGCGCGAGGACATCGAACCGCAGGTTCACGCCGTGCAAGCGGTGCCGGCCGAGAAAGCGAAGAGCCGCCCGAGTCAACCGCCGCTGTTTGCGGAGATCGACCGTGGCGGCTGCGACTTGCGGATCGGCTTGCGAAGTCGAACGGACTTCGACGATCACCAACGATTCACCATCCGCGTCACGATCGCATGCGATCAGGTCGAGTTCCCCGAGTCCGTCGTGGATGTTGGCACCGAGGATCCGCCAGCCGAGGGTTCGCAGGAACTTGGCGGCGGCTTTTTCGGAGCGTTGGCCGAACCAGCGGCGCCAGAATCGCCAGCGGCGAAACTCGGCGTCGGTGGTCAGGCCGGGGACGTCCACTACTTCTTGGTGGTTTCGGATTTCGCCTTGCGCTTGGCGGCCCGCTTGCTTTCGCCGGTCGTGGCCGTTTGCTCTTTGGCGGCGGCGGCCTTCGCGGCGGCGGCTTCCTTGGACGCGTTCGCGGCGGCGGAGTCCAGGGCCAACTGTCGCTTGACGTCGCCTTTGATCTTGATCGCTTTGCCGACGCGATCGCGGATGTAATACA
>Ga0105046_10008878_pt1 | contig 15779 bp, 9 predicted proteins | sample MAT03_FD_78385 | JGI IMG/M metagenome (GOLD analysis project Ga0105046, IMG submission 78385) | Freshwater microbial communities from Lake Fryxell liftoff mats and glacier meltwater in Antarctica - MAT-03 (megahit assembly) | ecosystem: Environmental > Aquatic > Freshwater > Ice > Liftoff...
AAGATGAAGGGGGGTGCGGTGGTCTTCATCACGCACTTCGGTGCTTACGCCTCGGTTCAGCAGCTTTGCCATCCACTCGACCTCGCTAAAAGCGGTGGCGTCAAGCAGCTGTTGTTCAAGTGGGTAAGGATGCTCCATTGACCTTCGGGTATCCCCCCGCAACGTGGCGTGGTCAAATAAGTGATCGGTGTTCACGGTAAGCGGACACAGGACCAAAGGCCGCGATGGCTGTAACGACACAGAAAAGCACCAGCGTCACATTGTAGGCAGATCCAAAAGTGGGAGCAGCTGTGCCTGCGAGCCCCAACGCGGGACCGACCACGTAACCGATGCCAACCAGTGCCTCAAACTTACCGCCCGCATCCACCTTGGCTTGGCCGACGGCAAGCCCATAGTAAAGCGAAGCGTAATACACCATCGCCATACCGCATCCAAAACACGCAAGCCCACCCACACATAACCATGCCCACGGAGCCAGTAACACCATCCCTGAGCCGATAAGCAAGGCAAGACCGCCAAACAGCAGAGGCCACCAGCGCGCGTGCCAAAACGAGCTGCGCCACAGGAAGGCCAAGAACGCAAAACGCGCCACCATCCACGTGGCTGCCCACAAAGGTGCCGTTGCTTGCGCGACTTGAAGTTCATTTAGCCGTGAAGGCAACAACGGCGACAGCGCCGCTACAAGCACATAGGAAAGCGGCAGCATCCATACAGTGGCGCGGGCCAAAAAGACATAGTCATTCCCCAACGCTTGGCGTGAAGAATCTTCGTCGTGGTGCGAAGGGTTGGGCGGGAACGTCAGCACAACCAAACTGGAAAAGAAATTGAACACCGCACACAAAGCGACGCACGCCAAGATGTTCCATTGCGCGACCAGCGGCATGAACAACAAAGGCACGGCCACCGCAGGTGTCCACGTTATGTTATAGCGCCCCACGGTTTGCCTCATCAAGGCACCGTGCCTGCCTGCGCTCATGTAGCTTGCCATGATTGGCCACACGAAAGCGGAAGTGAAGCTGCCGCCCACTGCGGCAACCCAGACGGAACTTTCGCTCCTAGGGGCCAGGAAAAATGGCACCGCAGCAAATGCACCCCATGACCACAATGCGCAAACCAGCACAGAACGCACGGACATCCAGCGCGCCGCGAGGCGAACCAATGGACCTGACGACAAAGCGCCAACCACGTAAGCGAAGCCCATCACCGACGCCAGGGCCAAATTGCGCGCTGACGAAAAAGCAAACGCGTTGGCGGTAACGAAAAATATCGCGCTCCAAAATGCGCCACCGCTTACCGAACCTAAGAACGTGGCAACCAAAATTTTGTATAGCGGCGTAGGTTCAGACGAAACAGCGGTGGTCATTGCAAGGGATCTTTCTGAAGGCTGAAAGTATCGAAGACCTGGGCGTTGGCATCCACGTACCGCACCACAGCCGTATCGTTTTGCAATTCAAGCGACACCGATCCTAGCACCGTGGCCGAGACCTCCATTGCAGGATGGTCAAGGCCTGTGAATTTTCGTCCCAACTCGCCCGAGGCACCTGCAACCACATAGACCGTTCCCGTGCGTGGCCCTGGCCTTTTGTGAAACACAACCCCATTGCCTCCAGCCGCCAGCTTGTGGCCGCTGGCCATAAGTCCCGAACGCTCGTAGTTGTGGCTGTGTCCGGAAAGAACCAAATCAACGCTGCCGGTTTCCAGCAACGGAACAATGTTGTTGCGCATCTCAATCATTGTGCGTTCGTGATCCGAATCGTGTGTGCCACGGGTGTAAGGCGGGTGGTGAAAGAAAGCAACTTTCCATCGTGCTGTAGAATTCTGCAGATCTCGTACCAACCATTGGGCCATGGGTGCATCCGCTTTACGAGACGTCGCATACGAATCCAGGCAAACGAAATGAACAGCGCCGTGATCGAAGGAATAATACGCTTCGGTGCCCGAAGGCTGACCGCCTGCGGAAGCGTCTTTGGGCAAACTAAAAATATCGAAATAGGCAACGTGTCCGGGCGATTGCGATTGATCGTGGTTGCCGCGCGTGGGCCACAACGACAAGCGCGCCAACAGATCAGGGTAGGTCTCGAAAACAGCGGCTTGAAACTCAACGTCGGTGCCTGTGTTGTAGGCGTTGTCACCCAACATCAACCACACGTCCGGCAATTGCCCTTGCGTGTACTTTAAGAAAGCATCACGAACGGCGCGTGCCCCCGCCGTGGCGGTCCCTGAATCACCCAAAGCCCACACGCGGACTTTTTTAGCGGCAGCGTCCCCCGCTTCCGGGGCCGTTCGGAACCCCCAAGGCGTAGGCACTCCAGCAACAACATCGCTGCCCTGCCCAATACTATAATTATAGGAAGTGGCAGGAGCCAAGTGGCGCAAAGTTAGTTCATGTTCCGTGGTCGCCTCTGCTACTTGCTCAACGCGTTCTTGGGCAAGAGCCAAACCTGCGTCAGCCGCCCCCTCAGGCTGCGCTTGCGAAAATCGGAGCAGGCTTTGCGTTGGAACATCCGTGCGCCACCGCACGACCACCGAAGTGGCTCCCATGCTTTGCAAATACGGCCCCCGAATGACCCTCGGGCCCATGTCGTTCTGGGTTTGTGCAGGCAGCGAAGCCACCTGCCAGCGGGCCGAATGCAGATCGTTGATTACCCATAGCGCTGCACCAGCGGCCAGGCAGGCCACCGTCAAGAGGGCCAAAGCCCAACGCCAACGCCCAGTCAAACGAAACACCGTCACATTCTAGTGCGACGAAGACGATGGCAGGTCAAGATTCCGCCCAAGGAGAACGCGCGCCATGTCTTACGATCACCCCGACGAGTCCCACAACCCATGGACCACGCGTAGTGTGCAGACCCGTTACGAAAACCCATGGATCCGGGTTGACCACCACGACGTGCTCACTCCGGCGGGAACGGCAGGCATTTATGGTGTGGTGAATTTCAAAAACCTCGCCATCGGGGTGGTTCCCATTGATGCCCAGGGATACACCTGGTTGGTGGGCCAGTACCGTTACGCCATGGGCGCCTATAGTTGGGAAATTCCTGAAGGCGGCGGCCCTTTGGCCGATACACCCCTGGCTTCCGCACAACGGGAACTGCGCGAGGAAGTGGGACTTGAAGCGGCTCAATGGGACAAGATCTTGGAAATGGATCTTTCCAATTCTGTGACGAACGAAAAAGCCATCATCTATGTGGCCCGCGATCTCACGATGCATTCGGCTCATCCAGAAGAAACGGAACAATTGTCATTGCGCCGGATCCCCTTTGAACAGCTTTACCAAGAAGTGCGCGAAGGGAAACACCGCGACAGCCTCACGGTGGCGGCAGTCATGCGCATTAAGCTGATGCACCTGGAAGGCACACTTTGAAGTTAGCATCCCCAGCCGATCGCACTATCCTTGTTCAAGGCGCGCGACAGAACAACCTGAAGAACATCTCGGTGAGCATTCCTGTGGGAGCCGTAACGGCTATCACGGGCGTGGCGGGCGCCGGCAAATCTTCGTTGGCCTTTGACATTCTCTATGCAGAAGGGCACCGCCGCTACATTGAAACCTTCAGCGCCTACGCGCGCCAATTTCTAGAGCGCCTTGATCGCCCCAATGCAGACGCGGTGGTGGGTGTTCTTCCTGCCATTGCGATTGATCGCACGGCCCCTGTGCGCACGTCGCGTTCGACCATTGGCACTATGACGTCGATTGCTGACTATTTGCGTGCGCTTTATGCGCGGGCTGCGGTGTTACATTGCGACGTGTGTGGCAAGTCTGTGGTGCGCGCTTCGCCCGCTACGATTGCCCAAACGCTGCTTGAACAAGCTGCGGGCATCACCGCGCTCCTTACTTTTAGCGTCCCTAGCGGCAAACTAAAGCCGAAACTTTTGCGAGAAGCCTTCGCACGCAACGGTTTTTCGCGTGTCTGGGAAAACGACGCCGTCGTGAAACTGGACGACGCCAAGCTTGAACCCTCCGATGGTCAGCTGGTGGTGGTGTTGGATCGCATTGGTATTCCGAAGACAACCGAAGCGAACGCCGACGATCGCAAACGGTTGGGCGATTCGATTGAAGCGGCGTTGCGTTGGGGCCGCGGCGATATGGCTGTGCGGCTGGGCGACACCGTGATGCCATTTAGCGAAAGCCTTCGTTGCTGTGGCAAGACCTATGCAGATCCTAGCCCGGCCACGTTTTCGTTTAACAACCCCGTGGGCGCGTGCGAAACCTGCAAAGGCTTCGGCCGCACGATGGCCATTGATCCGAATCTAGTGATCCCAGATCCGAAGCTCAGCATCAAAGAAGGTTGCATCAAGCCGATGCAAAGCCCTTCGTACAAAGAGTGCCAAGACGATCTTGTGCGCTATTGCAAGCGACAAGGCATCGCGATGGATGTCCCTTGGCACAAGCTTCCCGCAGCCACACAAAAACGCATCTGGCAAGGCGAACCGGACGCCCTCACCGATTGGAAGAAGCTCTGGTATGGCATTGACGGATTCTTCGCGTGGTTAGAAGGCCGCAGCTACAAGATGCACGTACGCGTATTGCTTTCGCGGTACCGTCACTACCTTCCTTGCACCGCGTGCGGTGGCGCACGTCTTAAGCCTGAAGCCTTGCGCTTCAAACTCGAAGGCAAAACACTTCCCGAACTTGAAAGCGCAACGATACAGAATGTCGATGCGTTCTTTGCTTCTTGGAAGAACAAGCCTCAAGACGCCGCCACCGCGATGGTCATGAGCGAGCTAACCAGCCGCTTGCGGTTCCTCGTGGATGTGGGGTTGGGATACTTAACTTTGGGTCGACAATCGCGAACGCTTTCGGGAGGAGAAGCACAGCGCGTGGGACTTGCAACCGCTTTAGGAAGCGCGTTGACCAGCACCCTTTACGTTTTGGACGAACCTTCTGTGGGCCTCCATGCGCGCGATGCGGGGAAACTGGTTGACGTGCTCGCTCGTTTGGCCAAGAAAGACAACGCGGTGGTTGTGGTTGAGCATGATCCCGTGCTGATTCGCTCGGCCGATCATGTGATCGATTTGGGCCCAGGTCCAGGCCCCGAAGGTGGTGAAGTGATTTACGAAGGCCCCGTAAAAGGCTTACTGGGTCACCCGCGCTCGAAGACCGCACCGTTCTTGCAAGGGCAGACACTGGTTACTCAACGCAAACCGCAGCCCTTAGATCCGAAGTACGCCATCGCCATCCAAGGTGCGTCTGAAAACAACTTGCAAAATCTTTCGGTCAACATCCCGCTGGGTGGAATTGTGTGCGTGACCGGCGTCAGTGGATCGGGAAAGTCCACGCTTGTGGATCAAGTGCTTTACCGCAACCTGCGCAGGTATTTGGGGCAGCCTGAATCAGAACTGGGTGCCTGCGAAAAGCTTGAAGTTCTGGCGCCTAAAGGTCACAGCTTGGCCGATGTCGTGTTCGTTGATCAAACCCCGCTGGGAAGCAGCGGCCGTGTCAACGCCGCCACCTATCTGGGAGTCCTTGATCCCATTCGAAAAGCTTTTGCTGCCACCGAACAAGCAAAAGCCGCAGAGCTAACAACCTCTTCATTCTCGTTCAATTCTGCCGTGGGCGCTTGCGTCCTTTGCCAAGGCGCAGGTTCGGAAAAGATCGAACTGCAGTTTTTACCTGATGCACACGTGCGTTGTCCCGCTTGTGACGGGAAACGTTTTTGTCCCGAAACACTGGCCATAAGGCTCAAGGGATACAACATCGCCGAGCTGCTTGACTTGCCTGCAGAACAGGTAAGCAAACTGTTTGCCGAAAACAAAGCGTTGGTGCGTGGTCTGGCACCGCTTATAGATCTGGGCCTTGGGTATTTGCCGTTGTCGCAAGCGGCACCCACGCTTTCAGGCGGCGAATCGCAACGGTTGAAGCTAGCTTCGTATCTTGCCGGTGCGGCAAGCGCGAAGCCCACGCTTTACATTCTTGACGAGCCCACCACAGGACTTCACCCCAGTGATGTCACAAAACTGATCGGCACCATCGAGCGTTTGGTGCAAGCTGGCCACAGCGTTGTTGTGGTTGAGCACAATCTGCAAATGGCCTTGGCAGCCGATTGGATCATTGATCTAGGGCCCGAAGGCGGCGATCAAGGCGGCTGCATTAGTGCACAAGGCACGCCAGCCGCGATTTCCAAGCTCAAGACAGCCACCGGCGAAGCTTTGCGCGAAGCGCTTGATCGGTCAGAAAAGACCAACAAAGCAGACAAGACCCCGCGCATGCGCGATGCCGTTGCACAATACAAGACCGGCACCCGGTTGTTAGAGCCAATTCGGATCGAAGGCGCGCGCGAACACAATCTGAAGAACGTTTCGATTGCGGTGCCTCGCAACCAGTTCATTGCGGTCACTGGGGCTTCAGGCTCGGGAAAATCAACTTTGGCCTTTGATGTTTTGTACGCCGAAGGGCAGCGACGGTTTCTTGATTGCCTCTCAAGCTACGTTCGCCAATTCATCCGGCCCTTGGCACGCCCCGATGTGGATCGCGTGGAAGGCGTGCCCCCTACGGTTGCACTTGAGCAGAAGCTGACGCAGGGGTCTTCGATGTCCACCGTGGGAACCATTTCGGAGGTCTATCATTACCTTCGCTTGGTGTTCTCTTGGTTGGGAACCTCTCATTGCCCGAAGTGCGGCGTGCCAGGAGAAGGCATCGACGCCAACGCGTTGGTAGGCCGCATTGAACAACAGCACCGGGGCAAGAAGCTCACGTTGTTGGCGCCATTGATCCGAAAACGCAAAGGCACACACACCGAGATCATGGCTGCAGCCGCGAAGCGCGGCGTCTTGCAGCTGCGCATCGACGGTGAACTGCACCCCGCAGCCACGCCACCAAAACTGGATCGCTACCAAGTGCACGACATCGAAGCTATTGTGAACCATAGCTCACAAAGCCTGGCCGAGGCTGTGGCGCAGGCACTTGATGTCGGTGGCGGCCAAGTTACCGTAAACGTTGCGGGTAAAGACCATGCCTATTCCACGCTGCGCTCCTGCCCTAGCTGTGGCTCTGGATTGCCTGTGCCCGATCCGCGTTTATTCACGTGGAACCAGAGGTTTGGCGCGTGCCCAAGTTGTGAAGGCAGCGGCAGTGAGAAGCTGCCTGATGAAGATGACGGCGACGGCGAAGCGACGACGGCCACCATAACCACAGCGCCCCCCTGCCCTGATTGTCACGGCTGCCGCCTTGGCCCTCAAGCGCGATCGGTCAAGATCGTAGGCGAACACATCGGCCAAGTTGCCGCGCGCTCTGTACGTCAACTGCGGCAGTGGATAACAGGCACCTTGCGCAAACAGTTGCGCATTCCTGCGGAACTTGATGAAACGGTGCTTCCTGAAATTGAACGCCGGTTGCAAGTGCTTGATCATCTCGGGCTTGGCTACCTATCAATGGATCGCGGTGCAAACACCCTTTCAACAGGCGAAGCCCAACGCGTTCGAATCGTGGCGCAACTGGCATCGAACCTAACGGGCGTTTGTTATGTACTTGATGAACCCACTGTCGGCCTGCATCCCCGTGATGCAGCCGCATTGACCGATGCTTTGATTGCCCTTAAGGATCGCGGCAACACCGTGATCGTAGTGGAACATGATGCGGCGGTTATCAGCCGCGCCGACCACATCATTGATCTAGGACCAGGCGCTGGACGCCACGGTGGTCACATCGTTGTGGCCGGAACTCCGAAAGTCGTTGCGGCTCACCCGGTATCACTAACAGGCGCATGGTTGCGTGGTCACGGAGAGGTGCCACCACCCCCTAGAAGGTCGCTGACCGAGGGACCGCGGCTACAATTGCGCGGCGCTCGCCTGCATAACTTGCAGGGAGTTGATGTAGACATTCCGCTGGGACGATTGGTGTGTGTCACCGGTGTTAGCGGTTCAGGAAAATCTACCTTGGTTCGCCGCGTGTTGTACCAAGCTGTCAAAGCCCGTTTGCAACGAAAGAAGCTGCCAGAAACCGCAAAGTCGTTGACAGGTCTTGAACATATTTCGCGCGCATTGGAAGTTGATGAAGCTCCCATAGGCCGCACGCCTCGATCGGTTCCAGCCACGTACGTAGATATTCTGACGCCCATTCGCACGCTTTTTGCCGAAACACCAGACGCTCGTGCGCGCGGCTTTAAGGCCGACAGATTTTCCTTCAACGTTAAAAGTGGCCGCTGTGAAAAATGTGAAGGACAAGGCCGCCTCAAGATCAGCATGGCGTTGCTGCCCGACGTGTACATTCCTTGCGCCACGTGCAATGGCGCTCGTTACAACCACGATACACTTGCTGTACTTTACAAAGGCAAAACCATTGCCGAAGTGCTCGACATGCCCATCGAAGATGCGTTCGGCTTCTTTGAAACAGTGCGCACCATTGCCGGGCCACTGGCATTCTTGCGGGACATTGGCCTTGGGTATTTGCAGCTTGGACAACCAAGCCCCACGCTTTCAGGGGGAGAAGCCCAACGAATCAAACTTGCGGCTGAATTGGCGTCGCCAGGACAAGGCCGCTCGCTTTATGTGCTTGATGAACCCACAACCGGATTGCATATGGCCGATGTCGCTAAGCTTATCGCCGCCTTGCAAAGGTTGGTGGATCGGGGCGATACCGTGGTGGTTATTGAGCACAACATTGATGTTATCAACGCCGCGGACTGCCTGATTGACATGGGTCCTGAAGGTGGCACTGAAGGAGGGCGGGTGGTGGTATGGGGCACACCCGAAGATGTGGCGGTGCATCCGCAATCGCGCACGGCGCAGTTCTTGGCACGCCCCAAGCGCTGAAAGCCTTCAACGCCGATCCAAGCACATCAGCCGCCAGCCCCAAGGATTCGCCTCTTCGACATGTTGGGCGCGGCTCGCTAGTTCTCAACGAACGCGCGTTCAATGACGTACTGGCCTTGGTGATCGCTGTTGCCTTCTTGCAAGCCACGTTTTTCCAACAAGCCAACAGTATCCTTCAGCATGCTTGGGCTGCCACAGATCATCACGCGATCGTGTTGGGCATCAAGTAAGGGCATACCGAGATCCAAGAACAACTTCCCGCTGGCCATCAAATCGCTGATCCGCCCTTGGTTGCGAAACGGCTCGCGTGTCACCGTTGGGTAATAGTGAAACTGGCTTCTGATCTGATCTCCCACCAATTCGTGGTCGGGTAGTTCATTTTCAATGTAGTCCTTATACCCAAGGTCACTGATCGTGCGCGCACCATGAGCGATGACGACGTGTTCGAACTTCTCGTACGTGGCCGGATCGCGAATGATGCTCATGAAGGGCGCCAACCCCGTACCCGTGCTTAACAAGTAAAGTCGCTTCCCGGGGCTTAGGTTGTCCACCACCAAAGTTCCGGTGGGTTTGCGGCTTACCAGAATCGAATCGCCCGGCTTGGTGTGTTGCAAGCGAGAGGTCAAGCGGCCCTCGGGAACCTTGATGCTGTAGAACTCAAGGTGCTCATCGTAGTTGGCACTGACCATGCTGTAAGCCCGCATCAACGGTTTGCCCTGCACTTGCAAACCGATCATCACAAAGTGGCCGTTCTTGAAACGAAAGCTTGGGCTTCGCGTGGTGGTGAAGCTGAACAGCGAATCGTTCCAATGACGCACGCTGAGAACTCGTTCTTCGTTGATAAGGCTCATGTTCGTTTTCCTAGTTCTAAACGTAGGGGACGAAAACGTATCTGTGTAACGGGATATTCAGATATGATTAATCGGTTCCTCCGATAAGAGATATGCGATATGCGATACACCCTTGCCAACTTGAGGTTTTCTTGGCCGTCGCCCGGTTCCAAAGCGTTAGCCGGGCGGCGAAGGCCCTTTTTATGTCCCAATCGGCCACGAGCGGCTCGCTGGCTGACCTGGAGCGTCAGTTCAGCGTTCAGCTCTTCGACCGGGTGGGCAAACGGCTGGCGTTAAACGATTTGGGCAGATCCCTGCGCCCGCAAGCCGAGGCCACCCTCGAACAGGCAGAAGAACTTGAACGCGCCCTACTAACCCACAATGAAGTGGGTCGAATCCGCATTGGGGCCACTTTGACGATCGGCAACTATTTGGCTGTTCCGCTCATGGCCAAGTTCCTGAAGACCAACCCCAACGCCCAGTTGACCTTGGCGGTTGCCAATACCAAAGAAATCGCCCGCCAAGTGGAAAACTTCGAGATCGACGTGGGCTTGGTTGAAGGAGAGTTAGAACACCCAGAACTTGAAGTGTTGCCTTGGCGCAGCGACCAGTTGGTCGTGTTTTGTGCGCCCAACCACCCCGTGGCCCGCAAACGAAGCCTCACTGACGTCGATCTACTTGCGGCATCGTGGGTCGTGCGCGAACAAGGCTCAGGCACCAGGCAAGGTTTTGACAGGGCAATGCATGGGCTGCTTTCAAGGCTAACCATCGCTTTAGAACTGCAGCACACCGAAGCCATTAAAAGCGCGGTTGAGGCCGGGTTGGGGCTGGGTTGCGTTTCAAAGGTCGCCCTCGAACATGAATTCGCGCGTGGCAGTCTGAAGAATTGCAAGGTCCCCCAGCGCGATTTTCACCGGCAGTACTTCTTCGTCCTACATAAGAAGAAGCACCGCGGAGCTGGAGTGCAGTTGTGGTTGGATTTGTGCCGCCAAAGCACCGAATAGCCCGCGTTGGGGCTTAAGCCCACTGCCAAAGCTGCCGAGGAGCCCCCCTTGGAATAAAGTTTTCACAGCCAGGTTTCATGACCGTTCTCATTGCCGATTCTGATTTGGTCACAAGGACCCTTGTTGAAAAGTCGCTCAACGGCTCGGGCTACGAGCTCGCGATCGCTGCAACCCCGCAAGAGGCATTGATATCGTTGTTGGCACAACCGCAGATCAACGCTGTGGTTCTTGATGGCAAGGTAAGCAACGGGTTTGGCTCTGGTTTGTGCAAGCAACTGCGACAGAGAGCCGGTGACCGACCGCTGTTTGTCATCATGATGATTCGCCGAGAAGACGGCATAGACGTTCGTGCTGCCTTAAACGGCGGCGCCAACGAGGTGATTAACAAGCCCGTCAACACAGATGAACTTGCGGCACGCCTAGCAAGTGGGCTGCGGGTTTTGGAGGCGGAAGAAGGGCTTTGGACGGCGCGTGCTTATCTAGCGGCGCTGATGGAGAACCTTGATGTTGGGGTGATCATCACAGGTACAGACGGCCGCGTGGCGCAAGCCAACGAAGCCATTTCGCGTGTTGGTGGTTTGCCTCCTGAACACATTATTGGTCGCGAACGCAGCCATGTTTTCGCGCATTGGCAGGGAAAGCGCCAAGGCCACGAAGAGGTTTTTACTCCCGGCAGGGAAGACATTGATCTGCCCGGCCGTCAACGCCGCGTGTTACGAATTACGAAGGCCCATTCAAAACTGCCGTGGGGCGAGATCCGGATTGAACTTTGCCAAGACGCCTCGAAAGAGGTTCTCTATGACGAGTTCATTGAGAAATCCTCGCAGCTTGATCCGGTCACTGGGGTATTGAACCGACAAGGCGCCGAAACGGCGTTGCGCAAAGCACTTGATCGCTCGACCCGCCACGGAGAAGGCCTATCGATTGGCGCTTTGCGGTTGATCAACATCCCAAAGGCCGATGGACCTGCGGGCCCTGCCCTTTCAGATGCAGTGCTGCGTTCAGTGGCACAAACGTTGGTACGAATGACCCGTGGCACCGACGAAGTGGCGCGATGGAGTTCAGATGGCTTCATGGTGGTGCTACACAACGCTGCGAAGACGCAAGCCGACGTTGTGATCAAACGTTTGCAAAAAGCCGTGGCCACTCTTCAAATCGAAGGCGCGCCCAGTTTGTTGCTCGCCGTTGGCATTACAGAATGTACAGATCAAGTCACGGTGGATGATGTGGTTCATCGCGCCTGGCAAAACCTTGGTCGCGCCACCGCACTGGTGGCGTAACGTTTCGGGCATCACGCGCTTAAGTGATACGTCGCTTGCGCCATGTGCGTTGGGGCCCGCCGCCGTTGTTTCGTTCCCACCTGCCGGTGCAGGGTTACTTGCCCAAACCTTACGGCGTAGAAGACCTGGCGAGAGCAGTTCGACTCGCTGTAAAGGTCTAGGAGTCGACGGCCTTTCCTAAGATCCGCTCTTCATCCGATTGAGCGCCGCGTTTGGACGTCTGCCCTTCATCGGGCCGTGCCGCAGCTTCACCTTCTGTGGCGGCATGCCTGCGGCCACGCGGTATTGTTGCGGGCGTCGATCAAGGGCTGGCAGCGTTTCTGCTTCTGCCTGGTAGATCGCACGCGACACTTCGCGTTTTTCGCGCACCAGTTCGTGCCATACGGCACCTTCGTCGCCTGCAGCCAACGCCGCTTCGTCGAGATCGAACGCAGACTCTATCACCTTGGATGTTGTCCCCAAGACGCCGCCTTTGCCCTTGCCCGCAAGACGACGGAACACATCTGGCCCAAACTGTTCGTAATACAAGATCGTGTGCGCCGTTGATAGCGAGCCTGCCCACGGGTAGCGTCGCAACAACCACTTGGCCGAAAAAGTTTCTACAGCTTCATCAAGTTGTGCGGCTTCCTCTTCGGTTTTAGGCGCTTGTTTTTCTTCATAGAAAAGCCCCGTGCCAAAGCGATCGCCTTTCACCTGCCACACGTCTTCAATGCCAAAGTTGATGGGTGTCTGCGCCACCAACGCGCCATGGGTCAGATCAAATTCTCCCACAATGAACGCCGCCACGGAAGAGCGATGCTGGTCCAAGAAGCGGACCGTATCCATGCCCTCTTCCAGCGTTTCCGTGGGGAATCCAGTGAAGCACATGGCCTCAGCCGCAATGCCTGCCGCCGCCAAGTTTTCAATCACGTCGCCCACCACAGTTACGGGCGCGCCTTTGTCGATCAAACTCAGGACGCGTTGGTTTCCGGTTTCAACACCAAGCGCACAAGCGATGGCGCCACCGTCTCGCAAGATCTGGGCTCGTTCGGGGGTGAGATATTTTTCGGCCTTGAGATCTGTTGCCCACCGAACCTTACTGTGCGCGTCTTTCAAACACTCGGCCAATCGAACCAAGGTCTTGGGCGCCACAGAATCTTGCGAAAGGTAAAACGTGTTGGTGCCGTACTTCTGCGCCATCAACTGCAAGTGCTCAACACAGGTATCCACACCACGCTCGCGGTAGCTGGCTGTGCCCACTTCGGCGAGGCCATAGTGGCAAAACGTGCACTTGCCCCAATAACAGCCGCGCGTGGGATCATAGGGCAGCACGAGCTGTGGCGAAAAATACATATCCAGCGGAAGGCCTTCAAAATCTGGCGCTGGTAGCGAACGCATATCGACGCTGGCTTCGCCGGGCCGGTACTTTGCGCCCATCATCGGATCGCGGTGAACGATATTGTTGATTGAAGCCCACGTGCTGCGGTCGGCCTTACCTGCATCAAAGGCCTCGCACATTTTCAACAACGTGTCTTCACCCTCAAAGACAACGGCCGTATCAAACGGACCGAGCGCCGCTTGCAAGTCGGGACCTTTTTGGCGAATCAACAATTGCGTGATCGCAGGGCCGCCCACAGTTAAATGAATGTGTGGCAGCGCTTTTTTGATCTTCAAAGCAAAGCTGTAAGCAGGCTGCATTTGCCCGGGGAAACATACCGAGATACCCACCATCTGCGGTTGCTCTCGTTCCAGCCGCGGGATCAATACCTGCGTGATATAATTGTGAAATGGATCTCGTTCAGCAGAAGCGTCGATCTGAATCTCTTCGGGCGTGGTCATCGAAAACGGCGTTCGGTACGCCGTAAAATCAATAGACGTGGGCGCATAGGCGGCCGAGATCACGCGCAAACAGGCCTGCACCGTATCCACAGCGGTGGAATAGGTTTCTACATCAAAGAACTCTTCGCGGTTGCGAAGGGTGGCAACGGCTTGGGCAATACCGGCGGGAACCGCGTGCGCGTCACCACGGGCGTCCCACAGCAGGGTGTAAAGCAGTTGGTCGGCGTGGCTCAATTGTGGCTGCGTTTCAAGGCGCGCAATTTCGGCCTCAATCTTATCCCGCGCGTCCGCCATGGCTTGGGGCCGCAGCCAGTGATCGTAAGCCTCGACATTGGCGTCAATGGGCAACACGGTGACCCCAGCCCGGCGCAGGAAACCCGTTAACATGGGCACCGCAAGGTACGGGGCGGTGGGATCACAGGTGGGGGGGTAAATCAGCGCGAGCTTCATGGCGGCGGCCCACTATAGCGCGGCCGTACCCCAAGGCGCCCGTCGCAGGCTGCTAAGCTGCCTTTTGAAATGCCAGGGATCGATCCAGAACGCACGTTTACCCCCCTTTCCATTGCCATTCTCACGGTTTCTGACACCCGAGGCATGGCCGAAGACAAATCGGGCGCCACTCTGGAAGAACGTGCCAAAACCGCCGGTCACCTGGTGGTGGCACGGGATATAGTCACCGACGATCAGGCAGCCATTGAAGCCAAGGTCCGGCGCTATGTGGCTGATCCCAAGGTGCAGGTGGTACTGGCTACGGGTGGCACAGGGGTTACGGGGCGTGATGTTACCCCTGAAGCTTTTTCTGCCGTTTACGAAAAAGAAATCCCAGGGTTCGGGGAAATCTTCCGCTGGTTGAGTTACCAAAAGATTGGCCTCTCCACCATTCAATCGAGGGCCAGCGCGGGCGTGGCGGGAGGCACCCTGCTGTTCTGTTTGCCAGGTTCAACCGGTGCGTGCAAGGATGCCTGGGACGACATCTTGGTGTTCCAACTAGACAGCCGCTACCGGCCCTGCAACTTCGCGGAAATGATGCCTCGCCTGAGCGAACGATAGGCGGTTCACAATATGAAACAGCTACTGCAGTCGAGCTTTGTGGTCTTGTTGCTGATCTCCCTATCGTGTTTGGTGGCGATCAACACCTGCCAGCTAAACAACCTGGAATCACAGGTGTTGCACACCCGCAAGGTGGTGGAAGATCTGGCCCGCGGCGGTGGTGTGGCAGCGAGCGCCACGCCGAAGGCAGTTACATCTCACAATGCCGATGCCCAAGAGGAAGAGGCACTGGCCGATCCTGCAAATCTGCTGACGCGCGCGCCGCGCAAGTTTGTAAAGGCCTCAACAGTTGTGCAAGGGGGAACCCTTCATCGGCACGAGGGTCAAGATCCTCCGGGCCTCAACTACTATGCGTCGAACAATGCGGCCGATCTTGAGGAACTCACGTATTACATGGGCAACACGTTGGCATCGCGCCACATTGACGACCCAGACAAATGGATGCCATCACTCGCCGTGAAGATCACCACCCCTGACGAAGGGATGACCTTCAACGTAACCCTTCGCCGTGGCGTGTTTTGGCACAAGCCGGCCGTTGATTTCGCCAGCGGTCGCTACGATTGGCTTAAAGGCGATCACGAAGTCACCAGCGATGACTTTGCGTTCGTGTTCGACATGATTGCGAACACGCAAATTTCCGGCGGCGGCGTAACCTCTTTGCGAAGCTACTTTGAATTCTTCGACAAATATGAAGTCATCGACAAATACAACTTTCGCGCGCGCTTCAAGAAGCGCATGTACACAAACCGCCAACAGATTCTCACAATGGTGCCCATGCCGCGTTGGCTGTACATGTTCGATGAAGACGGTCACAAATTCGACGAAGCGACTTGGGGGCTTAAACAGAACGAACATTGGTTTAACCAACGCTTCATTGGCACAGGCCCCTACCAGTTCAAAGAATGGATTCCGGGTGTTCGCATCGTCATGGATCGCAACGAACGGTATTTTGGCGAGCGCCCGGCTTTTGATCGAGTGATCACGCTAATCATCAAAGATCAGAATGCCTCGCCGCGTCGGCTGCGCGCCAAGGACCTAGATTACATTTA
>Ga0105046_10008879_pt1 | contig 15778 bp, 15 predicted proteins | sample MAT03_FD_78385 | JGI IMG/M metagenome (GOLD analysis project Ga0105046, IMG submission 78385) | Freshwater microbial communities from Lake Fryxell liftoff mats and glacier meltwater in Antarctica - MAT-03 (megahit assembly) | ecosystem: Environmental > Aquatic > Freshwater > Ice > Liftoff...
GTAGCAAATCGCGGCCCGGATTTAGCAGAACGAATCAGATCGGTTTTAATACTTTCAAAAGTTTGGGTATAGCTAAGCCGGATGTTACTGATGTGGCTCACATGCAATGCCCGATAGTTGCCATCCGGAAGATGAACCCGCGTCATAGAATATTCATATACACCAGCTTCCTTTTTTGGAGGTGCGAAGAGGAAGAAATAGCCATTTTCGATATAAGGAGAGCTTAATCCTACTTCTGAAATCCGTAAATTTTCTTCAACGTGTTTGTAAAGCTCTTTTCCTTCATCAAGATGTTGCTTCATGGCAGGAAGGGAATATTCAATAATCTCATCCATCACCTCAAAAAAGTCATTGTCTTTTACCTTTTCTACATAGTCCAGCTTCATTGTCTCCCAATCGGCTGAATTTAAGGACTTTGGAAAGGCATTCTTCATTGTCTCTCTGCCAGACTTCACTGAAAGTACATTCTGGTAATGTTTGAATAAATCAGAAAAACCCGGGTAAATTTTTTTCGCATTAAATTCATCTTTCACTTCAGAAAGATAGGCGAGAAGCAGGTAGGTTTTATATTCTACATCAATCAGGCCTTCGGTAATCCAGTCATTTGTCAATGATTTCATAATACAAATAAAAAATTCTGCAAAAGAGGAGTTTAGTGGAAGAAAAACTCTCTTCCTGTTGCGAATTTATGAAAATGCGATTGAAATTCCGATCAAATGCCAAAGAATTCTTTGTTTGTAAGAAAAGAATTCTTTCAGCATATCAAATCAATGCTGAAACTGATCTACTTTTTTCCGGTGCTGCCGTAACCTCCGGTTCCTCTTTCGCTGGTGGTCAACTCTTCTGTTTCTTCCCAGACCACCCTCTCATGGCGGGCCACAATCATCTGAGCAATACGCTCACCGGGTTGAATTTCAAACGATTCATTGGAAAGATTCACCAATAGAACCTTAATTTCTCCGCGGTAGTCCGAATCAACGGTACCCGGAGAATTTAATACGGTGAGGCCATGTTTGTATGCCAGTCCGGACCGGGGGCGAATCTGAGCTTCATGCCCGATGGGCAGTTCAATAAACAAACCGGTAGGAATTAATTTTCTTTCTAGCGATAGCAGAAGGATTGGCTCTGAAATGTTTGCCCGCAAGTCCATACCGGCTGATTCCGGTGTTTGATATGCAGGTAATTGAAAGGGAGTACTATTTACAATTTTAACTTTTACGGTCATCTCAAGATTATTTTTCAGCCATGATACGTTCGATTTCGTCTGCTTCAACCGGAATGGAAGCCATCAGATCAATTGGGTCGTTTTCGGTAACAAGAAAATTGTTTTCCAGTCGGATACCCAAGCCTTCTTCCGGGATATAAATTCCGGGTTCACATGTAAAAACCATTCCGGCTTCAAGAAACCGGTACTTAGAACCAAGATCATGAACATCTAATCCTAGATGATGGCTTGTTCCGTGCATAAAATATTTCTTATACAATGGCTTATCAGGATCTTGTTTATCAACTTCTTCCTGTTTGATTAAACCCAGGCCAACCAGTTCTTTTTCCATCAGTTTGCCTACCTTTTTTTCGTATTCCAGCAAAGTAATTCCCGGTCTTAACAGGTTTGAAGCTTTTTTCATAATTCTCAGAACGGCATCATAAACCTGCCGTTGCCGTTGAGTGAATTTGCCGTTTACCGGAATGCATCGGGTCATATCGGCATTATAATTTCCATATTCAGCCCCAACGTCAATCAGAATTACGTCTCCATCTTTACAAGGTTTGTCGTTATCTGTATAGTGTAAGGAACAGGCATTTGCTCCTGATGCAATGATGGGCCCGTAAGCAAATCCTTTTGAGCCCCGTCTAACAAATTCGTAAATAAATTCTGCCTCCAATTCGTATTCCAGAATGCCGGGCTTCGTGGCTTTCAGAACCGAATAAAATCCTTCTCTGGTGATTCCAATGGCTTTCGATATTTGTGCTACTTCATCTGGATGCTTAGTTGATCGTAGAATTTCCATGATCGGTGCCAATCGTTCGAAATGGTGTAAGGGAAAACGGGCTTTCATGTCTTTAATAAGCCGATCGTTGCGTGATTCTGTTTCAACTACCGCTCTTGGGTGCTCATTGGTAGCCAGATAAACATTTTCGGCAAGGTTCATTATGGGTTGCAACAGCCCCATAAATTCTGAGTTCCACTTCACCTGTTTGATGCCTGATTGAATAGTTGCGTCTTCTTTACTCAATTTGAAACCTTCCCAGATCCGGATATGGTCACTCGTTTCTTTTACGAATAGAATTTCTTTCCATTCAGGTATAGGTGCATCCGGGAAAAAGAGGAGAATAGTATCTTCCTGATCAATTCCACACAAATACAAAAGGTCGTTGTTCTGATGAAAACCCATGTGACCATCCGCATTGGTTGGTTGAATGTCGTTTGACTGAATCAACACCAAAGAATTTGGCTTCAGATGTTTGAAAACACTTTTCCGGTTTCGGATATGGAATTCGGCGGGCAAAGGTTGGTATCTCATTTGGATTAGGTGCTTCTAAATGGTGCAAGTATTTCAATTCGAAACTGGATTCAAAATGGAATACTTTAATTAAGATGTAAAAGTGGAATTAAAACGTTATTCGGCTACCTGCACCCAACCCGTCTTCACTTCAAATGTGCCGGCACCAGGTTCTTTCACTTCTGCGGAATAAAAATAAATACCAATGTCTTTTGAGCCTGGTTTCCAATCATTTTTGTAAACAGAAGAGGTATGGATTTTTTTTCCCCAGCGATCGTAGATCTCCAGATTCTTAACCTCTCTACGATCAAAATCGAGGCTATTATTGCGTAAATCTGAATTGGTTGTGATCAGATTATTAATGATTTTAAGGGGCGCTTCAATTGGTTTTACCTTCAGATTCAGTTCTCTGTTGACCTTACGGAAACGGCCATCGGTTGGTGTGACGGTTGAAATCGAAGCACTGACCTTAATGCTGTCGTTGATTGCTTTTACATTGAGATTTATCGGATTTTCTTCCAGTATTATTCCGTTAATGACGGTCCACTGATTTACCCAAAAATTCTGGAAACTGTTTGCAATTGAATATTTTACACTGTCGCCTGCCGTTGGTTCAGCCGGATCTGAAACAATTTTCGGGTCAAATGGAACCGTAAAAAGTGAATCTTTTACAAATGCACTTTGGCATCCTTCATCACTTATTGCTCTGACCCTAAAATAGATCCATCTTTTTACGGGGAAAGATGGAACATTGATTTCAAAGGCAATTGAATCAGGTTTAGTGCTTGTAACTCCAGCCGGTGGGTTAATAAGATTCCATTGGTAGGAAATCCCCGGTTTTGCTACACCAACCAGATATGCAGGCGTACCTTCACAGACAGAATCCGCAGCAAAATATTCGCAAATCAGGGGTCTCAAAATTGCCTTTACTTCAAATCGTGTTGCAGAGCAGGCTTGGGATGACTCCATTTGAACCCAGAAAGATTTGCTCTGGCTAATGGTTGTTCTGAGTGTATCGCTGTTTGTTAAAATGGGATTTCCACCCGTAGGGGAAGTGTACCAATTTATGGATCCGGGATTGGGTGCGGGTCCGAAATTAGCGATTAAAACTGCAATACCGGGTCCGCAAAGTGTATCGTTGGTCACTTCAACATTCGGAGCAATATCGGCGTTCACTTTTACAAAATTGGTTGTATTGTAGGCTCTTCCCCTGGTTGGATGTTCAAAAGAAGGAGTGTTTATATAACGGAAAGGAAAGACACGATAATAAAAGGTTCCCTGCCCTGGATTTTCTGAAAACGTGGTAATCAAAGAGCTGGTAATTACTTTTACCACATTTACTACCTGTGGCCCTGCTCCGAAAGTTGCATTTAGAACGTATTGTTTTCCTTGTTCCGGGGTACCAAAATCGCCGGTTGTATTTCGTACTACGATATATCCGATTGTGTTATCCTGAGGAAAAGCATCGGTTGCAGGCAACCATGAAAAAGAAATGGTTCCATCCGAAGATTTGGATTGGCAAATATTCTGAGATTCCATTTCCGGAGCACGTAACTCAATGAGCCATTGATTATTGAATCCTCCATTTCCAATCCCTTCAAAGGGTGTATCGGTGGTGTCAATAAATGGATTGCTGGTAGAAGTTTGGATTCCTGAACTAAAGTCAGAAGTTGTACCAGCAATCATTTTCAGACTGGTAGGGGAGGCCATTGCATATTTATAGTAGGTAAAATTACCGCAAGGCCTGGTTGCTGCTTTTGCCGTTGTGGTATTGGTCCAATTGCTGCTTGTTGTAAAACACGTGCCTCCTACTACACTGGTTCCCGGATCATCGTCATGCCCGATTCCATGAACCATTTTGCCGGTAGGGTCTACAATCTGAACGAAGTCGCCATCATCCGCCAGGAACAGTGTGGTAGTGGAGCCACCTTCAAAGTAGGTTGCATTGCGGCAACAAACCCGGATAAAACCATCGGATTTATCTGTGTCGGTTGCATCGTTGCAGTTGGAAAGATTGGATGCATGGTCGATCTGGATGATGGTTCCCGCTCGTAGATTTTTCCACAAAAGATGATTTTTGAACTTTATTTTTGGTTGCCAATTGGAAGTACCTGCGTTGTTGTCTCCTAAATACCAATCTGATAGATCCAGATTGTCTTTAATTACTACCAGTTCTGTCCATTCATCGTTCTGGCTTGATTCATTGTAGTATTCATTCACCACAATTTCCTGTGAAAATGCAGAATGATAACATAATGACAAAAAGAAAATCAGGAAGTAGTGTTCGGTGTATTTCAGTAATTTCATTGCTGCAAACTTAAGAAATGGCTTTGTGATGCGTGTTGGTTTTGATTAAGATTTAGTTATTAATGAGTGGTTAGTGATTATGGGTTATGGGTGCATGGTTATTTGATTTTGAATGCCAAAAACGTTTAATTGATGGATGATCATGATCCGGAAGCTGGATATATAACAAGGTGCAATTCAATTGGGTCTCTGTTTAATCTTTTAGTGCCTGATCAATTTGAACTTCTACGGGAGGTGCTGAAGTAGGAAGCCAATAGGGATGATCCTTCCCTAATCCAAGCGGAAGTAATGCCCATGTTGCCAGATATAAACTGGGTGTACCGATATAATTTTCAGCCAGTTGCGGTTGGAAACCAACCAGGCCGGGTCGTAAAATTCCGGTTTTTGAATCTACGGTTCCGGAACCGATCTGATTTGACTCATTGATTTGAAAAGAATGCCGGATTACTCTATCGAGCGCAATTTTGATCTGTTGTTGGTCTTGGCTGGAATCAAAATATTGCTTCCTTGCCATAAACGCCAGATGGTGAAATAGACCGGAACGATAACATATCGATCTTCCCAGGGAAGGAAAACTTCCGTTTTCGGAGATCATTTTCAACAATATCGTGGAGTAGCGGATTGATCTTTTCATTCGTTTTTCAGCTCCGGCCGGATCATGCCCTGCTTCATCCAGAATTAAAAGAAAGGGATGGATAATGATGCTGTTGTAGTAATCCATGTGAAACCGCGGCCCATCTCCGTAAAGACCGTCACCCAAATACCAATCTTCAAATTTTTTATAAGCAAATGGAATGGCTTCGGGCTTAAAGGGTTTATCCCATTTTTGAAGAGCTGCTTCCACCACGGCGGCAAAAAGTAGCCAGTTGTTATCGTATGGTTTAATGCTCAATGATTTACGCCAACCTTCAATTAATCCTTGTTGAATTAAGGTGGAACACCGTTTTTCGAATAAAGAGGGATTCTGAAGAAATCCTGCAGCGAGGATTGCCGAGTCAACCAAAGGCTGTTCTCCACGGTCCCAGTTGAAGGAATCTGGGTGCCCTTGTTTTAAACTGTTTTCAAAGGTAGAACCCAGTTTTTCTGTAAGGAAACTTCCTTTCGGATCGGTAAGACATAGCGGATAAAATGTCCGTGCAATGGCCTCAAGAGCAGCAAATCTCAAACGGTCTTTCCGTGGAAATTCCGCTCTGTCCATTGTCTCCACCAATTTACCCTCAGACCATGCATTGAGAATAGGTTGGATAATCGTATGAAGCCAGTTTGTTTGATTTTCAAATCCGGAATTGGATTTGACAGCACCGAATCCATCGGTTTGCAGAGCAGCACTTAAAACCGGAAGACTTTGAATGAAATTTCTCCTTTCCATGGGTTACGAATTTGAGTGAAAAGCCAAAGCATTTCCTTCACAATCAAGAATAAAGGCAACAAATCCAACCTCCTGTGTGATCAACATTTTTGGGACTATTATTTTTCCACCTGCCTCTAGTGCCCTGTCTACAAAAACCTGAAGATCCGGATTGCAATTAAGGTATAAACGGGGTCCAAAAACAGAGGGTTGGTACCCTTCTCCCTGAACAATGGAACCGCTTGGACCCGATCTTGTGGGAAAAAATCCCATTGTATACGGTCCAAAAGCAGAAATGGAGAGCTCTGTTTGAAATACATATTCATAAAATGCCTTTGCCCGATAAAATTCCAGCACCGGGATTTCAAACCAATTCAGAAATTGGAGCATGTGTTTAGAGTTTAAAGTCGCTTAAAATCAGAACTATTTAACTGAATTGAGAAATTAGTTATTCCGGATTAATCTTCCGGGTAAGGGATGAAAACAAAATTGGTAAAATCAGGATCTACCACAAAAAGACAGCAAAATTCGTCCGGGTCTTTGTATGTAGAGCAAAAACCTTCGTAGCCTTCCGTACTTAAGATTTCTCTGGCAACAAATTCTTCGGCCATTGCGATAAAGTAATTCCAATCCAGGCTTTCGGAGAGTTTATCATACAATAATCCACCGATGGGTTGTACATGTTTACAGATAACGAAAACCGGATAATCAGAAATTCTTCGTGTTTTCATCTGGTATGCAGCCTCCTTCAATTGATCAGCTATTTTAACAAAATCGGAGGTGATGGTGCCCAGAAATTTGACGTTCAGCTCAGGGTCGTTTGCGGTAAGATCCATTGTTTTATTTCACTATTAGATTCAATTTCAGAAAGTGGATTCAGCAAAAACCTGATCCGGCTCCAGCCAGATGCCATCTTCCCGAATCAATTCGATCAATTCGTCTACGGCCTGGTGCGTTGGAACTGCCTTCTTAATCACATTCTGGCCCCGATACAAGGCAATTTTGTCTTTTCCAACACCTACATATCCATAATCCGCATCCGCCATTTCTCCCGGACCATTTACAATGCAGCCCATAATGCCAATTTTTACACCTTTCAAATGGTCGGTTCTTTTACGGATCATAGCCGTCGTTTCCTGAAGATCAAACAATGTTCTTCCACAACTCGGGCAGGAAATATATTCTGTTTTGGACATCCGGGTCCGTGCAGCCTGAAGAATGCCAAAGGACAGTTGATTTACAGTTTTAAGATCATTTGGATTCGTGGACATTTCCTTCTTTTCATTCCAATGGATCATTATGCCGTCTCCCAAACCATCAATTAGCAGGCCTCCAACATCGGTTGATGAAAACAATTGTAAATCCGATTCAATTATCCCTTCAAAAGATCTGTAAATTACCACGGGCATGTCCAACTTTTCTTCAATCAATACAACAAAACCTTTTCGAAGGGAAGCCATCGCATGTTCATTTTGCGTCTTGAGCAGCAGGATGAAATTTTTCCGGTTTCGAAGTAAATTGACTCTCGAAGGACTTAGATCTTCCGAATTTACCCAAACGAAATTGGCTTCAGGGTGAAATTCAAGCGATTCATCTTTAAGATCTTCCAATTCAAAGGCAGGGAAACAGCTTTGTTCTGATTGCTGGGTTTTCCAGGTATTGTATGCATAAACAACCCTGCTTCCATTGGCCAACATAAATGGAATAATGTGATCACCGGCATAGATAAAATCGGCTCCCTGATCGTCTAAATGCCATTTATCTGGTTCCGGTAAGTAGTGATGTCCAATCGGTTTCAGCTCATTTTTTGATGAAATAACAAAATTGGATAGGTCTGCCATTACTCTCGGAACATTTTTTCCTCCTACATTAAAAACCTCTGTGGTTTCCCTTCTATGGTATTGAAATGGATTGATGGGATAATGTGCAATAGGTCGGATTTCATCATGACCGGTTCTTTCAAGGTATCTGTTCACTAATGCTTTGGCAACCGGTATTTCAAATTCCGGTTCTTCGGTAAGTGAAACACGCACAGTATCTCCCAGACCGTCTTCCAGCAAGGTTCCGATGCCGACAGCTGATTTAATTCTTCCATCTTCGGCCTCACCTGCTTCAGTTACTCCCAAATGAAGAGGATATGGCTTCAGCTTTTCTTCTTCCAGCTTGAGCACCAACAAACGATAGGCCTGAACCATCACCTGAGTATTGCTTGCTTTCATGGAGATGACAATGTTGTAATAGTTTTCAGCCTCACATATTCGCAAAAACTCTAGTGCAGATTCCACCATTCCCAATGGAGTATCGCCGTAACGGCTTAATATTCTGTCTGAAAGCGATCCATGATTTGTGCCGATTCTCATAGCGGTACCATGGTCTTTGCAGATTTTTACCAAAGGCAGGAATTTATCCCTGATCCGGTCGAGTTCGGCCTCATAGGAACTGTCCGTGTAATCAATGGTTTCAAATTTCTTTTTGTCTGCATAGTTTCCTGGATTGATTCTAACTTTTTCTACCAGTCTAGCTGCTATTTCTGCGGCATTCGGAGTAAAATGGATGTCTGCAACCAAAGGGGTGAAATACCCTCTTTTTCTCAACTCGCGTTTGATAAGCTCCAGATTGGCAGCCTCTTTTACACTTGGGGCTGTAATGCGGACGAGTTCACAACCTGCATCGATCATTCGGATGGATTGTTCAACGGTTCCGGTTGTATCCATCGTATCGATGGTCGTCATCGATTGAATCCGGATAGGATGATTGGAACCAAGGAGTAGATCGCCGATTTTAACTTCTATGGTTTGCCTTCTGAGATAGGAGGTGAGGCTTGGAGAATACCGGGTTTTCAACATGTCTAGAGAATGCTTAAATAAAGTTTACTTCCTGAAACGTGAATTTTGAATTGAAAATGAAGTCGATGTTTCAAATCGTTTTAGGTAAAAATAAGAGCATAAGAGATTTAACACCATAATTTATGAAAGGTTTTCAGGTTGCCATGGCAAGTTCTTTAAAATTGGCAGCCCAGCTCTCCGGGGAAAAGATTGAAATCAGGTCCTGGCTTGCCCTGCCCATATTTTCTCTTTGTCCGGCACTGGTTTCAGTGATTTTTTCGATTGTATTTCGTATTGAAGCCGGGTTATTGGCATCAAACGAAAAACCATTAAAAGAATTCACAAGATCGGGTTCACAACCACATTGGATTGAAACCGCTACAGGCAAACCTGCTGACATGGCTTCGTTTACAACCAGGCCCCATGGTTCAAAAATACTGGGCAGGATGAAAAAAGAAGCATTGGAGTAAAGATTAGGGAGTTCTTCGTACGGAAGCCAGTCTGAAACCACAACCCGCGGATCGAGTGCAGCTTCTTTTTCCAGTTCTGTCTTCAATGGACCTCCACCCACTAAAACCAATGACCATTCTTCTTTTATATTGGCGGATCGAAAAGCCTTTGTCAATTCAACCAGATTTTTTTCCGGACTAAAACGGGCCACACACAACAGGATATTTTGTGACTTTTGCATATGAGCTTTCACAAAATGCTTGTTGTCAACCACAGAATAACCGATGCGGATGGGTGTCTTTCCTAATCCTAATTTCTGTTGAAAGTGGTGTTTTGCTTTTTTTCCGGAAACAAGCAATGCGCTACACATTCTTGCAAGATATCTTCCTTTTAAAAAGTTGAAAAGACGATTGTCGCCATACCAGGATTCAGCAAAAAGGACCACCCGGATTCCTTTCCACCGGCACCAGATCAGTATCAGATTGTATTCCGGTCTTCCGTATCCGGCAAGCCCAACTACTTTAATATTCAGTGAATTTGCCAACTTTCTGAATTGTAAGAACCGTGCTCTTACATCCGGTTCTTCGACTGGTTTTTGAGAAAGAGGGTGGTAGTTTGGATGATCGGATAAAGGATTTTTCCATTTATACACACCATCCGAAGTTCCTAAATCTGAAATATAGAGTGAATTGGGTAGAAGGATTTTCTCTGATGCCAGAAAACGGGCAGCGTGATAGTCACCTATGCGAGCCCAAATCAGAAGAACATTGCCGGTTTCAGAGGGAGATCCCATGAAAGGAACGTGTTATAAGCTTGAAGCCGTGTATTCTTTTTTGATTTCTGCGGGTTGCTGCTTCAACAGAAACTCAATAAGAGATTCACAGGTTCTCCACAGAATTTGAAAAATTTCTTCAAAGCCTTCTTCATTACCATACCATGGATCAGGTACGTCCTGAACACCCAATGACTCGGGGTCGAAACTCCTCATCATTTTGATTTCCCCTTTTTTACCGCTCATTTTTGCGGCTAAGTCGTTTGTATATTGAAAGTTAGATCGATCCATTGTAAGGATAAGATCGAAATTTTTAAAATCTTCAAAACTAAGTTGCCGACCAATATGGACAATTTCCACCTGGTGGTGTCTGGCATTCCGGATGGTTCTTGGGTCTGGCTTATCACCAATATGCTGACCGGAAGTTCCACAGGAATCGGCCTCGAATTGGTTTTGGATGCCTCTTATTTCCAGTTGTTTTTTGAAAATGGATTCTGCCAGCGGGGATCGGCAGATGTTTCCGAGACAGACAAAGAGTATTTTTTTGTGCATGTAAAACCTGTTAGTGACGGCAATTCTAACGAAAAATTAGTCTTTTTTGACATGTTTTTATTAGAAAAGGCAGTTAATTTAAAATGCACTAAATGGTTAATCGACTGTTATTCAGTAATAACAATGGATATAAATCTTCTTTTTTGCATTCCTTTGAAAATTCAGAATTGTCCTATATTGCCGCAACTTTTTATGAGTCTGAAGCCGAAAAAAATCTTTACCCCTTCTCCGTATTATGGCCAAGTTGAAAAACATTATTAAGCAGCTTTCTGCCACTGATTATCAGTCGATCCATGATTCTTTGATGCATAGCAATGCAGAAAAGTCAGCGCATCTGTTGAAGTTTATCCGTGAACGGCAAATGAGCGATGCAAAAGTTATGGAAGAGCTGGATGTGAATACCAATGCGTATTACACCCTTCGTTCCAGGCTGAACCAGAAAATTGAAGAATACCTTTTGGCGCAAATGGAAAGTCCACGGACTGACCTGTTAAAAAAGGTGGCCAATATCAACGATGTGGTTTTTACAAAGAAGCGGGCCATTGCATCCGCTACTCTTAAAAAGCTTGAAAAGGAGTTGTTGGATTATGATCTTGCCAATGAGCTGACCATTGTTTACAAAACACTGAAAAAGCTTCATCTTAACACACCTGATAATTTCACTTACAGCCAGCAGTACAATCGGCATGTGGCATATATGCTGGCCATGGATAAGGCTGAAGATCTGGTTGCTGAGTATTTTAAAAAATACGGCCAGTTTTTTATGAGTGGCTCGGATGTGGAGAAATTTGGGTTGGAAGTTTTGTACAAAGAAATCTCCAACGTCTGTAACCTGTATAAATCGCACCGGCTCTATGTTTACTTCAGCCTTGTAAATATTTACCATCGGTTATTTGTAGATACACGTGAAAATGAAAATGTAGACGAGGAGCCAATCGAGGATATCCTGCTGAATGTGGAGAAAATATTCGAAGACTATAACCGGGATTCGATTTATTTCAATCTCAACATTGTGTTTGAATTCCTCAAATTGGAGTACTACAACTTCTATAAGGTATACCGCAAGGCAGAACGCTATTTTGATGAAGTGAACTTCAACTCTGCACTCCTTTTGTCAAACTACAATTTGTATACATTCCCTCCGCAATTCCTGTTGTCTAAGCTGGACCGATCAGTTAGGATTGAAGCCGAGGTACAATTATACGAAGAGAACAAAGTGTTGTTTGGGGATTATGAAGTTGATATGAATGATGTACCAAGGCATATCATTTATGTTGTGTATCGTTCCTTATCGTGTTTTTACTCTGATAAATACGACGAATCTGCCCGGTATCTGAATAATCTTCTGAACGAATTGAGTCTGAAAAAATATCCTCAGGCCCAGATTGAAATAAAATTATTGTTGGCGCTTCAATATTGTATCCTCAATGATTACGATCTTTTTAACCAGTGTGTGAACAGCATTCAACGTTCTATCCGGATTTCGGATAAGGATACCATGGAGCATGTTCAGATTTTCATCAAAATTATGAAAACAGCATTAGGCGACAATAAAAAAACCAAGCCTGGGAAGATTAAAGGGTTGATTGATAAACTTCGTTTTATTGAGATTCCACATTTCTCAACCATCAAACACATCCGGATGGATGAGCGTTTTATATCTAAATTGGTTTAGGATAATATAGGTTTCTGATACTTTGAAAAAGCGGCAATTGTGCCGCTTTTTTTTTGAAAACGGAAAGAGTTCTAAGCAAGTTTCACAATAAGTTTCCGTAAACAGCGAGATTGAATTGAACATTTTCTTCCCGGAATGCAAAGAAAGTTGGATGGTTTCATTCTGGCGTTTAATTTACTCTCTGCCTTAACAAGCCTGGTATGTGTGAGGGATTCAAAAGACTTATTTTTGTAAAAATTCTGGTTTCCAAAATCATCCTGCTGGCATCCCAGATCAAAGGTATCGCAGATTTACATTCCGCTGAATTTGTAATGTGTAACTGCTTTTGAATCGTACTGAGACACCCTTGTAATCTAAACCACCTTCCAGCCGAATTACCATTTTGTGATTTTATACTTTTCTACTTCAGGTAGTCCACTGACAATTCTTCTGTACCGGCGCATAAATTTTTTGGGGATGTTTATAGAACCGGGGGGAATGTCAACAGTAATCCGGCCTCGGAAAATTTCATATACCGGTGGTGAATTGTAAAAAGAAGCATCATTGAATTGATTGATCAGGATTCGAATCCAGACCTTAGAGAGATCAATCCCATTTTCATGCAACCGGATCAGAAACAACGTGTTGTGCCATAGGCTAATTGTTACATCTTCGCCAGGATTGATGGTAAGGAAATCTTTAAAGTAATCAAGCGTAACCTCTCTGAGTGATCGTACTTTTCGAGGTGCATACATACCATAAATTCGACCTAAATATACCTGCCAGGAATCAGAAACAATAGATGGATATTGGGAGATTTGACAATTGTCGCAGTGACTTCTTTTGTTAAAACACATCGATTGTGAATCAAGTGCGTAATAGAGGAGAACACTAAATCCGCTTATCGTATCGTTGAAAAAGTCTGAATTAATACCTTCATTTTCAATGGAGAATATATTGGGAAGGCATATCTTCTGATTTGAACTATTGGTCAGGCATATTTTCAAATTGGTTTCCTTTTCCTGGTAATCAAAACCAAGAAACTTCCCTGTAATTTGAGAGTATGCAGTTCTGGAGATAAAAAAAGCAACGAGGATTAATTTCTTCATCAGAAACCTAAAACGTCAAGGTAGTCGAAATAAAAATCCGGATCAGTTGTATTCATATCTGTTCCATTAATTAAAAATTTGTAATTTCCTTCAACTCTCTCATCTTATAATGGTGATCTTGATTTCCAGTTTCCGGGTTTAAATACAAAGAAGAATGGCCCAATTCATGGTAAGAGGCGAAAAACAACCGTTTGAAATTTAGCATAGCATTTTTGGCAAGGTGACTATCGGAGACTTTGGTATCTCTATGGTAATCCGTTACACCATAGGCATTTGAACCTTCTGCCCTTAATAATTCACTCTTGGTATGCTTAATTTTAGGATTTCCATCGGGGCCAGCATGAAAATTAACCGTGCCTCATAAATTAGCAATATCATCTAAAACTTTTTGGTACTGCATACCCAAATCTTCATATCCACCCCCTAATTTAACCAGACCAGCTTTCATTTCTACTTAAGCTTTCAATAAATCAGCATTGGATGTGATTTTTAAGTCCTCTCCTATTTGATTTCCATAAATGCTTTTCATTGCTTTCATTAAGGACCTGTAAACCCTTCCTCTTTCAATTGCGGCAGAAGCTGATTTTAGTCCAGCTCTTAATGAAGTATTTGCAATGGCAGTTCCCGCCCCAACTGCATCACCAATTGCCGCATCTTTCCAAAAATTGCCCCCAAAAGCGGCTGCCGAAATCCCTCCTGCAACCATTCCGCCCGCTGCACCACCGGCAGCTGAGTTTAAAAGCATGCGGCCAAAGGTTGAAGGGCTCCAAAGTGAACCTACTGCTCCACCGGCTGCACGATCTGAACTACCAAATACTTCACCGTTTTCCATTTTAACAAGCGAATTTAAATGAAATAGGCCGATATAATCATATGCCCACATTAACATCAGTGAGGGAACATTGATGACCTAAAATCGAAATAGGATTACAAAACCCATCCATAACAACATTTTTACCAACAAACCTTTCTGGAATAAAGCTCGCTTTTTCATTGAGTTCACATTCCAGGCAATCCTTTTTATTGTGAAAATTATACAACTCAAAGAACTCAAAATAGCTTTCTGGTAAATGGAACCGGATCAGTTCCAATAATAATTTATCTTTATACGGAGATGACTTTTTGATACAGCCAATCTAATCCGGCACCTCAAAAAAGAATTAACCGAAAGTTGGATGGAAGATACCTCTGAGATAACCAACCATAAAAATCAGTTTTGTAAACTAACCCAAAACCATGTTATTGCTGTACCTATAAGTTGGAAAGTTGTACCGGTATTCCAACAGATATACAAATTGATTTAAACATAGATCCCAAACTTAACCATGCAACGTTTTAAGCAATCAGTTAAGCCATTTTGTTTTCGTGTTCCTTTTGGGTTCCCTTCGGGTTCCTTTTGGGTTCCTTTCGGATTGCAGTAACCCTATGGCACCCTTCCTGTGGATCCTACCAAATCAATTTATATCACATAGTTCCTGGTTCCCTTTTCTGATTCTTCGCACGGGTGCGTCATCCGAACTTGCTTTCACTGATTGATAATTGACCCTTCACTATTCAAAAACTTCAAACCGTTTAATAATGTTAAGGCATCCTTATTTTCGCTCTCCCCAACTTTTTCCAATGACCACAAGCCTTCTATGCTGCTCATTTTCTTTTACTTAAGAGGTTATTCCTGATTTTTTACTGCAATTCTTTCTATGTAAGGAAGACCGTAGAAAAGAAAGTGAAATTCCCCAATCCAACGGTAGCATTACTCTGGCATTCAGCGGGATTTAACAACTCTGTTTGAATGGTGCGAATCCTATTTATAATTTACTGAATATCTGTATGATACAGCGTTTACGCTTGTGTGTTGTTTTGCTGCTCACTTTCATGGTCTTTCAAAGAGCCAGCGGCCAGTCAACAATCTTTTTTCCACCACAGACCCTTAATCCCACGTGTAATGGCAGCGTGAATGGAAGCATAATTTTTAGCTTTCAGGGTGATTCTACGGATTTTTTCTTTTCCTGGTCCGGTGGTAACCTTCCAACGAACGGACCCACTTCCGGAAATGGAATCCTAGGGCAAACCGGCTTGCTTGCCGGAACCTATTCCATATTTATTCTGGATCTGAATTCAGGCTCGGATACCACAGTTCAGGCCAATCTTGTAAACTCTCAGCCAATTACTTTGAACGCCGGCAATAACATTTCAAATTGCCTTGGTCAGCCAATAAGTTTATCTGCTACTTCAAACGCAGGTCCGGGTTCTATATATA
>Ga0105046_10008880_pt1 | contig 15777 bp, 12 predicted proteins | sample MAT03_FD_78385 | JGI IMG/M metagenome (GOLD analysis project Ga0105046, IMG submission 78385) | Freshwater microbial communities from Lake Fryxell liftoff mats and glacier meltwater in Antarctica - MAT-03 (megahit assembly) | ecosystem: Environmental > Aquatic > Freshwater > Ice > Liftoff...
ACCTAAGCCTTTGTGGCAGCGGTGGTGAAAGTGTTCAGGTTCTGCGCGTGCAGAACAATCTGCTTTCGCCCGTGTTTCAAATCACGGACGCCGGGCCTCCGGGTCTTAATCGCGCCTATGATCTTGATGTGGTCACCGTCGGCTCGGCTCAATATCTGATTGTCCTCGGACTGGATGACAAAGCATTTCGAGTTTTGCCATCAACCTGCAGAATACTGGGTCGGACGGCTTTCTGTCATTGGTCGACTCGTTTTCGATGATGCGATCGACGCGCCACTGTTAAGCCAGTCCCAAGTCATCGAAACGACGATCATCGGCGCCAGCAGCTTTGCGGTCGCTTCCTCCTCTACGGATGACGCGCTTTCGGTTTACCGGGTTGAGGCGAATGGCAGCTTTACCCTGACCGATACGGTCCAGGACACCGAACTTGCTGGACTTAATCTGAATTTCGCCCTCGGTGTTGCGATCGGAAACGTGGGCAACAAGACCTCCGTCTGCTGCGGAAGGGCTATTAACGACGGGATCAGCGGCTTTGAGCTGAGCGCCGCCGGTGTTTTGACCAATGTCGGCAACATCGAACATGCCGGAACATCAGGTTTTGACGCCATGACCGTGGCAGTCGCAACAGGGGGCGCATACCTGGTTGCCGACAACTCGAGTCCCGCCCTTCTGGTCGTCTATTCGATTTCTGCCGACGGGGCTCTGACTCAGCTAAATATCTTCGACCCTTATATCGCCGCAGGGCCGACCCAATATACCAACTTCAGCGATTTTGTGACCTGTACCCTGGATGGTGCAACCTTCATCATCGGCACTGCGTCGGGCACGCGTGCTGTCGCGATCTATAGCAACGACGATTCGGGATCGCTGGCCTACGTCACCTCCTATTCGGCGGCGGAATTGAACTTTGCGGCAGGTCCGACCATGTTCTCCGAAGGGCGGCGGCAATACATACTCTTGCGACAAGCGACGTAACACTTCAGTGAACCTGATCGAAATCGGGGCGCTGGATGATGCAATCATCGGCGCGGTTTTGGCGGACCGGATGGTCGGCCTTGGCGGTGACGACGATTTCGTTGGCCTTGCAGGAAACGATTCCCACTTTGGCAGGCGGGGGAAGGATGTGCTCTCGTCCCGGGCCAATGATGACCGGTTGTTCGGGGGCGCTGAAAATGACGTGCTGGAGGGCGGCAACGGCAATGATGTGCTCGAAGGTGGCGCCGGTGCCGATATCTTGGGCGGCGTGGGGAGCGACAGCCTCAGCTTTACCCGGTCTGCTGCCGCGGTGAACATTGATCTGACCACTGCCGCTGCCAGTGGTGACGATGCTGCGGGCGACCTTTATCGCGGGTTCAAGAACCTCGTCGGGTCGGGTCAGAACGATACGCTCACTGGCAATGCCCTTGCCAACCGCATCGAAGGCGGCAATGGCAATGATCTGACCACCGGGCTGGCCGGGGCAGACAACCTCTTTGGCGAGCATGGCAACGACACGATCTCCGGCGACGACCAGAACGACCGGCTGTCGGGGGATGCGGGAGCTGACACCCTGTCGGGCGGTGCGGCGGGCGGTACGCTTAACGGGGGGGGGGCAGGGGCCGATGTTCTCGTCTTTGGCCTCTTGTTCGGCGATGAAGAAATTCAGAACCTTGCCATCGCCGAAGACCGGCTCGATCTGTCACTGATCCCGGGGATCAATTCCTTGGCCCAGTTTCAGGCGGCGGCCATCACTTTTGCAGCCAACACGCTTCTGTCCAAGGCCTTCGGCTCCACCGTGGCAATCCTCGGCGTGACCGAAGGCCAGTGCACCACCGCGAATTTCCGGTTCTGACCCTCGCTTGCCCCGGGCGGCCCGAGCGCTTATAACCATCCCAAACCAGGACCACGCCGCCGCATCCCGGGCGGCGTTGTCGTCTTATGCGGACAGGACCCATGCGCGCCGAAACCCAGAACACCGTTGATGCTATCGGCAAATCGCTGCAACTCGTCGGCCAGCGGATGGATTGGGAAACCGCTGCCTTTCGGTTGGAAGAATTCAATGCCATGATCGAGGCGCCGGATTTGTGGAATGACCCCGCCAAAGCGCAAAAATTGATGCGAGAGCGGCAGGCGCTGATGGATGCGATCTCGACCTACAGATTGCTCGATGACGGGTTGCGCGACAACGTCGAACTGATCGAACTCGGCGAAGCGGAGGGGGATGCGGTGCTCGTGGCCGATGTCGAGGCTGCATTGAAAGCCCTTGCCGTGACCGCCGCCGAGAAAGAGCTTGAGGCGCTTTTGAACGGCGAGGCCGACAGCAACGACACGTTCCTTGAAATCAACGCGGGCGCCGGTGGCACCGAAAGCTGCGATTGGGCCTCGATGCTCGCCCGTATGTACGTGCGATGGGCCGAGAAAAAGGGCTACACGGTCGAGTTGCAGTCCGAGAGTGCGGGCGAAGAGGCAGGGATCAAATCCGCCGCTTACAAGATCTCGGGCAAGAATGCCTATGGCTGGCTGAAATCGGAAAGCGGCGTGCACAGGCTGGTCCGCATCTCGCCCTATGACAGCGCGGCGCGGCGGCACACGTCGTTTTCCTCGGTCTGGGTTTATCCGGTGGTGGATGACGCAATCGAGATCGACGTACAGGACAAGGACATCCGCATCGACACGTACCGCTCGTCTGGCGCCGGCGGCCAGCACGTGAACAAGACCGACTCCGCGGTACGCATAACCCACTTTCCCAGCGGGATCGTCGTTACCAGTTCGGAAAAATCGCAGCACCAGAACCGCGACATCGCGATGAAGGCGCTGAAATCGCGCCTGTACCGGATGGAGCTCGACAAGCGCAACGCGGCCATCAACGAAGCGCATGAAAACAAGGGCGACGCAGGCTGGGGCAACCAGATCCGCTCTTACGTGCTGCAACCCTACCAGATGATCAAGGATCTGCGCACCAGCGTCGAGACATCGGACACCCAAGGTGTGCTTGACGGCGATCTTGACCGCTTTATGGCCGCAACCCTTGCCATGGATGTGGCAGGCAAAAGCCGCGCAGAGGCGACGGCCGACGACTGACACCGGACGCGCGCTTTCTTTTGGCACAAGTATCCCTCTGGGGGTGATCCTCACAGTTACCCGAACGCAGGCGTGCAACGGCGGGACTTCATTTCCTGAGCAAGACAGCCGGGGGCTCTGCACGGGCCTGAGGCTCAGGCCGCCCTTGCCAAGCCACGTAGCCCCGATATCTCCGATGCTCGCCCAACGGGAAATTGCCGACATCCCCGCCCACCTCATAGCAGGCCGGCGGAGTTTCCGCGTGGTCGGGCGTCCTTAGCTGGTTTTCGAAGCCGTCTTGGGGGGGCGGAGGGCTGGCTCATCCCAAGGTCGGTGACAGCGCACGGGAGAATCCGGCAGCTCTTGCCCGCCTCCATTCTGACCGATGCCTCCGTCTGAAACGTGGTTTTCACCGAGCCGGACGGGGTCACGGTGCCTGGCTTCGGCACTGGCATCAGCGCGGCCATCATGCTGGCCCTGTTTGCGCCGAAGGTTGTCGGCATTCCGTTGCTTTCCTGACCGCGATGTGGATTTCGTCACCGCGGTGATCGTTCCGGTCCGGGGCCACGCGAGCTGGCATCTTTATCGGCGCGCCGTCATCTGACGACCCATGCTCAGCGACAGGGCGGCGGCCACGGCCGCCATTACTGCCCCGACGAGGGCAACGCGGGCGAAAGCCGCGCTGGTCGCCGCCAGATGCGCGGGGTCTGCCCCAGGCAAACCGAAGCCTGGTAGATCCGCCCCGGGCGCGCCATAGGCCAGAGACGCAAGCTTGCCCAAAAGCGCCACGGCGAGGAGGCCCGCTACCCGTGCGACAGCATTATTGATGCCAGATGCGGCGCCCTGTTCGCCCTCGGAAGCCCCCGCCATCACCGCCGCGGTCAGGGGTGCGACCACAAGGCCAAGTCCAGTTCCTGCAAGCGCCATCAGCGGCACGATCTCGGCCCAGAACTGTCCACGTGCGGCAACCAGCGCCAGACCCCCATAAGCCAACGCCACCAGCGCCGAGCCCGCGGCCATCAGCGGTCCCGCCCCGATCTGGTCCGCCCACCGCCCGGCGGGGGCCGACAGCACGCCGATCAACACCGAGATCGGCAGGAAGGCTGCGGTCACCTCTACCGCTGTCACCCCCCAGACCGACACGGCTGTCATCGGCAGGTAGAACATCACCCCGTTCAGCGCGAAATAGAGCGCGAGCGTTACCACAGTCGTTAGCGCAAAGCCCGGGTTGCGGAACAGGCCCAACCGGATCATCGGCGCAGGGGCGCGCGCCTCCCAGATCACGAAACCCGCTCCGCACGTCACGGCCGCAAGCGCATAGGGCCAGACCGGTCCCGCAGTCGCCGTCAGCGTATAGGCGAGACTGGTCAGCCCGGCCGTGGCCAGCACCGCCCCCACCCAGTCTACCGCCTGCCCGGGGCTGCCCTTGTCGCCCGGCGTCCGGCCCCGGATCAGCCACAAGGAAATCAATCCCAACGGCAGGTTCAGCGCAAAGATCGCACGCCAGCCCGCCTCGCCGCCCCAGGTGATCAGCGCGCCGCCAAGAACCGGGCCAAAAGCCGTGGTCGCCGTGGATGCCGCCGCCCAAAGGCCAAGAGCGCGCCCGCGTTCCTCCCGCGGAAAGGCGCGGGCCACCAGCGCCATCGAACCAGGCACCATCAGCGCCGCGCCCACGCCCTTCAATGTGCGCGCGGCAATCAACTGCTCGGGCGTAGTCGCTGCCGCACAGGCCAGAGAGGTGATCACAAACAGCCATATTCCTGCGCTGAACACCCGCGCCGTCCCGAAGCGGTCTCCAAGCGCGCCACCAGCAAGCACCAGCGACGACAGTGCCAGCAGATATCCCGCCCCGATCCATTGCACTTCGGGCAGGGACGCCCGCAACGCTTCGCGGATCGCAGGAATGGCAATCGAGGTTACCGAACTGTCGATGAACCCCATCGAGGAGGCGAGGATCGCGGCCCAGAGGATCGCCTGCCGGTCACCGGGGGCACAAAACGCAAAGGGCAGCGGAGGTGACCCCGTTGCCCGTGTGCCAATCTCTGTCATGGTCCGGCCCTGCGGCCGAAGCGTCAGTTTGCGTCGCTTGCGGCAGGGGCGGCTTCGGTCCGCATTTGCGGCATGGTGGCCACGGTGCGGCCATTGGCCAGCGGGTCTTCCTGACGCTGGACCGAGCCTTCGAAATGCGCGCCGCTTTCGATCGCAATAGTCTTGTGGATGATGTCGCCTTCGACCCGGGCGGTCGAGGTCAGGCGCACCTTCAGGCCCCGCACGCGGCCTACCACGCGGCCATTGACCACGATGTCGTCGGCCACGATTTCGCCCCGGATCGTGGCGCTTTCGCCCACGGTCAGCAGATGCGCACGAATATCGCCTTCAACGGTGCCTTCGACCTGAATGTCACCGGTGGTGCGCAGGTTGCCCACCACGGTCAGGTCAGACGACAGGATCGACACAGCTGCCTTGACCTTGGGGGCAGTGGGGGTGAAGTCCATGGAAGGTTTGGTCATCGGGGCCTCCGGGGGGTTCCGTAATTTTTCAGGCTCGCCCGTCTTGGCGCCAGGTTCATTGATGCGGCTCTTAGAAAACATTCTTCCCTGCCTTTATGAAGGTCATTGGATTAACTGCGGTTCCGTTCACGCGAACCTCATAGTGCAGGTGCGTGCCCGTGGACCGTCCAGTACTGCCCATATCACCGATCTGTTCGCCGCGCGATACTTTTTGTCCCACCTCGACCCGCACTTGCGACAGGTGGCCGTAGCGGGTTTCCAAGCCAAAGTCGTGTCGGATGCGCACCAACTTGCCGTAGCCGTCTTCCCAGCCTGCATGCACAACGACGCCGTCTGCAGTGGCGTAAATAGGCGTGCCAAGCGAACCTGCCATGTCGGACCCCTCGTGCATCCGCCGCCCACGTCCGTGCGGGTCGTTGCGGACACCAAACCCCGAGGTCCAGCGAAAGCGGTCCTTGACGGGCATCGCGAGCGGGGTCTTGAAAGCAGCGAGGCGGTAAAGGTTCAGCCGGTCCAGCCCTTGCAGGATAGCGTTGGCTCGCACCTCTTCGGGCGAAGGTGCAGACCCGGAGTTGGACAGGCTGATCGGCGACAACGGCCCGCCCTGGCCCGAATAGCCGCGCCGAACCGAGGCGATCAGGTCATCCGGTGCCAGACCAACCGACCGGAACACGCTGTCCAAAGGCTCCATAGAGACGGTGATCGCTTCTTCCAGCTGGGTAAATATCACCTCGTTGCGGGCCTCGAGCGCGGCCTTGGCCTCTGTAATCAGGGCCACTTCGTCTTCGGCCGCGGCGGCGGCATCTGCCAGATCGTCGCGGTGGCGCGCGGTATCGCCGAGTGCGGTGGTCAGGAACTCCAGCGTGGCCACGGTGTCGCGGGCGCGTCCCATTTCGGTTGCCTCACCCGCTTCGGCGTCCAGCGCCGATGCCATCGTCGCCTGCGCGGCGCGGGCTTCGTCGCGCTCGCGGATGGTACGGCGCAGGGTGGCCTGCACCACGTCGATGCCGGTTTCCATCTCGCGCCTGCGGTCTTCGGATGCGAGCAGGCGCACCTGCATCTGTGACACCTGTTTCAGTGCCGTGTTAAAGCGTTCCTGCGCCCGAGCGGCCTCGTCTGCCCGCAGATCGCGGTCGGTCGACAGGTTGTTCAGGCGGGTTTCATAAAGCGCCTGTTGGCGCTGCATCTGCTCGCGCCCCGAACCGGATCCGATCGAATCCATCATCAGCACCGCTGTGGCCACGATCGTCCACGCCAGCGCGAGTGTCCCCAACACCACAGAAATTGCCTGTGTGCCAGAGCGAAGGCGGACAAAGCGGGTGTCTTCATCTGATTTCAGATAAAGGCGCTGCTCGGGAAATATCCGCTCAAGAGCGGTGTGAATCCGAAAGGATAGAGGGGTCAGCACAGAGTTTTCGTCCGTTCTGTTCGGGCGTCACGGGGTTGGCAGCCCGCATTGACGCGATAATCCAGGCGCAGCGCCCGGCAGACGGGTTCCCGTGGTCACCCAGTGGTCTCAAGATGCGCGGGCTGGCCCGCGCACTCGATCTGATTAGCGATGTCATTGCACTGTCGCAACATTTTTGACCAAGGCTGGCAGGAACACGTCGGAACCCGCCGCCTTATCGGCAGTTTCTTGCCTATGTGAGGGCATCAATCGCTGGTGCGGGGAACCAATGGCCAATAGAAATCCGGCGGAATGCCTGCCTCGGCACGCTTTTCTTCGTTGAAGGGAGGCTTCAGCGCGCCGTGAAAATATCGCCGAACAAGGGTGTGGAAAACCTCTTTCGGGTCCAGCCCTTCCCGACCGCACAGCCAGTTGAACCATTTTGACCCATAGGCGACATGGGCTACTTCCTCACGATAGATCACCTGCAGCGCGGCGACTGCACGGGCTTCGCCTGACTTGGTAAAGACTTCGATCATCTGCGGCGTCACGTCCAGCCCGCGCGCCTCCAGCACCATCGGGACGACGGCAAGGCGGCCCAAAAGGTCGCCCGCCGTATCCTCTGCAGCGCGCCACATCCCGGCATGGGCGGGCAGGGCGCCGTAATAGCTGCCTGCAGCCTCAAGACAATCGCACATCAGGTTGAAATGCTTGGCCTCTTCGTCGGCAGCCTTGACCCAGTCGTCGTAAAAGCCGATGGGCATCGGGTGGCAAGTAAACCGTGCGATGATGTCCCAGTGCAGGTCCACTGCGTTTAGCTCGATGTGCGCCACAGCATGCAGAAGCGCAAGGCGCCCCGCTGCTGTGCCGGGCCTGCGACGCGGAACATCGCGGGGCGCCAGCAACTCGGGGTGCGCAGGGCGGGCGGGCCGATCGGGCGGGTTTGCCTGGCCCACGGGAAGGGGCAACCCCGCCGCACGCGCGGCAACCCAGCGTTCGGCATGCGCGCGGGACCGTGCAGTCTTGGCGCGCCCGTCAGCGGTGGTCAGAACATCGACCGCCATCGCGGCGAGGCTTTGGGGCGCGTCCGTCATGCGCGCGCCTCGCCGACGATCAAATCGCGCGCACCGCGGCCAGAACCTCACCTGCGTGGCCCTTGACCGACACCTTGGGCCAGACCTGCGCAACCATGCCCGCCCCGTCGATCAGAAAGGTGCGGCGCTCGACACCCATGTAGGTCTTGCCGTACATGCTCTTTTCAGCCCACACGCCATAGTCCTCGCAGGTATGGCCGGTCTCGTCGGAGACGAGCAGGATGCTGAGCCCGTATTTCTGGCAAAACTTGTCATGCGCCTTGACCGAGTCCTTCGACACGCCGATGACGGTACACTCTGCAGCAGTAAACTCTGCCAGTTTCGCGGTGAAATCCTGCGCCTCGAGCGTGCAGCCCGGAGTGTCGTCCTTGGGGTAGAAGTACAGCACGACCTTCCCCGGGCGCAGCGATGACAGGGTGAGCATGTTGCCGCCATCGCGCGGCAAGGTGAAGTCTGGGGCGGGTTGACCCATGAGGGCAGCAGAAGTCATCGGCAGGTTCCTTCGAAGAGATACTCGATATCTTGTCTTCTAGTTGCCTTCTGGCACAGATAAAGGCAATAGGCTGGAAAGAGGGTAGTATGTCACCGGAGCCTGAGCCTTTGCCCCAAAGGGGCCGGGTAAAGCGGCGGAAGTCGAGGGAGCAGCCAGCGCCAAGATGACCGATGGCGACCCGTCAGACACGAAGACCTCGGACGCGCCGCACCCGGAAATACCGGCTCTTGCGCCCCTGCCTGCTGTGCCCCCCGTTGCTCCGCGGCAACCCCGAAGGGCGCGGCGCCGACATCGCCGGTCGGGGGCAATATCGCTCGTCCTCACGCTATTCGTTCTCTTCGGCTTTGCATTCGGGCTTTTGGCGCTAAGCGGAAAGACCCTGAGCCTGCCGGTCGTTGCTGTAATCGAGCTGGAGGCGCGTCTGAACGCCCGGCTCATTCCCGGGTCTGGCCTGCCCACAGGCGCTGCCATTTCGATCGGCGGGGTGGAGATCGTGGTTGGGCGTGACTGGGTGCCGCATCTGGCATTGCAGGACGTGCGGCTTTTGCGACCCGGCGAGGACGCAGACATGTTCGTACTGCCAGAGGCCCGCCTGACTTTCGACGGGCGCGAGCTTTTACAGGGGCGGCTGCAGGTGCAAAGCGTTCGGCTCAGCGGTTTGCGGATAGATGTGCGCCGAGATACGAAAGGCACTTTCGAGTTTGCGCTTGGTGCAACAGAAGGCTCCGGCCCCAGCAACCTTGCCGAACTCATCGACGGCATGGAAACCATTCTGGCAGGACCGAACCTTGGCAAGCTTGTTCTGATCGAGGCGGATGCGCTGACGCTGACGCTGGCAGATGCGCGCGCGGGCCGCGAATGGCGGGCGGGCGACGGCCGCCTGTCCATTCGCAACGACGCAGACGGCATTGCCGCAGAACTATCGCTTTCGGTGGAGCCGGATGCGGCACAGGCGCCGTCCGATGGCGCTTCCTTCATGCCGCCGGCCGCGCAGGCGGTCCTGCGCATCTTCACCAGCCGTGCCGATTCCAGCGCCAGGATCGAGGCGGTGGTGGATCAGCTGCCTGCCGCTGATCTTGCCGCACAGGCGCGGCCGCTGTTCTGGCTCTCCGTGCTGGATGCGTCGATTTCAGGGCGGCTGACGGGCGGGCTGTTGCCTGACGGGAGTGTTGCGCCCTTTGATGGAACGCTGACCCTTGGGCAGGGCGCACTGCGACCCACACCCGAGGCAAAGCCGATCGGATTTGACCGGGCGCAGATTGCCCTTGGTTATGACCCGTCCGCCGCGCGCATTACCCTTCGTGAACTGACGGTGGAAAGCCCGTCATTGCGGCTGAAGTCGGTGGGGCAAAGCTATGTCCTGAACCCTTCGGGCCGTCCGATCGGCCCGACCGACAGCGTGGCCCAGTTTCTGGTGCAGTTGCAGTTTTCGGATATGAGGGTCGACCCCGAAGGTTTGTTCGACGCCCCGGTCAGTTTTCAGCGGGGCGCGATGGATCTGCGCCTTCAACTGACGCCGTTCCGGATCGATCTGGGTCAGATGAGCTTGGTGGGAGACGACGAGAGGATCCTCGTGAAAGGCACGGCCTCGGCCGGTCCGGGAGGCTGGACGGCGGCGATTGACCTTGGTCTGAACCAGATCGAGCCCGACCGCCTGATCAAGCTCTGGCCCGAAACGGCGGTGGCAAAGACCCGTGACTGGTTTGCCGCCAACGTCCCGGCGGGGCGTATCTTTAATCTGCAGTCGGCGCTGCGCATCGTACCTGGGGGTGAGCCGCGCTTTTCACTCGCCTATGAATTCGACGAAACCGAAGTCCGTTTCCTGCGCACGCTGCCCCCCATCCTGGCCGCCGCAGGACGCGCAACGATCGAGGACAATCGTCAAACCCTCGTGCTGGAGCGGGGTTACGTGAAGGCCCCCAAAGGTGGCGATATCGACATGGCGGGATCGGTCTTTACGGTTCCGGACCTGCGTCAGCGCCCGGCTAGGGCCGAAGTCCGGCTGAAAACGGACAGCACACTCACCGCTGTTCTGTCGATCCTGGACGAACCGCCCTTCCGCTTTCTGACCAATGCCGCGCAGCCGGTAGAGCTTGGAGATGGCCGGGCACGGTTCGATGCGACGGTGTCGCTGCCGCTGGTAGAGAAAGTGTTCCTGCCAGACGTCAGTTACAGCGCGAAAGGCACCATAAGCGACTTTAGCTCTGCCGTCCTCGTGCCCAAACGCATTTTGGCAGCGCCACTGCTGCAGGTGGATCTGACCCGGCAAGGCCTGGTTATCCGTGGCGAAGGAACCCTGGGTGCCGTGCCTTTCGATGTGGCCTACACACAGCGCTTTGCGCCCGATCAGAAGGGCCGTTCCCGTGTCGAAGGGACAGTGACATTGTCCGACGTGGCCTTGCGCGACATTGGAATTGCCCTGCCTGAGGGGGCAGTGAAGGGGGAGGCCGAAGCGCAGGTCACGCTCGATCTTGTGCGGGACGAGGTCCCAAAGGTCACGCTCGTCTCTGACCTGAACCGCATGGCCCTTCGACTTGATGCGCTGCGCTGGAACAAACCGGCCGCAACCCTCGGTCGCCTTTCCGCAGAGGCAACCCTGGGTCCCCGGCCCGAGATCACGCGCCTTACCCTTGCCGCGCCGGGGATGAAGGCAGATGGGCGCATCACGACACGCGCACGCGGCGGGCTGGAGCTTGCGCGTTTTGACACGCTGCGGGTGGGAGAGTGGCTGGACGTCAGCGTCGATCTGCAAGGAAAGGGGGCGGACCGCCCCCCGGCCATTGCCATCACGGCCGGCAGCCTCGATCTCAGCAAGTTGCCCGATGCGCCGCCCGGAGCCTCTGCCGACGGGCTGCCTTTCATGCTGAAGCTTGATCAGCTTAGCGTGGCGCAGTCCATCAGTCTGACGCAGTTTCGCGGTGACTTCTCGTCGCGCGGCGGGCTGAACGGGACTTTCACGGCCCTGTTGAACGGCAAGGTCGGGGTGCGTGGCATCGTCGTGCCCGGTGCGGGCGGGTCGGCCCTGCGCCTCGTTTCGGACGATGCGGGCGGGGTGCTGGCGGCGGCGGGCATTTTTGCCAATGGCCGGGGCGGCGCGCTAGAATTGCAGCTCACCCCGCGCGAGGGCCGGGGGCGCTATGACGGACGTGCGACCTTTACCAACTTGCGGGTGCAGGACGCCCCGGTCCTTGCAGCACTGCTTTCAGCCGTCAGTGTCGTGGGCCTTCTGGAACAGCTGAACGGCGAGGGGTTGTTCTTCAATGATGGCGAGGTCGATTTTCGCATATCCCCAGACGCGGTAGAGATCACCCGGGGCTCTGCGGTCGGCCTGTCGCTAGGCGTGTCGATGGCCGGCCTTTACGATACTGTGACGAGGCGGATTGATCTTCAAGGCGTCGTCTCGCCGATCTATCTGGTGAACGGAATAGGCGCGATCTTCTCGCGAAAGCGCGAAGGGATCTTTGGCTTCAACTACCGCCTGAGCGGCACAGCAGACGCCCCATCCGTGTCGGTCAACCCCTTGTCGATCCTGACTCCGGGGATGTTTCGCGATATCTTCCGACAGCCGCCGCCCCGTCTTGAGGATAAAGCCGGATGAAGCTTTCCGATTTCGATTTCGATCTGCCCGAACACCTCATTGCCACCCGGCCCGCCCGCCCGCGCACCTCGGCCCGGCTTTTGCTCGCAGAAGGGGATGACATTGCCGATCTGCATGTCCGCGACCTCGTGCGCATCTTCCGCCCCGGCGACCGGCTTATTCTGAACAACACCCGCGTGATCCCCGCCCGTCTGCAGGGCACGCGCACCCGCGGTGAGGCGCAGGCGCGTATCGAGATCACGCTGCTGGAGCCCGCCGCCACCGGCTGGCGCGCCCTTGCCAAACCCCTGCGCAAGGTGAACCCAGGGGAGGAGATCCGATTTTCGGACACCCTCACCGCCCGGGTGGCCGAAAAGGGAGAGGCTGACCTGCGCCTCGTCTTCAACCTGACTGGCGCGAACTTCGATGAAGGCCTGAATGCGGCAGGCGCCATGCCGCTGCCCCCCTATATCGCCGGCCGCCGGCCCGCCGACGCCCAGGACGATGAGGATTACCAGACCGTCTTTGCCCGCCATCGTGGGGCCGTGGCCGCGCCTACGGCGAGCCTGCATTTCGACGAGCCGCTGTTGCGCGCGCTCGCAGCGCAGGGCGTGCGCTTTACCGAAGTGACCCTTCACGTGGGCGCAGGCACCTTCCTGCCCGTCAAGGTCGAGGATGTAACCACCCACCGCATGCATGCCGAATGGGGCCAGGTGACCCTCGAAGCGGCTGCCGAGATCAACGCCACCCGGGATGAGGGCGGGCGCATCATCCCTGTCGGCACGACCGCCCTGCGCTTGATCGAATCTGCGGGCCGGACGGGGCGCGTGCAGCCCTGGGAGGGGCCGACCGACATCTTCATCTATCCGGGCTTTTCCTTTCGCATCACCGATGCGCTGATGACGAATTTCCACTTGCCGAAGTCCACGCTGATGATGCTGGTGTCTGCCCTCATGGGAAAAGAGCGCGTGGACCGGATTTATGCCCATGCCATTGCCAACGGCTATCGCTTTTTCTCCTACGGTGACGCCTCGCTTCTCATCCCGCCACGGGCTTGACGCACAGCAAGGGCCCGGGCAAAGGTGCTCGGATGGCGCGGATGGCGGCTGCGGTTGCGCCCGGTCACCGGGCAAGATTGCCGCCGGTCACACCCGGGCCGCGATGATCCCCTGCATCACACCGCGCAGTTCGGCGAGCCCGCGCAGCCTGCCTATCAACGAATAGCCGGGGTTCACGCCTGCCTTGCCGATATCATCGCCCAGAAGGTGGCCGTGGTCGGGGCGGATGGGCAGCTGCCAGTCGGTCCGCCCTTCGGCCCGCCTGCGTGCCTGCTCCTGCATCAGCGCAAGCACGAGGGCGGGCATGTCGCTGGAGCCGCCCAGATGGTCCGCCTCGTGGAAGGATCCGTCCAGCTCCCGCGTCACGTTGCGCAGATGGGCGAAGTGGATTTTCGCCCCGAACTCGGCGATGATCGCCAGAAGGTCGTTGTCCTCGCGCACACCGAGCGAGCCTGAACAGAAGGTAAGCCCGTTCGCCGCACTGTCCGGTGCGCCAAGGATGCGGCGCAGGTCGGCGGCGGTCGAGACCACGCGCGGCAAGCCAAAAAGGCCAAAGGGCGGATCGTCGGGGTGGATGCACATCCGCGCGCCCGCTTCTTCGGCCACCGGGACGATCTCGGCCAGGAACTCCTGCAGGTTTGCAGCCAGATCGTCGCGGCTGAGCCCGTCATATTCGGCCAGCGCCCGGCGAAAGCCTGCCCGGTCGTAATGCCGCTCGGCTGCGGGAAGGCCTGCGATCAGGTTGCGCTCGACCGTGTCGAAATGCCCGGGAGCTGCCTTGTCCAGCCGCGCGCGGGCGGCGGCGATGCGCTCGGCCGGATAATCCGCCTCCGCACCCGGGCGCTGCAGCACGAAGATGTCGTAGGCCGCGATATCCACCGCATCAAACCGCAGGGCAAGCCCGGTGGAGGGCATGGGATAGGTCAGGTCCGTCCGGGTCCAGTCCAGCACGGGCATGAAATTGTAGCAGATCGTGCGCACATCTTCGGCCGCCAGCGCCCGGATCGACTTTTGATAGGCCGCGATGTAGCGCCCCCGCTCCGGTCCGCGGATCTTGATGGAATTGTGCACGGGGATGCTTTCCACCACATGCCAGCCAAGACCCGCAGCCTCGATGCGCGTCTTGTGGGCGGCGATTTCGCCCCGCTCCCAGGCGCGGCCGTCGTAGATCTGGTGGAGCGCGGAGACAACCTCGCTCGCCCCGGTCTGGCGGACATGATCCAGCGTCACCGGATCGGCCGGGCCGTACCACCGCAATCCCTCGCGCATGCTGTGCATCTGTCTCTCCCGCATCTTCATGCGACAGCTGGATCACAGGCCCGTCTGTCGGTCAATGGTCTGGCCCCGCACTATGGCCCTCGCGATCCGGGCCGGTTGCGCTGCCTTGCGCTGCGGCCTATCCCTTGCATCGCAGCAACAGCGGGGAATGGCAGGGCGCGGACCATAAGGCACGGCTTGCAGGTGGACAGTCGTCTGGCCGATTTTCTTGAAGGCGCGGCCCTCCCCGGCACCGGCATTGATGCGGACCGTTTCTGGGCGGGCTTTGCCGCGATTCTGGCTGACCTTGCGCCGAAGAACCGTGCGCTGCTGGCAGAACGGGAGGCCCTGCAGACCCGCATCGACGCCTGGCACATCGCCTGTCGCGGCGGCCCGCATGACCCGGCAGCCTACCGCGCCTTTCTGGAGGAGATCGGATATCTGCTTCCCGAAGGCCCGGATTTCCAGATCGACACCGCGCATGTCGACCCCGAGATCGCCTCGATCCCCGGCCCGCAGCTGGTGGTGCCGGTCACCAATGCCCGCTATGCGCTGAACGCGGCTAATGTTCGGTGGGGCAGCCTTTATGATTGCCTTTATGGCACAGATGCCATGGGCAGCCTGCCCGCCCCGGCCGGGTATGAGCGGGGGCGCGGCGCACGGGTGGTGGCGCGGGCGCGGGTGTTTCTGGACGATACCTTCCCCATCCGCGGCGCAAGCCACGCGGATGTGCGGCGCTACCACATCAAGGATGGCGCCCTCGTGGTCGATGATTTGCCGCTAAAGGACCCTTCGAAATTCGCAGGCTACCGGGGCAACCCGAAGGCGCCCGATGCGGTGATCCTGCGCGACAACGGGCTGCATGTGAAGCTGGTCTTCGACCGCTCGCATTTCATCGGGGCCCGCGATCAGGCCGGTCTTGCGGATGTCGTGCTGGAAAGCGCCATCTCGGCTATCATGGATTGTGAGGATTCGGTCGCTTGTGTCGATGCCGAAGACAAGGTTGCGGCCTATGCCAATTGGTTGGGCCTGCTGCGGGGCGATCTGACGGCGCGCCTGGACGAGGGCGGACGCACGATAACGCGCCGCCTGAACGAGGACCGCGCCTACCTCGCCCCGGACGGCAGCCCCGCGCATCTCAAGGGCCGAGCACTTTTGTGGGTGCGCAGTATCGGGCATCTGACGACCACGCCTGCCATCCTAGATGCCCGGGGCGCCGAGGTGCCGGAGAGGTTGACCGATGCGATGGTCACCACGCTCATCGCGCTGCATGATCTGCAAAAGACCACCGGCCCGCGCAATTCGACCCAAGGCTCGGTCTATGTTGTGAAGCCGAAGATGCACGGCCCCGCCGAAGTGGCC
>Ga0105046_10008884_pt1 | contig 15774 bp, 13 predicted proteins | sample MAT03_FD_78385 | JGI IMG/M metagenome (GOLD analysis project Ga0105046, IMG submission 78385) | Freshwater microbial communities from Lake Fryxell liftoff mats and glacier meltwater in Antarctica - MAT-03 (megahit assembly) | ecosystem: Environmental > Aquatic > Freshwater > Ice > Liftoff...
TAAGGCCCGAGCGAGTACTACCGCACCCGAGTTGGCGAACCAGCAAAGCAGAAATTCACCTGAGATGAAGAATAGTGCCAGACTGGGAAGCTCCCAGATCATTGCCCACGGCCGTTTCTTGATGCGGCTCCATATTTGTCGGAAGTGAAATCTCATGTTGTGGTGATGGCTTGGTGGATGATTTGCTGATTGGACTACTTGATACTCCGCTTCCCATACTTCCCAGCAGCCTCCGCCGCCATCGCCAACCCCACCTCTTCCTCCGCGGCCCCTACCGTATCCTACCGTTCATCAGCATGGGCAGCAGCCAGTTTCGTAGGGTGGCTAGCTCGTGGATTTCCATCGAAAAGTGGATAGGGGCATATCTCGTCTTCGATAACCGCAAGCTAATGTGCAAGTGTAAGCACCTGTCGATCAACAATACACCAATTGCGGGTCAGCCCTCAATTAGAGGCATCTGTGCGATCAAATCTGACCCAAAGAACCTAGCTCGTACAGTCAATATCATCCAGACCTATACTGCTCAAACCGATAAAATTGCTATTCCGAATATTGAGTGCCCTTACTTCATGAACGATCCCGATTCGCTCACGGATTGTCCTGATACGTTGAGTAGCGTTATGCTCATGAACGTTTGGTAACGGCCTTATTACTATAGCCCGCCTACCCCGCCGCCTCTATCCGCCGCACCAGCTCTTCTTGCTCCATGGGCAGATCACGCCCTGCCCTATTGCCTTCCAGCACATAGATCATGGTGCCCGTGCGGAAGTCCCACTTGCGGCCCAAGATGCTGCGTCGGTTGAATGGACCTAACTCCACCGTATCGCCCACCTTGAACCTGCAGAACAGCTCGATCTCCTTCACGATGTCTTCTTGCGATACATTGTAGTGGATCACCAAGGCCTGGTCCGGCTGCTTGGTGTGTATGGTGTACACCCACTGCAACACCGGGTGCGGCTTCTTGTCCTTTATCGGATAAATGCCGTTCCAGAACGGGACCAACCCCGCGATCGGGCAAGGGGTCTTGGGTATGCGCATCGCCGGGTTTCTTGGCAAGGGCTTGGCGATAAGGTAGGGATGGGGATGGAAGGGGTGGATGGGTGTTGATGGTTTTCGGGAAAGAAGCCGCGCGAGAGAGATCCATGAAGGACACAGGGGCGAAGGAGGTCGTAGTCCCCGCTGTTTTCTATAAACGACGAGTACTTGGAGGCACCAGAAGAGTCTGCGCATCCGCGAGATCCTGCTGGATGAGAACGACAAGAAGAAGCTGGAGAAGATCGAGATGGAGCAGTGAGCAGACCAGAACAACTTAGAACGCCAATCCATTAGGTCGGCGTACTTGCACGGTGGGTGGCACCACTGCGGTGCGCGGCTGTTATACAACCGCTCCAAGAAACCAATTCTGCTATAAAGTGTCCAATGCGACTGCGGCGCTTGACCAGACTCTACGTGAGACCGAATATGATATGGTCTGCTGCATGGTCGTTGTACAACGATTCGCCGGGTCTGGGATCCAATGAACGAAATTCAACCCAGCAGGATTGAAATTCTCCAAGACTGCGAGAACATACTCGTCTGTGTGAATGCTGGCTTGCTGCCATTCGAGTGCAGTTAAGCTAGGTGTACAGTGACCAAGGGAGCTTTTCACTTCGACGTAGATCTTGCGAATACCTTTCTGGGCAAAGACATCATAGCCTAAGGCGAAGCGGCTCACGACATTAGCGTTCCAGCCAGCTGTATCCAATGCAGCCTTTACATACTGCTCTGCCTCCCACCCGGTGTTCACCGCAGGCGGAGGCACTGGAGTCGGTGTGAGTAACGTTTCGGAACTCAGCGCCCGAACTGCTCTCTTGCGCGGCTGAGGAACAAGAACGCGTGGTGTGATTCGCGTAACCGGTTGAGTTAATGTGCTTGCGATGCCGAGGACTGCCGCGTTGTATTGGTTGGACGCGGCAGCATCGAAGTAGGCATCGAATTCTTCACTGGACAGGTTGAAATCGGCCATGAACTCCTCCCGGCCTACAGTGTCCCGAGCACCCGTGAGCAAACCTGGGAAAGCATCGTGATAAACTGCAACGGCAAAAGGCCAAAACGGTATTCTCCTCCCATCAGGTGCAACATACGGTCGGAAGTTGGATACGTTCTGGAGATCAACGACTGCGAAACCAGACTTACCCGGATCGATCTGGAGCCACTTTCTATGCTCCTCATTACGGTACTCTCCTTCTAAACAGAGAGTGCACGTAGCCCCGCTTAAGGTGCCTGCGGTTTCTGGTTTCAAGTGTCGACAAGCTAAACGAGGCTGGTCCAGAAACGTAGGACTCTCTAGATCTGCCTTTGGCGCGTAACAACCTATGCCCTTCTGGATGTGAAAGTGGTTCCGCCATGTGTTACTAGGATACATATTGCCTGGCTTGATCAATCCGGTCCTCGCAAGATAACTACCATCAAACGGCATTAGGACGCAATGGGTAGCAGCCCGAGACGCTTTGGAGTATAGCTCGTCAAGGAGTGATTCAAGAATCTCGGATGGAAAAAAGGAACCGGAGAAAATGCTTGATAACCGGTTCTGGTTGAACTTCATTCCGAAGAACAGAAGAATGAATCGCCCTTTGAACGTCCGCCCTATGTCGGTCTTATGCCCCTGCAGTTGTACAAGACTTGTAGCGTACAAGACTGGATCACCAACGAGGATCATTGTACCAAGAGTTCGTGTTGCTGAAGAAGTGCAACGTAATCTGAAGACGAAATTACTCCACGCATAAGACGTTGGTAGTCCGTAGTAGGCTCAGAACGGTAATCGAAGAGTGATCCATCTTGACCTTGGACCAATTTTGGAAGATCGGACAAGGCTTCATTCACCGAAATCGAACGAATCAAGGTAGTTGACGACAATTGGCGTTTGGGAAGCTCGGTGATCTTCAACGGCTCCTTAGGAATTCCCCAACTCTTCGGTGTGCTTAACAAGATCAGGCGTGTGCGCCTTTGGGGTATGCCATGCTCTTCCGAGCGAAGCAACCATTTCGTCAACGACCGGCCCGCCGTCTCCAACCTACTATGGATATGCTTGAACACCGCACCACCTTCCATATTCAGAAGTCCTGGGACATTCTCGAAGACAAAGCCATCTGGCTTCACAGCGTTCACGAACGCGCGATACTCGTTGAATAGGTGGTTCCTCTCGTCATCCTGAGTCCGACGCTTGCCCGCGGTTGAAAAGCCTTGGCATGGTGGCCCGCCAAGCACGAACAGTGGTGCATCGGGCTTTCGCGAATCCTTTACAGCTGCCACCAGTTGTTTGAACACAGACTTGTCCCTTATGTCGCCTGGAATCGTATTCGAGTGGATGTTCGCAGCATAGGTCTTTAAGAAGCTGGGGTCTATGTCGTTGGCAACGATTGGCGACCAGCCTGCCCATTTAAATCCTAGAGCTAGTCCCCCGGCACCACTGAATAGATCTACATACGACCCGGTACTAGGCAGCTGCCCTGCGATCTGGTACGCCAGCAACGGAGGAACAGCATTGCCGATCTGCTTTTGAATCGAACCGTGGTTCCCATGGAAGACAAAGCTGTCCGGGAATGATTGCAACCGAGCCGCCTCACGTTCCGACAATACACGATGCTGTCCACCTTCATAATCGTAGTGTAGATGGCAACCGTTACCGGGCCGATTGAAGTATGTGTTGATGGTGTACGAGGGAAAGTCCGGGTGCAACCTTCCGTAGTATGTGGATCTACTGCCCCCACCGGCGGCGTAGCTCGTGCGGATTGATTCGAGTCGTTTGGAAGGTATGTGATGCGGGACGTTCTTCCAGTTACCCCCGGGCGGGACACTCAAACCGATGGCCATATCCAATTCGCTCAGCTTGGCTGAGTAGTGGTTCGGAATAAGAAGACGTGATTGTTTAACCATTCGAAACGCGAAGGACTCTATTGAGCCCTATTAAGCTTACAAAGAACGGCAGCTTTGTAGGCATTGGACACGCCAGAGAATGTGTTGGCCATGCCACTGTACTCTGCTGCCGAAAGACCATAAGCCCTCGATAGTAGAACATCAAGGTCCACTTCTGCTTGAGCCTCTCCGTTCAGGAGCCGATCAACTATGGCCACAGTGCGTTTCGTGAAAGCACGATCGTTCAGGTCCGGAACACAAACAGAACGTACTGTACCCAACGAGACATGTCCCGTTCCCAGTCGGTTCCGAAGCTGGAACTCGAAAACCATAGAACTGATCACGCCGAGAAGGCTCTTGGTTCTACTGACATCCCCATCTGTATAGTAGGCTACTTGAAGCGAGTTGCCGGTTACAACCCCAGAAGGTATCAGAGATGCAATGATCCGGCGGGCTTGAGAACGACGCGAAACATCCCTCCACGCTACCCTTGCATGCTTATGTGACTCCGGAATGGTGCGCGCACCGGGGACTATGAAATGACCCGATTCTGTATGCTGGAAGCGATTAACGTGCCTGCCTTTCATGAATGGTACTGTGCCGCGATCGGAAACAAATGTCTTATACCCGGTCTCATCCAATTCCCGGCCCATCCAGAGCTTTCCGCCGCGAGAGACGTCAAAGTCCTGAAGGAGGGGCAAACTCCGAAATCCAATGAGCAAATCTACCTCGGACTGATCGAGCTCAATTGGAAGCCGATAGTTCAATGCGGACAAGTCACCCTTCGTCAGAGCAAGTCGCCCGGAAGAGGCGACCCTTCTATTGCGATCGTGCCGTACGACTATAGGTGCGAATCTTTTCGCCACCGGTCGTGTAAACTGAACTGCCACACACGGTTGGTCTACTGACTCGAAGGGTTTTGCTTCTGCCGGGTAATAGTCGACCTGTACCAATCGCACTGAATCAAAGAGCCATCGTCTTAGGCGAGCACTGGCTTCGTCAGAAAGGATACTAGACGGAAGTATCACTCCAAGAACACCATCTGTCGCACAGACGTTCACAGCGAGTTCAAGTCCACATCTCGACAAATTTGTACCCCAACCATAAGTCTTTGACGAAGGTTGCGAAAAAGGAAGTACCCTCTTTAATCGCTGGTCATATTCCTTAAGTTGTGCTTCATATTCAACCCGAGCTGACTTGGACATCTGATGCAACTCGCGCGAATCGGGCTTCAGGGCTTCCCAAGGTGGATTGGTAAAGACTAAATCGAACAACCCGCGTTCATCTGTGGCCAGAAATGTATCGCGTTTATGCACGAACACGATGCCCGAAACGCCAGCCTTCGTAAGAGCGCCGCGCACGTTGCTCATTGCATCAACAAGTGCAGGTCCATCGTTATCCCAAAGGTGGAACTCCCATTTACGTGACTTAAGGTCCTTGCTCTTGCCGATACTCTCGACAACAGCAGTCATCAACCGGCCGTCACCAGCGAATGGGTCGAGTGCCTTGTACGCGCTCTTCTCCGGTAATTGCCTTACAAGCTGAGCAGCAAGCTCTCGCGCCATCCAGTGTGGCGTGTAGAAGCGACCGGCTGCGCGGCGAATGAGGCTTTTCTTTTCGACAATCGGATTGTCGAACAAATCTAAAGAGGTTAGATGTAGCATAATTTAGTTGGTAGTCTAGTGATCCCTTACCTGCGACACACTGACGGGAAAGGCGTCAATACTCATGCGAGCAAAGTACATGATCATTAAGACGCATGGAGCCTGTGTTCATATTTCTCCTAACAACTAAGTGGTGTGGTTATGTTTTTGGTGCTCCACAAGGCGTGTACAAGCCATTAGACCCATAGGCGAAAAGCCAAAGATCCATAGGCCAGGAAGCCTGCCAGCCTCTATGCCTGCTGGCAGCTACCAAACCCAGCACCAAAGCACCTAAGTAACCACCGGCTCATAGGCCTCTTATACCGTTTCGGAATTCGTAACCGTCCAATAGAATTGGTCGCTAACAACTACACGAACGATTATGACCACTTCTAAGCACAGGATTCACCTTCGGAGGCTCCTGCACTAAGAATTGGTAACAGGTGGGCGGAGCCAATAGGTCTGTTGGTCGGGCGGCCCCACCGCCCGGTGGTGGATTGCAACAGCCCAAAGGCAAGGTCCGGCGACGAATACCCGGTGTCGGTGGCAATGTTTGCGATATGGGTCCAATGATCTACAACTTGAACATCGAAAACGAGTGCCGTTCAGCTTCTTTTGCCTTTTCACGACAATCGCGCGTCCTCTTTTTGTTCCTTTTAGAAGGGGTGCCGTGATAAACACCCGCTACCCCCTGTTCAAATGTAATGGCGGTCTGCTTCGTGCCATTTCCCTTTTCCACCCAAGTCATGAACGCGTCCCCGTGCAGGATGCCGTCCACATACGCCAGCGTAACGTGCGTTTTGTACGGCATGTCTCCCGTGAACGCGCCTTGCCGCACATTGTATGCGTATTTCCCGATCTCCATATACCCGTCCGTATTGATCTCGAAATCACCATTGAATTGGCCGTCTAGGAACGGTCCAACATACGAGGTATCGTTGATGAAGAATTCTCCTTCCCCTGTGGGCTGGGCGTTCTTCCACTGCCCATTGTACCACTGTTTGTAGCCCTTGTACAAACCCTGGCCGTTATAACAATCCCCAAGGCATTGGCTTATTTCCGTGATCCGGATGTTAACCAGCGTATCACCGGGGGTGAAATAGATCGGAGTGAAGTAGGCGGATCCGTAGCCATGGTAATTCCGTGGATCGCAGCCCACTCTGCCACTGATCGGCTTCATGAACCAGTCCTCTCGGTCTGGTCCGTTGTAGGTGATGTCCGTGTTCGAACCAAGGAAGCGGTAGTAATATCCGACAACCGTGCCTTGGTGATCTTCAAGCGCCAAGCACGAATCATTTCGTGTGAGGATCTTGGATGTGCCCTTGTCCCCTGTTCCATCCTTGAAAACGATGAAGACTTCAACGTCTTCCGGAACGTCGTTGTGGAACCAGAGATCCACGAAATTTGCGCTCGACGTGAAGGTGATCACAAGAGCAAGAAGAAGGGTAATTGCTGCTTTCATTGGAGTTGGGTTAGGGTTGTTGTTGAAGTTACTTTGTTGTACTGGGATCACATTGAAAGACCTTGGTATGCGGCAGTTTCGGTAAAGGCGGTGGGGCGCCGAAACCGAACTCCGCACGTAAGTGCTTGCGGACGAGTAACGGAATGGTAACGGTCACTGGACAGGTAAGTTCCACACCGTTCAGGACCAATTCCATTTCAAAGGCACCTGCTTCGGGGAACGTCCATTCAATTGCTATTCCCTCGGCATCATAGCTGAGATCACCGCCTGTGACCGTATAGTTGCGTTGCGCAACGTATTGGCTGCTGTCCTTCAGGCTGTAGCGATATTCATTCGCCGTTCCAGTTTGCTCTGGATCCGAGACCAATTCCACGGGATCGTGGGGTGCCTTGAACACTGCGGTATCCCCTCCTTGACATCCGTATTGATCCACGGCCCACATCGGGATCGAGTAGGTTGCCAGTTCGATCACATCACGGGATAGCTCGACCGCATTGTGCGAAGTAAAGAGGGCCGCCTTCGTGCTGTCGACAAGGGACCAGTCCATCTTGCTGTACTGGTCGGCATTGGTGGCGAAACGGAAGGTCTTGGTCGTATCGCAGATCACGCCAATGGATACCGACGGGCGTGGCGGGTCATGCACCATAAGTACGTGCATTGCTTCCGATGTGCAGAAGCCGCGCACATACCTCTCAGTAATGGTGTAAGTGCCGCCACGCTCGTAGATCGGTGTTCGACCGTTGGTCAAATTACCGGCAACACCCAGGTCCCATTCCACCTTCACTTTCTTGCGCAGGTCCTTGTCCAACTTGGCGGCTTCGACCCCAACGTACTCACCTGCGCAGATGTGCTGTTTCGTCAAGGAAAATTCCGGTGTGGGTAGGTCGTAATCGGAGGTGATCACAACGCTTTGGCTCACGTTGCAGGCTTCACGGCCCGGTGCGCCCAAGTATACCACCACGTATTCGCCAGCCTCGGTTACCAGGATCTCCTGTGTCCCCGCACCTGTGCTCCAGCTATGCCCGTTCGGGTTCGCGGCTGCTAGAATACGCACGGGCTCGTTCCCGGTTTCGCAGGATAGCTTGCCCATCACTTCAACAGACGACGACGGAATGTTCAGGCTGTCGTTCAACTCCTCGACCTCCACACTCAGGGTGATGGTGCAGTTTTTCATCGAGGTGATCTCCACGGTGTAGGTACCTCCCTTTGCTACCGTTATCTCCTGATCCGGCTTTCCATTGCTCCACCTGTATGTGTGACCCCCCCCTGGCGCGGTGAGTGATACTCCGTTGGACGAAGTACATGTCAGCTTCCCTTCTTGTAAAATTTCCATTGTAGAAATTTGTGCGTCAAATGCCAGCGCGCCCAGATGGGCAGACGCTGTGCAATCCGATTGCACCAGAGATATATCGACAATATCGCCGGGCTTGCCCATCGGGATAAGCAGTGCGGTCCAACCCAATTTGTAGGCAGGGCAATTCGGATTGTATTTCTCGATCGAATTGCTGAAGAGGCCCTTCTTCACTTTCATCGTGGTGATCACACCGGCATTCTCCCACTGAGGACTGCGACTGGCTTGCTCTACGATGTACTGAGCGCAGTCCAAATTCACACCATTGATCTTTGCCGTGAACCAAGTGCCCGGATCGTGCCCGGGGCCGTGGTTTGGATCTTGGTTGTAGCCGCTTATATAGATGATCATGGCCTGGTTCTCACCAGCGGCAACAAAGCGACCATGTGCTTTTACAGCCCCTGCACCGGCCATTTGATTCCCTAACATGAAATAGTCCGTGCCCGTTGGAGGTCTGCCGTACACCAGTCCGCTGGTCATTTCAGTGAGAGGATACTGCGAACTACGTACGTCCGTCGTTTTATCCATATCGACTCGGGTCTCGTCAGTGAGCTGCCAATGGGCGGCAACCGTAGCGACCGAGAACGTCCAGTTCTGTGCGTAGTTGTTCAGCTCCATGTCGTACAGAATGTTCCCGGTTTGGGCGGAAACCGTTGCAGCAAGGGAGAGTTGCAGCAGGAGGGCAATGGTGCTGTACCATTTCTTCGTCATCGTAGTGCTCATATTCGTAAGGGTTTTGGTTGTTGGATCGAGGGACGGCTCCGTGACAGGATCACGTTACCGGGCTGCTGTTGCACTGGACGGTCGCGCCGGGACCTGCCATTTGATGCCTCAGTTGTCCTTTGCTACATTCGGTGCATGTGTTGGGTGGGACATGTTGGGATCAGGGCCGTTCAAGGAGCCGAAGTCGCGGCGGAATTGTTCGGTGTCTTTCAGGCGTGTGCTGCGCAGGCACCATTGAGCGCGTTGGATGTTGCTCATGTGCGCCCATTCAGCGCTGTGTACTAGCTGGCGCGTTGTCTCGGTGGGGTCCGATTGAACGTTGGGAATTCGGTCGCACATTGCAGTGACAAAGTTCTCGCCGTACAGTCCTTCTTAATCAACGGAACGCCACCTTATCAGCTTTCATTTTGCACGGCCGCAAGCGCGATGATCGTGGGGTTCCGAAAACATGCGCAATTACTAACGCAAGCGCGAGACATGTGCAGTTGCACATGGGCTGCACAACACTTGCACAACATTCGCACACCGCCCCACGCGCTGTTACTGAATAAGGGCAGAAGTTGAGCCGATCCCAGACGCAAACTGTAGCTATGACGAGTGCTGGTCGTTTACTTTGTCCGCTGCGAATGAGTTCATCAGACTATACAACGGAACACAAGGCACTCCTTGATAAGACGCCCGCTCGCTATACGCAGCTTAGGGACAATCTGAACATGACCAATGCGGAGCTATGCAATTCCATAAATGCTGAGCTACCCAAAGTTGGTGGTCCGCTTAAGAGCATCACCCCATTAAGCCTGGCCCGGAAAATCCTCAAGTTGGATAAAAACGGGATAAGCCCCGCCGCATTGAAGCAGTTGTTAGAGTGCTTAGATCGAATCCAGAAAACACCTACTTCGGCAACGCGGACTCTGGAGTCTAATCATATTACTTCTGAGTCATCTGTATCCGCAGTTGGCAACAGTACACGATCAAAGCTCCGTATGGTCGTATCAGAACTACCCGAAACTATCCTGCCACATTCCTTCCGACTCCTGTACCAGGCCAACTTGGACATTGACATCCAAACCCAAAAGCACTGGGGAAACTTCGGCGAGTTGTTCGCGCACAATAAGACGGATGTGGTCGTTCACAGTTTTTCAACTGTCCTTGCGCACAATCAATGCAACTCGAACGATCCATTGCTGTTCTTTCCGCTGCTGGCTTTCAAGGCCTATGACGTTGTCGTGGGCACAGCCAGCCTTGGCACTTTTGCGAAGAAGACTCCCGGCCTTCAGGAAGACTATGATCTGAATTCATGGCAAATGGAACAGCTTCGATCTCTTTTGAGATCTACTAAAGCACTAGTGGAGCGCGGCACTGACCTAGAATGGTTCTACGCTCAAGTGTGCCTTGAATATGGCTTCAAACCTGAAGATCTGGAGAATGAGATCATTATTGAACACGCACTTGTACGGGATGCACAGAAGGCGCTACTGAACAGTAGGTCCAAAGCTTTGATCCTACCAACCAATAAAATGACCATCGCCGCATTGTTGGATCAAAAGCCTCAGGTTGTTACCCGGCTTCAGCATAAAGTTAAACATTGGAATTACGATGGATTTGTATGCACCGACAGTTTCTACAGGAGTCATGTAAAAGAGCTTACTAGAATGATCGAAAGCTGGTTCATGTCTGTTCATATCCTAGCGGAGGTGTGGAAGGAAGAAGATCAAACGAAAAGTGAATTCGGCATCTTCAATACGAACGGGCTGCTGGTGGAGTTGCAAAGGCTATCTGGCTACAAGAATTTGAGCTACAAAGACATGAAGAACATTTACACAAAGCACAGCGAGTACTTTAAGGACTATCTCGGTGCTGCACATTCATTCAGAACTCATGTGCTTGGGGAAGGGACAATGAAGACCAACCATGAAGGAATCGCGCAGGTCCTGTTGGACCATGAGGTAAGGGAGGGGCGAAGGTCGGAGAAGGTGTGTATAAGAACGGACTGGGTAGAGCCTTTTCGGAAAAGGTTTGATGAAGTGACTCAAGAAGTTGAAACCCATTTAATGCGATGATTACAAAGGCAGTGGTGCTCGTAAGCTTGAACTCCACGCGCATGGACCAATTGCTTGCGCTTGGAGGACGCATTGTCGTCGATAGCGATGTTGCGGCCATGGATGTACTGGTGTTCGACGTACACGAAGTGATCAATGGTGTGTTCTTCAGGGCTTCAAAAGCGGATACCGAATATGGCGTTGTTGAATCCAAGATCGAGATGGTCAACGATCTTTTCGTGCGACCGTTCTCAGATCGCTCTCTGGTTCGGTTCAGTGAGTTGGATGCCTCCATGGCTCCTTACTTGGGTAATGTGTACAGCGAGTATTACAGGGATGCTAGTTTTAGAAGGCACTGCAAGAGTCAGGTGTTTCGGAACCTGCAGCCGAAGCTTCGCGAACTAGGCATCCTCAAGCACACTTCTCGCCTTATCGAAGTCCTTGTTCCTTTCCTGCTTGCCGAAATCGCTTACTATCTCTTCGTGTTCGATACTGGAGTATACGAACAGACCTATGGCCTGGAGCCGGAGATGGGTATCATCACTGACATCAAGGCTAGGAAGTATCCCGCTTTGAGCGGGTACCTGAAGCACGATGTTCCGCATGTGAAGTACGGATGATTTAATGCTGAGACTTGAGAACATACGCTACGGATACCCACGCGGGCCATTTCGGATCGAGATCGATCACTTGGCTATTCATGAGTCGATGATAACCTCTGTGCTTGGCAGAAATGGATCCGGAAAAACGACCCTACTCAATCTCATGGCCGGACATGCTCATCCAAGCGCCGGTAAAATCTATCTGAATGAAGAAGACTTGACTGATAGGGTCGCTGAGGTGAGACCAGTTGCGACAGTATTTCAGCAGATAGGGTTGTTCCCGCACATGACCGTGCGGCGGAACTTGGAGGTCGCAGTGGAGCCGAATCGATTCGTCAGTATCAGTGCGACAACCGTGCACAAAGTCGAGCATGCACTTAGCGACTTTGCATTGGGCGAATTCGCCCAGCGATATCCATCGCAGCTAAGCGTAGGCCAGCAACAGCGCGTCGCTCTTGCTCGGGCCATCTGCACTGAACCGCAGGTTTTGCTGCTCGACGAACCGACCAGCGCCCTTGACTACGAGAGCATCCGAAACCTCAGGAACCTCGTGCTGGAATTCAAGCAACGCAAGACGGTTCCCATCATCGTGATCGTGAGCCACGATCTACCCTTTGTGCTTTCGGTCGCAGATGAGATCAAGTTGATCGACGAGGGCAGGATCACGTTTGAGGGTACTGTGGCCCAATTCAAGAATACCGAACACTACATAACATGAGCAGCGCCTACACTCAGACCAGCAATAGCTACAACTCGAACCTATCGCGTGCTGCCTTCCTTCGGCTGCTAGGCCTCAGCGGTGCAAGCATCGGGTTGCTCGGCTTAGCTGGCTGCAAACGGGACGGGGAAACGATCCGGCTCTATGCTTCAGGAACCTTGGATATTGGAGACGGCTGGAAGCGGCTCGAACAAGACCTTGGGATCCGACTATTGTTCGATGACAACGGGAACGATTCAGGCCCCATCATCGCGAATATGCTCAACGGCAATGCGGCCTTTGACTATGATGCCGGTGGCATTCAGGGTGGCATCGAGCGTGAACTGGCCCTTGCCGGAAAGATCCTGCCGTGGGACCTAAGCAAGATCCCCAACTGGGAAACTGTATGGCCCTGGATCAAGGATATCCCCAATTGCAAAGTGAATGGCAAGCAGTATGGGTTACCCCTCATCGTGAATGCCGATTCGATCATCTACTTACCGGACAAGATCGGTGGAACGGTGGATAGCTACGAAGTGCTCTTCGACCCGAAATTCAAGGGGAGGACGGCGATGGAAGACGCCTGGATGAACAGCGTAATTTTCACGGCGATCTACTTCAAGGAGAATTCCATTGCCCCGATCGCTGATCCGGGAGACTTAACAGAAAGCGAGTTGGGGGTAGTGATGGAGTTCCTTATCCAGAAGAAGACCGAGGGACAGTTCCGCACTTTCTGGCGCGGTTGGGAAGATGGCGTGCGGTTGATCAAGACCGGCGAAGTGTACGCCATGACAGGCTGGGAACCCATCGTGTATGAGGCACAGAAGGCCGGGCTCAATGCGAAGTACGCGATCCCTCGTGAGGGATATGAGGGCTGGTCCAACAACCTGGTTCTACACGTCGGCGCCGAGGAACGAGGTATCGTTGATAGGGTGCATGAATTCGCCAATTGGGAGCTTGGGGGCTTCTATGGATGCGAGATCGCAAAGCAGCGCGGATATGTGGTGCCGAACAGTTCTTCTGTAGCCTATGCGAAGAGGACAGGTGAGTTCGATGCTGCTGAGCAGGAACGAATGCTTGAACACGTACGCGGCAAGTTCATGAGTGATAAGAGCAAGGTGTACTGGCAGAACACCCGACCGAAGAATTTCAAATTGTATGAAGAGTGGTGGTCGAAACTTCGGAATGCCTAATTGATGGAACGGCCGCTTGTCAACAGCACGATCATTGGGCTTATTGCCTTGGTCTTTGTCGTGCCTTTGGCAATGGTCATCAGCATGGCGTGCATGTCCTTCGGCGGGTCTGGCCCCAACGGTTTCAGCACTGAAGGTTATTCGGAAATACTATCGACCCTTCGCTTGAGGGAACTGCTGGTGATCACAACAAGAGCGTTGTTGGTGGCAGCAACGGCAACCTGCGTCGCATTCCTTGTCTCTTGGTCGCTCTTTCGGGTTGGGTCGGAAAGGTTCCTACTGTTCTTTCTGACATTGATGACCTTGCCCTTTCTAGCGAACGAAGCGGTCCGCGTTTTCGCATGGCAACATGTTCTTTCGGAGGATGGTGTGTTCAATGCGCTTTTGAGTCGGGTTGCTGGGGGTGATGTTCGGTTGTTCAATGCCACGAACAACCTGAATGTGCTAGTCGTAATGGTCCTGAACTGCATTCCATTCGGTGTGTTCATTTCCACGGCCTCCTTGAAGACGGTTCCTGCGATCTATTGGAAGGTGAGCAACGACTTGAACCTTTCCAGCACGAGCATGTTCCTGAAGATCGCACTGCCACTTTCGAAGGTCGCATTGTACGCATCCTTCGTCGTGACATTCTTTATCGCCTTCTCGCTTTCGTCAGAAGTGAACTTCCTCGGTGGTGCTTCGAAGATCAGTCTCAGGAACCTTGTGCTCAGTCTTATGAGCGCAAGCAAGTTCCAATCGATCTTCGCTTTGGGGGCGCTGATGACCCTACTGATCGTCCTGTTCATACTTGCGTTTCGCAGGGTACGGAGCAGCCAATTGCTTTCGATGTCATGAGGCTCCGCAGGATCATACTGCTCCTCTTCCTTGGCCTATTGACCCTTCCCTTGGCGTCGCTGTTCGTTCTGTCCTTTCAGAACGTTGATGGCGCAACGTTCAAATGGTACTTCTCGATCTTGGAAAACGAGAAATTCGTATCCGCGCTAATTCTGACCACCCTTGTATCCATGGCGGTTGGCGCAGCCACTGTGGTGCTTTCGTTCGTGCTTTCTCTTTCTTGGTATGATCGGCGCCAGTTGTCGGTCGTGCTCGTGCTCATACTTGTTGTCGGCCTGTTGCCACCCGACATATTCTCACTTGGGCTGAACAAATTCGCGCAAGCGATAGGTTTCAGGAGCTCTAATCTGTTCTTCCTGATAACTGGTCTTGTTGCCTACACGCTTCCGATCGGAGTCCTGCTCTTTTGGGCCCGCTTCTATTTCATCGACCGGTCCATCGTTATTGCAGCCCGGGACATTGGCATGAAAGGACCATCCATTCTTGCGAAGGTGATCCTGCCACTTTCGAGTGCGACGATCACGGCGTGTTTCCTGTTGAGCTTCTTGCTCGCCTTCAACGAATACCCACGGACGTTCTACCTGAGCGGCTCCGCCACATTGCTCAGTGAGTTCTTGAATGGCAAGTTGAGTTCTGGGGCCGATGAATCGATCTATGCTGCTGGAAGTAGCACTATACTTATGAGTGTTATTGTCATTGCAGGATATGTTGTGGTGCATCAATTGTATGCCAGACGAAAGGCCATGCAAGAATTGCAAGAGTCAGCTCCATAAGGCGTGGTCGCACTCAGCCATCATTTCAACCAGTTCCTCCATATACCCGTTCCGGAGTCAAGCGCAGGTCAGTGTTGTCAGTGTTAGCGCCGTTCATGAGGTAGTAACCGTTGCCTTCGACATTCTGTCCAACCCCAAGCATGGCCATTGGCTGGCCTTGGAGCGGTCGTGCGTTACTCTTCCAAACCCCCAATCGCATCCAGTACCCGCAACTCCAGCAAAGACTGCACGTGCTTCGGGTCCAGTTCTAAAGCCCCCCACCCCACCTCAAAATATCCATTTCAGGGTATTGCGGAGGTTCCGGGTCGCCTCTACTTTCGATCCTCCAAAAGGTTTGTTGGTCGGGCGATCTGTGCAAATCCATTCATGCGCATAGATCCACCTTCCCGGCGGCCGCTGGGCACAGAACGAACCGAGGAATGGACTGGAGTTGGTGCATGTCCTGTTTTGTCCCCTTCCAGATTTTTGAAAATGACTTTCAGTGTTGGCGCGGGTTGTAGAAGGTTTTTGCGCGAAATTTGTCATACTAAGCGATTTTATGGCATCGATACGCAAGACAAAGA
>Ga0105046_10008889_pt1 | contig 15767 bp, 18 predicted proteins | sample MAT03_FD_78385 | JGI IMG/M metagenome (GOLD analysis project Ga0105046, IMG submission 78385) | Freshwater microbial communities from Lake Fryxell liftoff mats and glacier meltwater in Antarctica - MAT-03 (megahit assembly) | ecosystem: Environmental > Aquatic > Freshwater > Ice > Liftoff...
GAGCAAGCTAAGCCCGGAGCGTTTTTGGCAATTGACTCGGGCCAATTACCGAGAAGATTAACGACGTTTTCGGTAAAGATGAGCTCGGGCAATTGGCTAATGTTGGATTGTATTTCACTTCCAGCCTTGCGGCTGATCGAGCTCGATTGCCTGCAAGGCCTTGTCGCTATATTTCACATTCGAATCAACGAAGTATTTCGCCTCAGCAAGGGAAAGTGTTTCTCAGCAGCGACTGCGTTCGCTAAAAGTCGCTCGGGTTCTTTGCAGCAACGACTGTCGCTGGATCGGTAATTCGTCTCGGCCGAGCGCTTCAGCCGAGTTTAGTCCGATTCTGAATCAGCCTGGCTGCGGACGCGCAACTCAATCAGACGTAATTTGCCGCCGCGCTGAGCTGCCGCCAGGTTGTCTGGAGCTGGTAACAGGCCCGCTGCCGCTGAGGCTTTAATTCGCTCCTGAAGAACCTGGCAAGCTTGACGGCTGCCCGCAAGCCAGCTCGAACGATATTGATCGGGCCAGCTGGCTCCGATCAGGCCAAGCTCGATTGCCTGCTCGAGCTGGTGCGTTTCTGCGATTGCCGCCCGGAGACGATTGATTTCAGCTGGATCGAGTGGGACTGGAACTGAAATCGGGGCTCGAGGCCGATCTGAATCTGCTTGCATCAGCAAAGACTATTCAGCGCACGCAGCTAGCTCTGTAGATCCGCCAAGCGAAGCAGATCGCTTGAGCCGCTAATAAGCGGGTCCGGAAGCTCATCCTGATTTGCCCAAAGTAAATCATCGACTTGGCTCGGTTCGGGGCGGAGAACGGCGCGATTAGATATCTGGGCGCGATAGACAACAACTACAATTTGATCAGAGAGACCAATTCGATCCGGAACGAGCGGGCTGTAGTCCCCGCTCGTCAGACCGAGCTCGCGCTCAAGAATTGACTGGGCCTGAGAGCCGATTGACCCAGATTCATTTAGAAAACCGCTCGCGCTCAGCGACCAGTTCATGCCCGCCTCAACTGTCACGGCCCGACGCTGGCAGAGAACCTGTCCGTCGCTGTTGGTAAGAATCACTAACGCCTTAAGGAAGCCGAGTGTCAGCGGTCGAAAAAGGTCGGCTTCTTCGGAAGCGGCGAAGCGCCAGCGGTAGCGAGCGCTAAAGCAGTCGATTCTTTTTTCTGAAAAGGCAATTGTATCTACCATTAAAATCGAACCGTCGAAACATTCCGGAGAGAGCGTGACCGATTTCTGCGAGCTGGCAACCACTCCTTGCTGGCTGACCGAAAGCAGCGGTGCTTCAACCAGGTTTACCTCAGGGTCAAAATCAATTGTAAATGCCTCCATCGATTCGATAATGGAGCGAGCAGCCTTTCTAACAAGTTTTTCGTCAAAGAAGCTCAAGCTCCAATTTCAACTCAGGCGGCGGACCCGGTGGCCAGCTTAGCTACTCCAAAATAGGCGTCTTGCCGGCGAGCGGACGCGACTGGCTCTTCCGATCAAATTTGAAACAAAAGCAAACCAGCCTGGCTCGATCTGGTTCGCTTTTGTCCGGGTATCTCTCGGCGACGGGAGCGAGCCGAGGGCAAGCGGTTAAGTCTAATCTCTTTTCTGGGCGGCGACCTGCTCGAGCCGAACTGCCTCACGAGCAATTTCCGGGAGAAAGTGTCGGCGCAAAAGGGCAGCAACCACCTTTTGGTAGTTGCTGCTGTCTATCTGTCGATAGCGACGACGAATGAATTCGCGCGCCTCATCAATTCCATGCAGCTCTTCTTCGGCCTGCTCGGAGATTGCTCGGGCGCTAACTGCCTCGCGGCTCAGGCCCGGGTCAAATCCACGCCGAACGAGCCGGGAGATCCAGCGTTGCTGATCGCGCCGGTCAAGCTGGCGTTCACCGAGCCAGTTCTCAAGCGCGGCCTCAACTGGTCCGGCCGGGTCATCAATATCAGAGCTGAAGCCCGCCTCAAGAGCGGCCTCAGCGAGGAAATCACTGATTCCCTTCTCGCGGAGGCGGCGAGCGACCCAGCTCCGGCCGCGATGATCGGCTCGGGCACCCTCAACGATCATTTCAGCGAGATAGGCGTCGTTGAGAATCTGCAGTTCGGCACAGCGCTGAACAACTTTTTCACTGACTACTTTACCGTGACCGCGCTCGCTCAGGCGCTGGCGAAGAATCGACTCAGAGATCATTCCCATCGAGAGGCGCCGGTAGGCATAGTTCAGGGCTCGGTCAAAGTCAACAATTGCGAGAATCTCTTCGGCGCGAGCTTGATCAATCTGATCGCCGGCGCGAAGGCCAACTTCGGCAAACTGGTTTAGAGAAATTCCGACCCAGAACTTGTCATCGATATAAATTGAAACTCGGTCCGGATCCTTTTTTTGCTGCTCAACTCGACTTACTTTGCCGGTGCGAATCTTTAGCGGCGTTCCCATTTAGACAAGCTTAGCAGTTTTTTCGGCAGACTGCGGCAATTATTCAGAGCAAGGCGGAGCGTCAATAAGCGCGCCGATTCGCTTCGGATTGGTCCGGGCCAGCTCGAGCGAACTCCGAATCAGTGCGCTTGCCTCGGCTCCGATAAGCTCTTCAATCCGGCCGAGTTCATTCTCGGTGGCAATCTGATTCAGCTGACCATCTTCAAAATCAAGAAGGAGCTTAAAGGGGCTGACTAAGCCGAGTCCATCACTGGGGAGGCCACGCTCAAGAAAGAGCTCGATCGCCGGTTCGTGAAGCAGGCTCGGCTCAGCAAGTAGCTCCTGAGTCTCTTCTCCAGAAAGTGATTGGTTCATCGGCTCGAGCTCCCAGATGCCGTTGCTTGCTTGGTCTTTATCATCCTGATTAGAAGCTTAGCAGATTCAGCGAGCGCCGGCAACTATTTCCCGGAAAGAAACTGATCGCTTCACTTCGCTTCACTCGCCGGGAAAATTGCTCTTCGAGATAAAAACAGCCCGGCCGAGTGCCCGTTCTAGAATTATCATTGAAATGGCGCCCGATAGCAAAGACAAGCCCGATCGAGCCGCTCCGGGCGGGCCGGAAGCCGGGCCGAGTCGGCCGCCGAGCTTTACTGATCAGCCGACAGTCGTTGAGCGGCCGGGTCCGCCGCCGAGTGATGGGCCGAAGACCCCGCTCGAGTCAAGAATAAATTCAATTGATCCCGGCCCCGACGAATTTGACTACACAACTGAAGACGCTCTGGCTCGACAGAAAAAGATTACCTACGCAGTTGCCGCAGTTGCCTTGATCGCTCTCGTGATTGGCCTACTCCCTGGTGGCAAAATTACTGCCTCAGACATCGAAGATGGGGCAATTGTCAGCGCAAAGATCGCCGACCAGGCAGTCGGAGCAAACAATCTTTCTCCAGATGCAATTTCTGCCGATGAGCTAGTTGGTCCGATCGGGCCGACTGGACCAGCTGGGCCGAGGGGCCGGCCCGGATCGGCTGGCGCTGGATCAGAAACTGAAATTGTTGTCAGCGAAACGATTCTCCTCGCCGGCGCAAGCAAACAGGTGACAGCGAGTTGTCCGTCCGGAAAGAGCATTGTCAGCGGCGGCGCGACTGTTGGCGGCGAAGGGCTTGCTTTTCTGCGCGCCTCCGGGCCTGATCCGGATAAGGTCGACGCAAACAGAGTCCGGAGCTGGAGCGCCGAAGCGGTTGCTGCGCCCGGCAGCCGCTCCCCGTGGAAGCTGAGTGTTACGTTGATCTGCTCGGCCGCAAAAGCAACAGACGGAGTAGCAACTGAGCAAGTTGCACCGCTTGAGTCAATCAGTGGCCTGAACGATCCAGGCGCCAATTAGATTAAAACTTGGTGAGCTTTGCCCGAGGCCGACCGTGTTACCTGGAGCGAATCCGGTTGTCTCTATCAATCTCAACCAGCCAGCTTCGCTTCGCTGATCATCTCCAGGATCAGTTTAGCCTGGGGTTCAGCTTAAGCGAAGCGCTCGCGAGTGAGAGCCCGACTCAGATTATCCAGAGTCATTAAACTTCTAGCTGATTAGCTCGGTAATAGCGGCAACTGCCAGAAGGAGCAGAAAAAGTAAACTAACGAGAATCAAGCCGATCACAAAAATGCCGGTCAGGCCGCGACTCGCCGAGAACTGAACGCTCTCGTCATAGGCGCGCCAGAGCTCACTCAGCTCGGAGAATTCAACTGGATAGCTCTTGAGCACGTTGCCCGGGTTCGCGTCGACCGAGAAGGAAGTTTCTGTTCCGGTCTGGCCAGCCTTGAAGGCGCGACTAATTTCAAGCGGAGCCCCGTTGCCATTCAGATTGAGCCCGGGCTTTTTCTTCGCCGGAGTCGGATCGACCCGCCAGACGAAAACCCCACTCAGGCTCTCCGGGTCCCAGTCAACTAGCTCGGCCGCGACCGGATCAGAAACTTCGCCGCTATCGCCAATATCGTCGAGATCAAACAGCGCAGTAAGATCAGCAGAAAACTCTTCACCGGCCTGGCTAATTGCTGCCGCTTCGGCTTGCCAACTGTTTTCGGCGCCGAGCTCGGCAAGCTGGGCCTGCCAAGAATCCGCAAGGAGCTGTTCGACGTCGAGCCGCTCCGATTCGTCGCTGCCAGCTTCGGCGAGGTCGAGAGAATCTGTTTCGGCAGCGGGCCTTGGCTGATAGTCGTAGATTTCGTTTCCGCTCATAGGATAGGTATAACAGCAAGCCGGCATCTTTGCGCGTTTTTAGCGAGCGCGTGCTGACTCGCTGCTAAAATCAGAACATGCCCCGAAAAGAGAAAAAGCGGGCCGGATCAGCCGGGCCGGGCCAGGTTCTCTTTCGGCTCGGTCTCGCCGGGCTGATCTCGGTTTTTGCCAGCCTCGGGCTGCTTATACCAGTTGTTCGCGACGCGGAAGAAAGTCGTCAATCGGTCAGTCGGTCAAGTCGGCTTGCCGCTGGGGTTGCTCTTGCGCTCGAGGAGAGCTATCAGCGTAGCGGCCGCTACGCTGATAGCGCGGTCGCGGCGGCGCTAGACCCCTCGAGCCTTGTCTTAAGTGCAGCTGATCCCGAGGTTCGGCTGACGAGCAAAATCGCCAGTAATCGTCAATCGTTTTATCTAAGCGCTCAGGTAGTTGCCGAACAGAGCCGGCGCCAGGCCTACCTGTTTCAGATTGTTGCTGGGCGCGGACTGCCAACATTCACAAGTTGCTCGCGAGCAGTCAGTTTCTATGGTGATGTTTGTCTCGACGGCCAGTGGGATCCGGGTTCAGTCCCGGACCCAATCAAGCCCGGCCCGGCCCGGGCTAGCTCCAGCGATCGCTTCGACTCGGAGCCGGTGCGCCCGGCTGAGTTCACCGCCAGCGTTGCCGAAATTGCCGGAGCGGCAGTCGAAAAATTTTACCGGAAACGCTTGCGCCGCTTCAGCGAGTTCGAGCGCAGCGATATCTATCGAGTTGCCCCGGAGCTCGAGATTGCCGCCCGGATCAGTAGAGTTCGGATCAGACTAAGCCCGAATCGGCGCCGGGCGGTAGTCGATGTTCGCTGGGCTAACCCAAGCCAGCTTTCGCTTGCCAGTGCTTACAAAATTACGATTAACCGCTTTGGCCAGCGCCGCTACTCATGTGCGGATTCAACGATCGACAGCTTCTGCGCGAACAGCCGCTGGCGGCCCGGCTCAGCGCGATAATAATCGCTATGCTTGAACTCGCTAAGCGGCTCAAGTGTGAGCAAACGCACCCGGAATCAGCAATGCCGGCGGCCTGGCTCTGCTAAGATAGGGTCATGTGGAAAATCATCGCAATAACGCAAATCACAAGCCCAGCATCACAACGCAGGCGAGCCCAAGCAAGGCGGCGCTCAGCTTCGGCGAATAAGCGCTAGCGCGGTCGAGAGCCTGCTAAGATTTAGAGATCAACAACAACGGCAACAAAGCGGGAGTATAGTGGCTGAAACTCGCGAAGAGGAAATGGCTCAGCTTGATCCCAAGAATGAGGTTGAGCGCCGAGTCGCCTATATGCCGATCCGGAATAACCAGGCAAGCGGGCCCGGGGCCGGGCGCTGGCGCGAGTGGCTCGCTCACCCGGGCAGTGCGGTAGTCGTTGCTCGCAAAGAAGGCCGGGTCTGCCTGATTCGCCAATGGCGGGCCGCGATCAGTCAGCAGATTCTTGAATTGCCGGCCGGGCTGATTGATCGCGGCGAAGAGCCACTCGCTGCTGCTAAACGCGAACTGCGCGAAGAAACTGGACTGAGCGGCGGCCGCTGGCACTCGCTTTTGAGCAGCTACACAACTCCCGGCTACAGCGACGAGCTCCAGCACTTTTTCCTCAGCGATGAACCAGCTCTCGGCAGCCAGGATCTCGACAGCGGCGAAGAACTCGAAGTTGAATGGTTTACTGTTGAGGAGATCAACGAACTGTTGCGAGATGGAGCCATTTGCGACGGGAAAACGATTCAGGGCTTGGCAATGATCGGCTGTCTCGACTTCGGGCCCGGGGCTCGGGGCGGAGACTCCAGATCGGACTAATCTTGCGAATCAAATTGGCCGCAGCCGCAGCGGAAGCGCATTCCGAATTATCCAGCCAGGAATTTTCAATATGTTCAGCATCTGCCAGCGCCGCTCCTAAAAATCCTTCGAAAGTTTCAAGCTGAAGTATTTGGTTTCATACTCTTATTATAGCCGGGCAGCACCAGCGAGTGCTAATGCCGAGGCCACTTTTGCTGGCCAGCGGCGTTTCTTAATCTTCTGCTTTTCTCATATCCTTTATCCAACAGTGCTTGCCGACCGGTGCCGATTCCAATCAGTCAGCTATCTACGCTGGCGCCGGCCTGTTCGAAAGCAATTTCAATTTGATCAAGAGGCAGCTCGATTTGAAGCGTATCGCTAACTGCGGGGAGAGCGCTGCTCCCGAGACCCGATTGCGAGACGGTTGCCGCCGCTGCCAGTAAACTTTCGGAGATTGACTGGCTGAGCGAAAGATCAAGTTCGGCCCGGGCAACACTGATTTTCTCAATCAATCGAGGAGCGATCTCGGGTCGGGTCGGTCGAGATTGAGATGATTGTTCGCGCTGAGGAGAAAAGAGTTCATTCCGCTCACCAGCGGCGACGAAAGCCCGGCCGATAAGGCTGCGCATAACCGCTCGGCCCGGTTCGGCGGTGATCTGCGCCTGGTCAGCCGAAAGACTGCTGCCCGCTTCGACCAGTCCGGAAAATTGCAAGCTGATAAAGTCGAGCGGGCTCAACTCGTGGCTCTGCCAGTCCGAGGCCTCAATCACTTTTTCGGACCGTTCAATTTCTCGAGCAATTTGTTCTCGCGGCCAGATCGGCAGCGAAGCAAATTCTGTCGCCCAGCGCTGGTAAGTTGCTGAGTCAAACTGATCGGCGAGCGGGCTTGACAGGTTGAAGTGAAACAGATTCTCGGAGCTGCGAGCGATTATCAGCAAGAGCTCCTTTCCGAACTCGGCCCCGGAGCGACCCCGGAGGAGATTCTCGAGGTCTTCTGGAGCTTGGCTCGCCTCGAGAGCAAAAAGAAGTGCCTGCTGGTCGGCGCGCTCTCGGTAATCACGGAAAAACTGGCTCTTAGAATTGCCGGCAAGCGGCACTCCACCGAAAAGTGACTGCGACTCATCGAGCCAGCGAAATTTTGCAATAAAATCTGGCTCAACTCCGGAGGCAAGTAAGGCCTCCTCAACCCGATCGAAAATGCTCAAATGCTGCTCGATTGCCCGGCCGCGATCAAGTAGCTTGGCAACGGCAACCGGGTCAAGCATTTGCCGCAGCGGCGGCGGCATTTTTTCAAGGAACTCGTCGCAGAAGAAAAGCGTCGAATCCGGAATCCGCCGGATCATCTCGAGGCCTGATTCTTGGCTTGCTTGATCTTCGGCCTTCATCTTCTTCTCGAATCATAGCAGTGATTCAGAAAAAATAGCAAAATCAGCGCTACCAAGCCAAGCTAAATCAAGTCAAGCAGCCGATTCGGAAACAGTTTTTAGGAAGCCGGGCTATTGTCACGATAATCAGATAAACTAACCTTGCCTTTTCAGGCGAGACTTCACTTTGTGTAAATTCAGGAGCTAAATCACCGACCCGCCACGGCTGCGATTGATTTTCAAATTACTCTAAAAGGGACTTGCGCCTAATGTTTTTCGCTTTCATTTAGTTTTCGCTTTTATGTTCTTATTCAATTAGCTGTTTAAAGTTGCTAAACAATGGCTGACTGGCAGCAAGCATCCGTGGATAAAAACCATCCTTAGCTGCAGCAAGCATCTCTGCCTGACAACCAGTTTCTGCACAAAGGAGTATTCCAGCAGCAACATCCCAGTCATAAATTGGACATTCAAAATAAGTAGTATCAAATCTGCCAGCAGCAGTGTAGGCTAAACTAAGAGCAGCGCTACCTAATGAACGATTCAAACAAGTAAGTTTCTGATCAACTTTGTTCTTACGATCTGATATTTCTACCTTATTCCCACGTTCAATAAAACCCCCATAAATTGTATGGCTGAACAGTTCAGGGGGATTAACCTGCTCCAGTCTAACTTCATTTAAGAAGGCTCCTTGGCCACGCGCTGCAGTAAAGATTTCATGTTTTGCTAAATCAGCGATAGCAGCTAAGCGAAGCCCATTCTCATCCTGACAGGCAATGCTAACACACCATTCAGGAATACCACGAACAAAATTCATTGTTCCATCAATTGGATCAACAAACCATCTCCGCTTACTGTTTTCAGAAGAGAGTTGATCTCCTCCTAGGCCACTCTCTTCTCCAACAATTAGATCGTTGGGAAATTTCTCTTTAATTTGTTGACGTATAATTTCCTCAATTTTATGATCTGCTTCTGTTACATAATCAAGTCCATTTTCTGATTTATTAAAGACTTGTAATGAACGATTTAATTGATTATTTAATATAGATTCAATCTGATCAATTATTTGATTAATGAACTCAAGCTCAGTAAACATTTCCTGTTCTTGACATTTATCGGCCTGAGTATAATTGATATAACTGGATAAATTGATAAATGATTGGCTCATTAAAATATTTTATCTCAAAAATAGCTCAATCAGCTAGTTTTAGCTTATTTAAATCTGGCATAGTGGCTGATCAATAGCAAATTTTTGTGAGAAATAGAGGGGGCCAACCATTCCACTATTAAAACTTGGCATGGTGTATGATTGCATGCCAATATCACTAATTGAATACTCTCAATCTTACATTCAATATTGAGTTCGATTCGGCCTGCTCAAGTTGAGCTGGTTTGAGCAGAAAGAACAGGCCCCGAGCTATGCGATTAAGTAATCGCATAGCTCGGGGCCTGTTCTTTTTATCCGGAAATTAATTCGAGCTCGGCTACCTGACAACCGTCAGCATCTTTATTGCTGTTTTCGAGCCAGCATTACTTGAAACAACCCGGAATGAAGCACGAATTCGACCAATGCTTCTTGGTCGAATTCGGACATTGACGACCCGGGTAGCGCCGCTGTTGATCCGTCCGACCCGGGCGTTGAAGCGCAAGCCCCGGCCAGCAACGATTAAGCGAACACCCTCGGCGGTCATGTTCCCGCTGTTTCGGACGCGAACCCGGTAGGTAGCGAGTCGATTCCGTTTGACACGAGCGGGGCCGAAGACGCGAACGCTGCTAATCCGCGCCTGACCAAGAACGCCGCTGCAGGGATCGGTTCCGGAGTCACCGACAATAAACTCAGGCGGGCCGATCGGGTTGCCTCCGACATCACGCGAGCCGAGCGTGAAGTCAGCGGTCCAGGGGAAGCCTCCGCCCGAGCATTTTGCCTGAACGTAATTAGGATCCTGCCCGGCCGGGAGGATGACCGTAATTGCCTGATTCGGCTTTTCGATGATAACCTCTTCTCCGGGAATTGAAAGATTCATTGTCCGCACCGAGGAGTCGGCAGTTAGACGCGGAATATCGAAACGGAGCTGACCGTCGGGCTCAAGAATCGCCGAAGTGTAGATGCCAACCCCGGTATCGTAGGAGTAGGCGTAGACCTTTAGTTGCGGCTTGCCGGCGACAAGGCCGCCGTTGAAGACAAGAATCTCTCCGTTCAGATTAGCGAGCGGATTTGTGCTCTGGCCAAGAGCGAAGATCGCAGTACCATTACCGAGAAGAGAATTCGGACAACGCTCGAGCATCTGCGGTACCGGAATGCTGTTTGTCGTTGGCGGCGGCCCGAGCTGATCGTCAGCGCAAATTGGCATCGAAGCGCTTGGATTGAAAGTCATTCGATTTGCCGCTGGCAGGCCGAGGCTGGCAACCTTCATCGGCGTTACCGTTGGCGCCGCCGGGGCCGGAATAATCGTCGTTTCAACGGCCCAGTTTGCCGAGACAAACGAATTAGTGTAGAAGGTCGCTGAACGCGGGTTGATCGAGACATCGGCGTTCGCTGTTTCGCCGGCAGCCGCTGCTAGCGAAGGCAGAATTAACAGCCCGGTCAGAATCATCAATAGGATGGCGGATAGGTGCTTGAACAGTTTCATAAACAAGATTGTACTAGCTGTGTGACGTTGCGCACGCTCTTTTCTTCTCAGCGGCGCCTTTCCGACACCGGTGTTCTTGAATCGCTTTATTCGGTCGAGCCCAGGAACAAAACCGGTTCAATTTTGGCCTCTATCGCTAAGCTCCTCACGATGATGCCGGACAAAGATGATCCGACCAATACCGATGCTGAGGCTGAGGCTGAGGCTGAGGTTGAATCAACTCCTCGCTCGGCTCGTGGCAGCAGCGACCGAGGCTCGGGTCGGCGAGCGAGCGCTCTGAATCGCGGCCTCGGAATTACGGCAGTGATTATTCTGATCCTGACTAGTCAGCTCTTTGCCTATTCGCTCAATGCGAGCCGAGAAGAGCCGGGCTCGGCAACAATAAGTGCACCCGAGCAAGCGGCAAGCGAGCAAGCAGTCCTTAAGTTGAGCGCGGCCGCGAACCAGTTCTGGCAGCTAAACAAGAAATATCCGCTCGAGCTCGAGCAGATCACGAGGTTTATTATTCCGAGCGATCGGACAAGCCTCGGCAAGGCTCAGGTCCGGCTGACGCCGAGTGTTGATCGCCAGCAACTCATTATTTATGGTTTGCCGGAGTCGGTTCTCCTCGATCCGCCCGAGTCATTTCGACTCGACAAGGAGTTCCTCCCCGAAGATCTCGGCCTTGAAACGCTATTGAGCCAGGGTGAGACTCGAGAGATCAGCTTTGCAATTGATCGCTGACTCCGACAGGCAGCCGGAGGTAGATGAGCAGCAGGGCCGCTCGAGCGAGATGAGAATCAGGCCCGGCTTGAGCTGGGTCGCTAAAAGAGCTCGATGTTCAAGCCGCTCCTGCTAGAATCGGAGCATGATCGAGCTAATTGAGAGCCGAGTTGTTTCCGTTTCCGGGCTGAGCGAACGCGTCGGGCGAATTGTCAAAAACGACAATTTCGTTTTTCTGGTCGATGCTGACCCGGCGACTGTTGGAGTCGGCGGCCGTCAGCATCGCGGCAATCTCCATGCCGCTGAGGCAGTTGTCGCTGCCCTGAGCGAGCTTCCGGTTACTGCCGGGATTAGCGAAGCAATTGATGCAACTCAAAATCGAGTTGCGAACAGTGACGGAAGCGGCTACGCAAGCTGGATCGGCTATTCGCGCGAACGCAAGCAGATCTGGCGGGTCGGCGAATTAAACTGGGCTTGCCAAGGAATCTGGCATCAGCAACGCCGCGCCGACCTGAGCGCGATTAGCGAACTTCGCCGGTTGATCATTGCGACAGCAAGCGCGGCCGGAGCCGAGCTGCTTGAGCTGATCGAGGCCGATCCAAGCGCGATCTATGTTGATCAGCTAATTAGTCGTCAGCGTGAATTAATAAATCAAACAGCAAGCGGCCGCTTCGGCTGGTCAGCTATTGATGGAAATGAGCAAGGAACGGTCCGTTTTGAAGTGGTTGATCTTCAGCGCAACGGCGCCGGCGATCGTGACCGGCTCGAGCTGATTTTTAGCAATCAGGGCTGGCTGCGCGGGGAAGCGCGGACTCTTCGGGCGGCCGAGGCTGAGCTCGCCGCCCGGCTTGAGCGCGATCCGCTCCTAAGTGAGGGCGAAGCGGAACTCCGGGCAACGAGTGCTGACGAGCGAAGCTGGCTGCGGATCAGCGTTGCCATCTAATTCCAGCCCGGCCCCGGTTGCAGCTAACGTTAACTCTAACGCTAAAAGTCGCTGAATAAAACTAGCCGTGGCCGAGACTTGCTCAACCACGGCTAGGCAACCACCCTGTTCATTTATAATCATATGCCGAGCTTTGCTCTTTGCCGAAAATGTGCTTATTTTCTCGAGGCTTGTCTGAGCTGCTGCCGCTGCCAGCCAGAAGCTATTTGCAGACGAGAGAGTCAACTAAGAGCCGAAAGAGCTGCTAACCTCTAGGCAGTGAGCAAGGCTGATCAAGAATATTTTCCGAACGAGGGCCCGCTGGCGACTCGAAGCGTAGCCGCTCGGAGAGAGATTGGCGAAGAAGTATATGATCCGCGCCCGACTTCGCTGAACAAGCGCTTCTTTTACACGGGCGCTGATCGAATTGCTTCTAAAACAGAGATTAGTAAGACCAGCGCGAACGGCAACCAGGGGCTTGGCCTCTATGGTTCGAGTCGGCGCCGAGTTGCCGATGACTACGCCCACCTTGAAAACGGCGGCACGAGCGAGCGAGTTAAGCCCGGAATTGTTTCCGCCTATCGCTATCAGTTTTCCGAACGCGGGGTCATTGACCTTACGGCGGCTGCGGCGGTAAATTTCGAGCGGGCTCTACTTCGCTGGGTTCGAGCGGCGGCGGTCGCTGCTGACTCTGATCGAGCCAAAATCGAAGAGAAGATTCTTAGCGAGAGGCGGCGCTGGGGCTTGGGCTCGCCGGCTCGCTCGGCCGCAAACGAAGAGCGGCCGGATCGAGCAACAAATCAGACCCTGCTCAACGCCTACAGTGGCGTAATCGCTGGCATTGCCAATGATCAGGCCCAGCTTGAGGCAGGAAAAGAAGCCGGAATTAGAAAGGGCTCAACCGCTACTCGGCACTTCGAAAACGCTCACCAGGCTCTCAATCAAATCTGGCTTGATATCGCTCGCGAGAACCGAATCCAGGCACTGACGCTGCCCGGGGCAGAAAGCAACGCTCGGGGAGTTGATGTTGGCGCGCATCAGGTTGTCGTTCTTCTCGATATGGAATGCCTGGCCCGAGTCGAAGTGCGGCCGCTGATTCCGGTTGAGGAGCTTGCGGCAATCGAGCGAGAGCGAGAGAGCGCTCTTCGCAATGCGCGCCGGCGTGAGCCGTTTTCGCTGATTTAGGCGGTCTAGTGGCCTAGTGATAGTGATATAGTGGTCTAGCGGTCGAGGGGCCGAGTTACTTTACTCTGCTCGAGTCCGCTGAGCGCTGCGGCAATTAGTCCAGTGCTAAATTCGCTTTCGCGGCGAAACGCTTCAGCTAAGGCATCGTTGCAATAGTAAGCGCTACGAGCGGCATCGCGGAGATACTCGCGGCTACCTGGTCGCGGCCAGACAATCGTCGCCGGAGCCCGATCAACAATTTTGACGAGCTCTCGCATTAGACAGCCGTCAAAGACGGCTCGCTCCCGACCAAGATAGCTCTGGGCATCGCAAACTGCAGCATCGGTTGGCGGCAGGCCCTGTAAAAAGAGGCCGGTGCTGAGCCGAGCGAGATCAAGATCGTTAATTCTCGAGAATCTCGGGCGCGTCTGCCAAAAGCGCGTTCTGATCGAAGTATTTGCTGGCAGCGCCTGAGACCAAACTGAGTGCGGGCTTTTTGTTTGAAAATAATCTCTCAAGCTAATCCGGCTCAAGCCGCTCGAGTAAAATCCACTTTCAGCCCAGGCGCGGAGCTGATCATCATTAAGCATCGGTTCCGGGCAAAGGCTCCGTTCACTTGCCCAGTCAGCAATTGCCCGACCAATTCCGTTCTGGAGGTGAAGAAACTCCGCGCCGCTTTTGACGGTGGCGAGATCGGCCGCAATCGCGATCAGAACCGCTATCTGCCAACGGAGACGGTCGGCGCAGAGCTGGTGGAGCTGAATTGTCTCTGAGCCAAAAGAGCTAACCTGCGCATGATCAAATAAACCAGGTACGGTATCTTCGCGGTTGCGAGTCCAATTATTCAGCTGAGATCGGGTTGCACTGATTCGAACCCGGAGTAGTGCTGAATCATCAAGCTGATTTGCGAATAGATAAAGTGTTTGCTGAAGCGATTTAATGCTGTTGTCGAGGCTGCTCGATGCGCTGCATGCGCCAAGCTCGCGTTCAATTTTTGAAATCAGATCAAGGCGAAGACCGGCTCGATTCGCGGCAGCAATCAGCTCCGGGGTTTTATCGACCTCGGAAAGCTGCGGCTGCGGCTGCGGCTGCGGCTGAGCACCGGGTCGGCGAGCGCGACGGAGCTCGAGCTCGCCGGGAAAGTTTGCTTCAATTTCAGCCTCAGCCTCAGCCTTCATTCAAATAAGTATAGCGGGCTCGGCGGCGCCTGCCTATCTTCCGTTTTCGCTCGAGCCGCGCCGGGCGGGGTCGGCGCGATTGCTATCAATCAGTCCGCGAAGTACGGCCGCAAGCATTTCACTAACGAGAAGGTCCTCTTTCTCGAGCGCCTCGCTGACAACCGCGTCATCGAAATAGGCGGCTCGGGCAATTTGAAAAAGACGCTTGTTTCCAGCAGTTGTTTTCCAATCAGCCCGAAGATGACTATTTACCCGGGTGCTGATTAGCTGCTCAAATATGTTTTGCCTCTTTCGAAGGAGGAAGTCGGTCTGGAGTAGATCAATCGCTTTTGGCGAGTCTTTTCTGTTTGATGGAAGCGGTCCGAGAAAGAGGCCGCCAGCCAAGCGAAACAACTGATCGCTATTAATGCCAAGCGGAGTGGACTGGCTCGACTCAAAGCGCGATTTCAGCGAGCTGCTTCGCGGGAGAACCTGGCCCCAGAGAGACTTTAGTCCAGTTGATTGCGGATCCAGATAAAGGCGCAGACTCTGAAAATCTTTCTGCTTTTTGCAAATGCCAGCCGCTTGCCAGTCTCGGAGCTGACGACTGGATATCCCTTGATCTCGACCAATATTTTTCAGGTTCACCCAGTGAACCAGCGCTCGGGCGATCGCTTGCTGGCGACGCTGAAATTCTTCCCTGTTTTTTGTCTGATTGAAATCATTGATAATAGCAAAAAACGCGCCGAGCTGCCAAGCTGCCCGCTCGGCGCTGCGCTGTCTTGCCGCGCGAAGATGCTCGGGCAGATTGCTAATGGATGGAGGCAAAGGTCTTTTTGAGCGGAAATAAACTTGCCAGGAATGAAGGGCTTCGCTTGCCCGCTCAAGGCGTTCAATCTCTTTTATGTCAGGCTTGGCGATACTTTTCTCAAAGCATACGGCTTCCTTGATTCTTTTGGAAAATCGCTCGAGTTGAAGCTCGGCCTCGGCTGAGGCGCCAAGCTGAGCTTCGCCTTCAATTTTTGCAATCAGACTCAGCGCGAGTCCGGCCTGGCGGCAGTGAGTAATTAGCGTCAAAATTGGATCGTTAACAGCCGGCGGCATCGCCAATGTCGAAACGGCCCGACCCGCACTCGCGATCTTGGGATCGGCTCGAAGCATGAGCCTTGACTCGCCGGTGCTGCTGTTTTCTCGAAGTTCGGCCTTCACTCTCAAAGATTATAGCAGAGCCTGACTCTCCTGCAAAAAGTGCTGATGCTTGCCTTGACCGAGCCAGCGCCGGGCTCTAGAGAATAATCCCGGTCGTCGCTGAACCGAGCTAATCTGAACTATTCTCTAGAACCTGAGCTAGGGCCCGGGATGTGATCTCTTCAACCAGCTCAACAAATTCGAGTCCGGCGAAGTCAGCGGCGA
>Ga0105046_10008891_pt1 | contig 15766 bp, 9 predicted proteins | sample MAT03_FD_78385 | JGI IMG/M metagenome (GOLD analysis project Ga0105046, IMG submission 78385) | Freshwater microbial communities from Lake Fryxell liftoff mats and glacier meltwater in Antarctica - MAT-03 (megahit assembly) | ecosystem: Environmental > Aquatic > Freshwater > Ice > Liftoff...
CTAAACCCTTCTAAACCACTCTAAACCGGCTATAATGCCCTTCGATATCTTTGACGCAATGCGCAAACGCTTGTCCAGTTTCCGGTATGCCTTTCAAGGTATAGCTGATGTATTCCGCGCTCAACCCAATGCGCGTATTCATGGGACCGTGGCGCTTTTGGTTATTGCGGCTGGTCTGTATGTACGCCTGTCAAGCATGGAATGGGTCGCCGTCGTCCTTTGTATCGCCGTCGTCATCGCTCTGGAAGCCCTCAATACGGCGCTTGAACACCTCACGAACCTCGTATCTCCCACCCACCATCCCCTGGCCGGAAAAGCCAAAGACGCTGCCGCTGCCGCCGTGCTGATCGCAGTTTTCGGCGCCGTAATCGTGGGATTACTCATTTTTCTACCTAAAATGTCGGCATTTAACACCCTCTAATGCCTAATTTAGGCAAAAGTGGGGGCGTTTTAACGAGTACGATCCGGGCACTGCCCGTATCTTGACAATTAATTCCACAGGCCAGTTTTTATCATTTTTATTTTCACAAAATCCTTCTCACATGCGTATTCTTAAATCCTTATTACCCATGCTCTTGCTGGCGTGCGGTATGTCGGCGCAAAACTGTCAGATTTTCGATCTGACGGCCAGTGTAGTGTCGGTGGATCCCGTTTCATGCCACTATTTCGTGGTGCTCGATTTTCAACATAACGGCACCACCAACCAGTTTACCGTAACCGGAACCGGAAACAATTACGGCACTTTTTCTTATGGCCAGGTACCGGTTACCCTCGGCCCTTTCACGGCCGGCACCACGATCAACACCCTCGAATTTGTGGCGACCGATCTCGTTTTTCAGGATTGCCAGGACGTAGCGGTGCTGACGGTTCCGGCCTGCGGCCTTGCCCCTTGCGATATTTCAGGCCTGAGTGTACAGACAGGCAACTGCGGACTGCAGGGATTGACCTACGAACTATGGCTGAATTTCGACGTGGCAAACAACCCGAACACCAACAACTTTTTCGAAGTATGGACCGGAAACAACGTTTACTTAGGTCTTTTCCCGCTGAGCGCGCTTCCACTGCACATCCCGGCTTTCCCCTGGGGCAACGGCGCCTTCGACTATATTAAGGTGTGTATCAACGACTCGCCTGACTGCTGTGAGACCTTCGAATTTCCGGCGCCGGACTGCGTGCAGCAAAACCCTCCCTGTGAAATTGTCGACCTCGCGGTAGGCGCTGATAGTTGCACATCCGACAGTACGTACCGGTTGAAACTCAATTTTGTTGTAGTGAGTCCGTTTGCAATAGATTCTTTCACGGTAGCGGCAAACGGTACTTATTTCGGAACCTTTGGCTACAACCAACTGCCGCTGGTCATTCCCAATTTCCCCTGGAATGGCGGCCCGGCGGATTATGTAACGGTTTGTACGACGAATGACGTTCCCTGTTGTAAAACGAAAGAATTCCAGGTGCCGACTTGTTTGCCCATTTTTCCCTGCGGCATTCAAAACCTGACTGCCTTGCCGGGTGATTGTACGTCCGACAGTACCTTTAAATTGGAGATCGACTTTTCAGTCAATGACAGCACGGCAGTCGATTCGTTCAATCTCTGGGCGAACGGCGCATTCCTCGGCGTTTTCGGGATGAACCAATTGCCCTTGACGCTGGATAGCTTCCTCTGGAATAACAACGTGTTCAATTACATCCGGATTTGTACAGGCGATGCCCCCAATTGCTGCAAGGAACTGACGTTTGTTGCACCGGATTGCCTGCCGTTCGGACCATGCGAGATTACCCAATTGATCGTTCAGCCGGGCGGCTGTACGTCCGACAGTACATATAAGGTGTTCGTGTATTTCCAGGCGACCAATCCGGGCAACGGGACTTTCACCTTGTGGGCGAACGGTAATGTGTTCGGCACCTATGATTTGAGTGCAATGCCGTTGATGATTCCGAATTTCCCAAGCGGCCCGAACAACGTCGGGATGATCCGGGTGTGCATCAACAACGCTCCCGGCACAGCGCCCTGCTGCCGCGAAGCGGATTTTAATGCCCCGAATTGCAGTTCCGATCCTTGTGAGATATTCGATCTGGTCGTCGATCCGGGTGCTTGTAATCTGAATTCGCCCACCTATAACCTGGTCGTAAACTTCCAGGTGCAGAATCCGGGCAACGGCTTTTTCGAAGTATGGGCCGGTAACAACATCTACCTCGGCGTATTCCCGCTCAACCAGTTGCCGCTGACCATCCCCAATTTCCCCTGGGGCGGCGGAGTGACGGATCATATCAGAATTTGTATCAACGACCATCCGGATTGCTGCAAGGAGCTCGCGTTTGCGGCGCCGGATTGCTTCGGCAACGATTGCGCCATCCATGACCTCTCCGTAGAGACAGGCGATTGTACCGGGGACAGTACGTATGTGGTTCACATAAATTTCATTCCGGTCAACCCGCTGCCCGGCAACATGTTCAGCGTATGGGCCAACGGCGTGTTCTTCGGTAGTTACAACCTGAGTCAATTGCCGCTCACCATTACCAATTTCCCCTGGAATGGCGGCCCGAATGATGTGGTCCGGGTGTGTTTAGGCCCTCCTATGAATATCCCGATCGGATGTTGTGAAACGAAGGAATTTGCTGTGCCGGACTGCCTCAGTGGCGGCGATTGCCTCGTTCACGATATTACGGTTGAAACCGGCGATTGTAACGACGACAGTACGTATCACATCGTGCTCAATTTCATCGTGAACAACCCGGTGTCCAATACCTTCAGCGTATGGGCCAACGGCGTGTTCTTCGGTAACTACAACCTGAACCAGTTGCCGCTGGCTATCCCGAATTTTCCGTGGAACGGCGGCCCGAACGACGTGATAAAGGTGTGCTTCGGCAACAACCCCGCCACGCCGCCTACCTGCTGCGAAACGCATGAATTTGCCGTACCGGATTGCTTCAACAGCGGCGACTGCAATATTTTCGATATGGTTGTCGATCCGGGCGATTGCACCGGTAACAACACCTATAGCCTGTTCCTGAACTTCCAGGTGTCCAACCCGCCAAGCAATACCTTCGGCGTATGGGCCAACGGCGTGTTCTTCGGGAACTACAACCTGAACCAACTCCCGCTGACGATCCCGAACTTCCCCTGGAACGGCGGCCCGAACGACGTTGTGAAAGTGTGTTTCAGCACCAGCGGCGCCGTCGGATGTTGTGAAACGAAGGAGTTTGCGGTACCGGATTGTCTCATGGGCGATGATTGCGCCATCCACGATCTGGTGGTGGAAACAGGCGATTGTACCGGAGACAGCAGCTACCATATCACGGTCAATTTTATTCCGGTGAATGCACCGTCCGATCTTTTCCAGGTTTGGGCCAACGGCGTGTTGTTCGGTACTTACAATTTGAGCCAGCTGCCCCTGGGCATCAACAATTTCCCCTGGAACGGCGGCCCGAACGACGTCATTAAAATTTGTCTGGTCAGCAACAACAGCGGCGTGACCTGCTGCGAAACCAAGGAATTCCCGGTTCCGGATTGCATCCACCCGGGCGATTGCTCGATCAGCAACCTGGCGGTCGAAACGGGTGATTGCACCAGCGATTCTACGTACCACCTGACCTTAAACTTCACGGTGTCCAACCCTCCGGGCAACACCTTCGGCGTGTGGGCGAACAACGTATTCCTGGGTCTTTTCAATCTGAGCCAATTGCCACTTCAGATCCCGAATTTCCCATCGAACGGGGGCGTCAACGACGTGGTGAAGGTTTGTTTCGGCAATGCCGGCATTGTTACCTGCTGCGCAATTGAAGAATTCCCGGTTCCTGATTGTATCAACCAGGGCGGTCCCTGTGAAATCTTCGACCTGGTGGTCGATCCGGGCGATTGTACCTCTAATACCACTTACAGCCTGTACCTGAACTTCCAGGTGAGCAATGCGCCGGGCAATATTTTCAGTGTTTGGGCCAACGGCGTATTCTTCGCTACCTACAACCTGAACCAGTTACCGCTCAATATCCCGAATTTCCCCTGGAACGGCGGGCCGAACGACGTCGTGAAAGTTTGCTTCGGCGACAATATCGGCTCCACAGCCTGCTGCGCGATCAAGGAATTCGAGGTGCCGGATTGCCTGCAGAACGACCCCTGCAATATCTATGATCTGAACGTGCAGCACACGGGTTGCCTTTGCGGACAGTTCTTTGCCATCCTGACTTTCCAACACCAGAACGGCGGTAACGGCGGCTTCGACATCGTGGGCAACGGGACCAATTACGGCAATTTCCCATACAACACCCAGCAGCCGATTATCCTGGGCCCACTCAACGGAGACGGTACGACGCAATACGAATTCGAGGTGCACGACCACCAGTTCACCGATTGCCAAGACAGTTACAACCTGGGCGTTATTGACTGCCCTGTCATGATGGTCGACAACGTGAACGGCGGCGGTACTGTGAACGTTTCGCCTAATCCGGCCGGCGAATGGCTGAACGTGAATGCACAACTGCCCAACGGCCTCAAAATGGGCCAGACGACGGTGCAAGTGTATCAAACAGATGGAAAATTAGCCCTCGCGCTGACGGTAGCAGAAGGCGGCAACTTCCAATTGGATGTATCGGCTTTACCGGCTGCTATGTATCGCTTGGTTTTGTTGAGCGATGCTGCCCGTCTGGAAGTCAAGTTTGCGAAGCAATAGGCATTCCGTCTTAGCTTTCTGTACATAACAGAACTAAGAGGCGGTCTCCTGGGTAGGTTTAGAAAAGTTTAGAGGGTTTAGATGGTTTAGAAAAGTTTAGATGGTTTAGATGGTTTAGAAAAGTTTAGATGGTTTAGATGGTTTAGAAAAGTTTAGATGGTTTAGAAAACAATCATTTCATTTAAAATCAATGAAATGGGTATTTTCTAAACCCTCTAAACCCTCTAAACCCTCTAAACCTTCTAAACCCTCTAAACCTTTAATGAAGTATAATCGTGTGATGGACAAAATTTTATATAAGTTTACCCGCCTAATCGAATGACCCATAGCTGTCTTTGATTTTTTCACAATTAAACTGGTTTTCATGATGCATGCTTCTATTCAGGCCGCTCCTCCGGCCTCCCGCTCCCTTGCTTTTTTGAAAAAATTCTTCCTGCCGCTGGTCTTCGGTTTGTCGGCTTTCCTGGCTGTGGCGACTGATGCCGGCGCGCAGACAACCAAGGTCAAAAAGGTCCTGCTCCAGGGATTCTGGTGGGACTACCGCAACGACAATTTTCCAAACCGCTGGAGTAATTACCTCACAGAACTGGGCCCGCGCCTGAAATCGATGGGCATAGACGCGATCTGGGTGCCGCCTTCTTACAAAAACAACTCCACCGGCTCCGTTGGGTACAGCCCCTTCGATCAATATGACCTGGGCGATAAGTACCAGAAGGGTGGGAGCGATTCGCTGAATGTGCGGACCCGCATGGGCTCCAAAGACGAATTACTGCGCATGATCGGCGTAATGCACGCCAACGGGCTCGACGTTATTCAGGATATCGTGCTGAATCACGTGGACGGCGCCGGCTCGAATGTAGGCCTGGGCGGACAAGACCCGGAAGTAAACTACTCCATGGTCAACTCCAGCGGGTACAAAAACTTCCGCTATGCCTCGTACGCGACGCCTTTGCTGGACGATTCGCAAAACGACTACTGGACACGCAACGGCCGCTGGCCAAAAAACTACCCGAATTTTTATCCCAACCTGAACAATAACTGCACCACGGGAGATATCTGCTCGGCCTTTTTCGGTCCCGATATTTCGTATGAAAGCAGCGCCTACGGCCAAAGCTCGAATATTCCCAGCTCCGGATCGGCCACAATCGGCGGGGTGACGCGCCCATATATCAACCCGGCGCAGTCTTCGAACCACATGCGCGACAACGCGCGCAACTGGATTATGTGGTATAAAAAACAAAGCGGCGTGGATGGCTGGCGCTGGGATGCGGTCAAACATTTTCCGATTTATGTGCAGGAAGACCTGATCTACAACACCAAATACGTCATTTCTCCCTTCGCGCAAGGTGGCGAAGCGATGTTTAATATCGGCGAATGGATTGGCACCAAAACGGAACTGGATAACTATGTGCTGAACGTGCGAAGCGGTACGGAGGAACACACCGGCACCTTCGATTTCAGCCTGCGCGGGTACAGCACCAGCGGCGGCATTTACAGCATGGTGATGAGTACAGGCAGCTATAATATGCAGAGCCTGCCCGGCGAACAGCAGGGCAAACGTTTTTACAATTATGCCACCCAACGCGTACACCGCACCTGCCCTTTTGTGAACAGCCACGACACTTATCGGCCGATCCTTTTGGCCAACGGCAATTTCTCCCAGGCCTTGGGCGTCGGCAGCGGCTGGAATACCGGACAGGAACTCGGTGGCAACGGCCAGCACATCGACCCGCGCGAACCGCGGCTGTTTTCGGCCTATGCGACTGTTTTCGCCATGGACGGCAATCCCACGGTGTTTTTTGAAGACTTGTTCGACATCGGAACCACCGGTAAACGCTACAGCCACCTGCCGACCAGCGCGACCGACTTACCGGTGCGAAACGACATTGTAAACATTATACAGGCGCACCAGAAATTACAATTCAAAAACGGGGATTACGGCGTACCGACCTCGCTGACCGGCGGTTCGGCGCCGTTTTACCAGAAAGGCAGCAGCGGAGACCACCTGGTGATCGAACGAATCGGGAAAGCCCTGATCGGTATCACCGATAAGTATAACACGATCGCGAACAATACGCAGGATGAGGAAGTTTGGGTATCGGTGGGCGACGTTTCCTGGTACAACACGGATTTATACGATTATTCCGGCGCGCACGGGGTAACGGTGACCCAAGTATTCGGCGACGGCCGCGTGTTGGTGAAAACCGCTCCGGTGGCCCATACCATCAGCGGCGCGCGTGGTCATGGCTATTCCATTTGGGCCCCCAAACCGGCCGGCGTCACGTTCGCAACGGTGCAGGATATGTACAATTACATCGCCACGTACGCCCCTTCCCACAATGCCCAAACCGTGCAGGAATGGGAAATGGCCGATGACCTGGGCGACAGCCACGCCAAATCGCTGAAACAAGGCGGAAAATTGCCTAACAACTCAAGCGCTCAACGGACGGTGGGGCGCATTTACACGGCTTCCGGTCAATTAATTACCTGCAAGGTCTACCCGGAGGTAGATGGTCGTACCCTCAACGTGGCTGTTTACAATGCAGCAGGTACCACGCTGCTGCAACAAGTGACCGGTGTTGCCACCGCCGCCGCCCCGTTGATCCTGACCCATAACCCGGCATCGGCTAAATGGGTGACCATCAAGGTGAAGAATGGGAATACCACTCAACTGGGTCAAAAAGTTTGGGTGAACGTCACCTATACCGCCCCAGCGACCGTCAACACCCGCACCTCGCCGGGCAACCTGGAGCCTCCGGGAGAAGGCCCCGTCATTACCGCCATCAACGAAGCATTGCCGGTGAAAGCCACCCTGAACGTTTACCCAAATCCGACGAGCGGCCAGGTGTACTTTAATGCCGAGGGCATGTCGGATCACGAAACGATACGCGTTGAATTGTTTGATTTACAGGGACTTCGGGTCATTGAGGTGCAAGATGACCTCTCGAAAATCCAGGACTTGTTCAACGCAAATTTCGGCAACCTGAAAAACGGCGTGTATATCCTTCGGGCGCAGTCGCAGTCGCTGCGGCAGGAGATAAAACTGGTGAAGATGTAACGGCGCATGGGCCCGTCCGACGGCTTTTTCGCCCTTGTGCGTAAACTATAAATTCCACGTAAATCAACATGGGTTATCCCGAATTTTGAAATCACCGTTTTTCTATGATAAAACCTGATGCAGTGTCATTCTTTAGCGTAGCGAAGGAACCTACACAAGCCAAATTACCCGAAATATCTTTGCTGAAAAGATTTCGAATAGCGGGGCTTGTGTAGTTTCCTTCGCTACGCTGCGGAATGACACGCGTTGGGGAGGGTGAAAAAATCAGCGGGATGACTCCTGTTTTTTTGGGGCAACTCAAAATTTATGTCGGGATATTCAGGCTGGAGGATCTTGATCCGAAGTAAGTCCGACACTGCCAGGTCTGCGACGCTGGCAGGTCTTGCGTCCCGTGAGCGCTTGACCTGCCAGCGTCGCAGGTGCTGGCAGTGTCAAATTTTTACCGAGATGTTTTGCCCATTGGCTGGCGACTAAGCCTTACGCACTTGTTGTACAAACCTAGAGCGAAAAAGCCGTCGGACGGGCTACTCGGGCCATAACAAGCTATTCCGCGCCCTCCTCCGGCTTGGCCGATTCCACAAAATACGCCGCCAGTTTTTTAGCCGCCGCCTTCCCGATCAGCGTTTCGATCTCCACGGGATCCGCCGCCCGGACCCGCGTCATGGAGCCGAATTGTTGTAGCAGTTTCTGCGCTGTCTTGGTCCCTACGCCGGGGATTTCCGTTAATTCCGTTTTAATGAAATTTTTGCTTCGCTGGTCGCGGTGGAACGTAATGGCGAAGCGGTGCGCCTCGTTGCGGGCCTGCTGGATCAATTTGAGCGATTCCGACTTTTTGTTGATGTACAGCGGCACCGGATCGTCGGGGAAGTAGATTTCTTCCAGGCGCTTGGCGATCCCGACCACTGTTACTTTTCCTTCCAAATCGAGCGCCCGCAGGCTTTTCATGGCGGCCGACAACTGGCCTTTGCCGCCGTCGATGATGATGAGTTGCGGAAGGTCCCGGCCTTCGGCGAGCAGGCGTTTGTAGCGGCGATACACCACTTCTTCCATCGAGGCGAAATCATTGGGGCCTTCCACCGTTTTGACGTTGTAGTGGCGGTAGTCGCGTTTGGCCGGTTTGGCGTTGCGAAACACCACGCAGGATGACACGGGGTTGCTTCCCTGGATATTCGAGTTGTCGAAACACTCGATGTGAAGCGGCGCAGCGTCCATGTGCAGGTCTGCCTGTAGGGTTCGCAGGATACGTTCGGCCGGGGTTTGGCGGCCGCTTTGATTGGCCTCCTGTTTTTTGCGTTGCAGGAGGTGGTATTGGACGTTTTTTTCCGACAATTCGAGCAATTTTTTTTTGTCGCCGATCATAGGCACGGTGATGATCAGGTTGGGGTCGGGCAGCGTCAGATGTTGCGGGACAATGATTTCCCGGGTGATCGAATGAAAGCGTTCCCGGAGGGCCTGAATGGCAAACACCAGCAGGATTTCACGGTCCTCGTCCAGGTTTTTGGTCAGCGTCAGCGTGTAGGTATTGATGATCGCGCCGTTCACCACTTTCAGGTAGTTGACGAAGGCTTCTTTTTCGTCGTCGGCAATGGCGAACACGTCCACGTCGCGGATGTTGGGGTTAACGACTGTGCTTTTACCCTGGTAGTCTTCGAACAAAGCTAATTTGTCTTTGGCAGCCTGTGCCTGCTCGAACTGGAGGTTGACGGCAAAGCGCTGCATTTCGTCGCGCAGGTGGGTTTTAACGGCCGAAAAATTGCCTTTCAGGATGTTTTTGATCTGTTCGATCTTGCGGTTGTAGGTATCTTCCGACTCGAACGCAACGCAGGGCGCCGCGCAGTTTTTGATGTGGTATTCAAGACAGGGTTTGAATTTTTTTCGGTCTATGTTTTCTGCCGACAGGTTCAACGTGCAGGTGCGCAACTGAAACAGTTTCCGGATGAGCTCGATGATCTGTTCTACCCGGAATTTACCCAGATACGGACCGAAATACGTGGAGCCGTCCCGAATAGTTTTTCGGGTCAGAAATACCCGGGGGAAACGCTCGTTTTTTATGCAGATATAGATCAGCGGCGACTTTTCGTCTTTCAACATGACGTTGTAGCGCGGCAGGTGCTTTTTGATCAGGTTATTCTCCAGTAGCAGAGAATCGTGCTCCGTTTCCACCAGGGTGAACTCGATATGTCGGGCGTGGCGCACCATCACTTTGGTTTTGGCCAGCTGATATTTTTTATCCCCGAAATACGAGGACAGGCGGTTGCGCAGGTTTTTAGCCTTGCCGACGTATAAAATGACACCCTCCGGATCGATGAATTTGTAGATGCCCGGGCCGGTGGGGATCGTTGGAGAAAACGTTTTGAATTGCTCTGTGGTCATGCAGTTGGCAGTGGCAGTTGGCCGTTTTACCCGCCGAAGTTATAGCAGGGCGGGTGGAATCGGGCTCACGAAGGTATACAAAAAATGGCTTTGGGTAATCGCCTGTAGCCCATTCGCCCTGCGCCGGTTTTTCATCCCGACGCCGTACCTTAGCCACCTGCTTTGCCAGCTGTTTATAGCCAGCACAAAGTAGTTTTGAACGAAGCTCGGATTATAACATCTTGACGATCAATATCCTAAACCTTCTAAACCACCCTAAACCCTCTAAACCACGCTACAATGCCGTTAACAAAAGGCCTCGGGGAGGCCAAACATTTGTAGAAATCATTGGTAGTCATTATTTCCAGACCTCGGAGAGGCCTAACATTTGTTTGGCAATCTACATATTATTTAACGTTAGACCACTCCGAGGTCAAATAAATGTTGCACGGATTGGCACACCAAACGTTAGGCCTCTCCGAGGCCTAACGTTTACGGCATTGAACCACGCTAAACCGACCATATCATGCGTATGGCACACCAAACGTTAGGCCTCTCCGAGGCCTTAAGTGAACCACGCTAAACCGACCATATCATGCGTCTGGCACAAACGTTTTTGGTACTGTTTTGTTTACCCCTGTTTTGTGGACATGTGCCTGCACAGGCCTTTCAGAAGCAGTATGCCGATCCGGGGCAGCGCTACCTGATCGCAAATGACGGATGTGAAAGCGAGTCTGCCGCGTTTTACATCACCGGCGAATACCGGGACAACAGCGCCCATGCTTTTTTGCTGAAAACAACGCCGGACGGCCTGCCACTCTGGTGCCGGAAATTTCAGCCGACCGGACCCGATCTGTTTTTCCCGAGCGGCTGGAGCGTTCGTCCGGCGCCCGGCGGCGGTGCGTTGATGAGCGCCTGGAAAGAAGACGAGGCGTCGGTTCTTGGGCAAACCCTGGTCAAAACAACGCCCGACGGCGATCTGGAATGGATGCGGTTTGCGCCGGGTGTGAAGGATAAAAATCCCCTCGCCACCGCCGGGGGCGATATTTATTTCGGCGGCTACCACCGGCAACTTAGAAAACTCTACCTGAGCAAACTGGACCAGGGCGGGCAATTGCAATGGGAAAAACTTTACATGGCCGGCGACCTCGATAATTACGTCATTTTCAGTCAGAAAATAAGTGGCGACGACCTGATTTTAGCCCTGGGGGTGGAAAAACTGGGCAGCGGCGGCGGTACTTTCGGACCGCAACACAGCGTCCTGATGCGCATAAACCAGATGGGAACGCTGCTGGACAAAGTTTTTTTTCCGGAAATATTCATCATGGCGATCGAGCCGATGGCCGATGGAAGTATGGCCTTCCTCTGTCGTTCCGCAGGCATCGATTGGGCCGGAATCGGGGTTATGGATGCCGGTTTTAACTGGAAATGGTACAAAAAAATTCGCCTTGCTACCGGTCTCCTGCTCAAAGACGAAGATGACCGGCAATTGGCTTTGTCTGGAGATGAAACCCAGCTCGATTGTATTTTTTATGTAGCCGGCGGCGGACGCATATTTTTACGCTTCGATCCTGCGGGCAATCTGCTGGCCCAACAGGTATACCTTTCCGGGCTTTTTGGAGAAAAAATCCACGCATTTGGCGCGCAGGATGTGCTGCGTACGGCCAATATTGCTGCGGACAAATTCATGTTCGCCAAACCAGAGCAGGATGCTTCGCTGCCCAACTGCCCCGAACTACAGCCTTGCGGACTCTTATTTGAGGATGCGCTCTTGCCTTGGACACCGATCAGCGCAGAGACGTTTCCCTTCGTTTGTTTGGAAATGGAAACGGCCATTGTAACGGATCTTCCGGTAACGGTAAGCGACTATTGTTTCGATCCAGGGCCCATGGATGCCGGTTTTTGGTCCAGTGATACCCTCGTTTGCAGCGGCGATCCGGTCCAGTTCGAACGCATGTCCGGCAACGCCGACGTTCCGTTCGGCTTATCGGCCTGGCGCTTTGAAAGCGGTGTTCCGCCCACCGGCACGGGGGCGGAGATCAGCAACGTCCGTTTTGATCTGCCCGGTCTGCATTCCGTGCAGCATATTTTCAATGTTGCAGGTTGCGCCGATACCGCTTTCCAGATCATCGACGTCCGAACGGCGCCCATTGTTGCGCTGGGCGCAGATACCACTATTTGCGCGGGTGACAGCCTGTTGTTACAGGCCGGTCCGGATCTCCTTCCGGCGTACCAATGGAATACGGGAGAAACCGGCAATACCGCGTATGCCGACCGTTCCGGCGTTTATGCCGTATCGGTCACGAACAGCTCCGGCTGCCGCTCTGTCGACGCGATTCGACTCACCGTGTTGTCGCCGGAGCGCGTCTATCTGGGGCCGGATACGGTATTTTGCCAAGGGAGTCTTATCCGGATCGGGCCCGACTCAATGGCTGAACTGGAGGACTATCGTTGGAATACCGGCCAGACCGGGCCTTTTTTGGATATTGGACGCGCCGGGACCTATATTTTAAGCGTCCAAAACGCATCGTGTATTTTTAGCGATACCCTGCTGGTCGGTGCAAAGGATTGCCCGGAGTGCCGCATTTACCTGCCGAATACTTTTGCGCCGGAGGGCGCGGGTGCAAACAGCGTTTTTCAATTATTTACCGATTGCGGGATACAGGCCCAGCGTATGCAAATATTCGACCGCTGGGGCAACCTTGTCTTTGTTTCCAGCGCTTCTGATGCGGCTTGGGACGGTATGTTCAAAGGAAAATTGCAGCCGCCCGGCGTGTATGTCTTTTATGCGGACTTACAACTATTTTCGGATAATAAACCGGTGGAAATGAGGATAGTAAGCGGAAGTGTTACCCTGGTTCGCTGATGGATTTTTCAAAAATAAAAAAATCGGACATGCTGATCGTGCGGTGCGGGTTTGCGATGCGCTCGCGCAGTATCCAGCCAGGCGCGAGGCGCGGCACATCTGCGGTGAAATGCCGGGGGCGGACATGGGGAAATCTGCCGCCGGTCGTATCGGCTTCATCGGATGAAAATACCAGCACCCAGCGGCGCGCAGCGGCGAATAAATGCCGGAGGTAACATTCGTACAGATCATCCTCTGTAAGATGAAAAACGACCTCGAGGGAAAGCGCTATATCGGATTGAAAATCATTGGGTTGGAAATGAAAAGGGTCGTAGCGCTCGAATCGTTTCGAGGTATCGCCCGCAAACATTGTCCGGCACCGCGCCAGGGCCGCAGGCGCAATGTCGAGGCCGGTGTAAAACGGGTAATCGGCCAGTTGCAGTTGCTGTCCGTCGCCGCAACCCAATTCCAGCACGGATTGAATGTTGTTTTCCCGGATAAAGCGGTTGATTATTTCTGCTTTGTACTGTGCCAGTTTGCCCGACGAACCCGTACCGGAGTTACCGCCTTTCCCGTAGCGCTGTTCCCAGTAAACCTGGCTGCCAGGGTAGCGCAGGCGGCGTATCCTATGCAGTAAAGCGTTGACCATAATTGCCTTAGTAAAATTATTTGCCCTAATCCGGACCCAAAATCTTCGCATCCGGTCGCAATCCTTCCGCATCGAAGCGCACGTTGTATGGTTTCACGGAGCGTTTTTTGTTTTTACGCCATAGTTTTTTCACGTATTTGACCGGGCTTCGTGGCAGGGCGAATATGTTGGTCGTACAAGGCGTGTGCAAATGGGCCTCGCAGGCCAGGTAATCAATAAAATCGATGCAATTGCTGTACAGGAGGTTATACTTGCTTCCATGCCAGCCTTCCGCATGCCCGACTGAAAATTGCCAGGTCTTTGGATCTACCTGGACGATCAGTTGCCGGACCCGTTTACCGTTGCTGTTATTTTTGTAGCCTTTCTGGATCCTGCCGGGTTCGACAAGGACCACCGCGTTAATGATATTGCTGCCTTTTTTTGGATAAAAGCCGTAGGTGTGCTTCGCAACGATAAGGCTGTCTTTCCGGCCGGAGCCCCAGGACACGAACGCGTGGCCGCCGAAGGAAAGTGGCTTCAGGGAAGCCGGTCGTGCTGAAAAAATGATATAGTATTGTGGGGAAGACTGTGCAGCGAGCGGCCGTAGGGCAGCGGAGAGCGCGATCAATACAAAAGTGATGGAGTATTTCATAGGCTTTTTTTCGCCGAAGTTCCGTAAGCCGGTGGGCTTCTGAAACATGGAATGCAGTCGTTTTGATCTGTGGCGAAGGTAACCCGGAATTTCGGTACGATACTCATTTATGTTCGTCGATGTCTTTTGTCGCGCGCACTACAAAAATTAATACGCTAATCCTGCTGCACTTTCGGGGAATTATCGAAATTTGCGTGCCTGTTCAAGATTCCATCTGCAACAAAGCCCCGGAAAATTTTGTTTTAAACAATTCATTTCATTTTTTTTTACCGAAGCTATCTGGCAATGGACCGGTGTTTAAAAACCGGGCGCAGGTGGCGAAAGACTCGATCAATGGGATCCTTCAAACAACAGTACGACCCGGAACTGCTCAATCAGCTTCCGGCCATAGTAAAAGCCTACCAACTCCCCAGCAACAAAAAAGCTGTTCTCCAAATCTTAAATACGTTTTTGCCTTTTATCGGTATCTGGGTGGCTATGTACCTGCTGCTCAACGTATCCCTTTGGCTGACCATGTCGCTGGCCATCGTGAATGCATTTTTCCTGGTGCGCATTTTTATTATCCAGCATGACTGCGGTCATCAGTCCTTTACAAAGAACCGCACGGCCAACGATATCATCGGCCAGATTTGTAGTTTTTTGAGTTTTATCCCGTACCGCTACTGGGCAAAAAGCCACAATTTTCACCACGGACACAACGGAGTCTTGTGGGAACACCGGGACATTGGCGATATTGAACTATTGACGGTCAATGAATTCCGGGATTTGCCAAGGGCCAAAAAAATCAATTACATGATCTTCCGCAGTGCGCCGATCTTGTTCTTTATCGGGCCAATCTGGTACGTTTTGGTCCACAGCCGCCTTCCTTTGGTGAAAATGAAAGGCTGGGAACATGCGCGCCGCTCCTTGCTGTTCAATAACCTGTATCTTATTCTGATCCACACTGGCCTGGTTTTATTGCTGGGCTGGAAAGCGCTTGTACTGGTCCAGCTACCTATCCTGGCGGCTTTCGGGATCATCGCCATCTGGTTTTTCTACGTACAGCACCAGCACGAAACGGCCTACAAGCAATGGAAAGATAAATGGGATTATATCATGGCCGCCATTCAAGGCAGTACGTATTATAAACTGCCCAAAATGTTCCACTGGCTTACCGGCAACATCGGATATCACCATATACACCACCTGAATTCGCTGGTGCCCAACTACCAATTGGCCCGTTGCCACAACGAAAATAAGGTTTTTGAGCAAGTAGCCAACAAAATCACTTTCCTGGAAAGCCTTCGTTGCGTGTACAACAAACTATGGGACGAAGACACGCAGCGCATGATTTCTTATCGGGAATATTATAAAAGATATCCGCGGAAAAAAGCAGGTAGCAAAGTATAGCGTAAGTTGGTTTAGAGGGTTTAGATGGTTTAGAAGGTTTAGAAGGTTTAGGTTGGTTTATGGTTCTTTGAGCAACTAACTGCGTTTGAATTCCGTCGTCATTTAGGTGGGTATTTCCACGGTAGCGTGGCCTTTAGGCCGCCGGTAAAAGGCCATTTAGGGCCGTATAATTTGA